>OJNU01001107.1_pt1 | contig 14992 bp, 10 predicted proteins | sample 1597941 | NCBI WGS metagenome assembly OJNU01 (sample SAMN01915228, study PRJEB22387) | human gut metagenome | isolation source: stool | host: Homo sapiens | place: USA | reverse complement strand
TCCAGTTCCTTCGACTTTCCAGCGGTAGCGATAATGAATGCACCTCCAAACAATAATCCATAGTGTTGCAATATTTGGCATAGAAAACGCGGCCGCCCATTTGCAGGACAGCCGCGCGAAATTTCACACAAAAGCGCAGTTCGTTCAAAGAATCGAACCGTGTTTGGGTATAGCCCGGGGATTCCGACCCCACAAGGCGAGCGCGGCACAGGCCGTAGCTGCTTTCTTTACCAGAACAGTTTACCACACCCACAAAGCCCTGTCAAGCACTTTTACGCGATTTTGCAATAAAATATTCGTACAGAGCATTACTTGACCTCGATCAGCTTCCCCAGTTCCAGCGAGTAGATGCCCTTATAGGTCACCGGCTTCGGGGCAAAGCGCTTGCTGATGGCAAGGGCATAGAGGTCAAGCTGGGCGCGATAGGCGGCAAGGAAGTCCGCTTCGGATTTTCGGCGGTCCGTTTTGTAATCCAGCAGCTCCAGGTGGTCCGGGAACACCAGCACCAGGTCAGCGATGCCCTGCACCAGCACCTTTGCCTGTGCCACGGCAGCGCTGTCGGCGGGGGCAGTGCCCTGGGCGGTCAGCACCTCGGCGGCAGGCAGGGCCGTGATGAAGTCCAGCTCCCGCAGCACCTCGTCCGCAGCGCAGATGCGCGCAAAGGCTTCGCTCTCCACAAAGCGGCGGATGCGCCCTGCATCCAGCTTCTCCGCAATTTCGGACGCGGTGAGCTTTGCTTCCACCTGCCGGTCACGCTCGGCGGAGATCGCCGTTTCCAGCGTGCCTGCCTGTTTTGCCGCTGCAAGAGCCGCAAAATCGGCGTGCTCCAGGAAGGCGTGAAGGGCCGTGCCCATCTCGGCGGCGGTCAGGCCGTCCTTTGCCAGAAAGCCCGGTCGCTCCAGCGTGGTCTGCTCTGCCTTGTGGACGATGCCGGTCACACTGACCTTGGCGGGCACTCCGGCCAGCTCTGCCGCCGGGTACTGCCAGGCAAAGCCCTGCCGCAGTGCCTCGGTCAAAGCCGGGTCTGCCTGGATCAGCGGCCTTTCCTCAGGTTCCGGGTCGGTCGGCTCCACGCCCTCGGGCAGCGCCTGCTGCACCGTCAGGGCAATGGTGCTTCCGGTATCTGCAAAGGGCAGTTCCAGATCCTCGGCCAGCCGGCGCAGAGGGCCGCCGTTGGGGTGGACGAGCAGGGCCGCGCGGAGCCAGTCGGCAAAGCTGTTCGCCTGCCGGCAGAGCGTCTGCCCCGCCCCGGCTTCAAGGAAGGCCGCCGCTCTGGTAAAGGGGTTGGAGGTCTTCCCGATGCCCAGCGGCACGGTCAGGATGAGCTTATCCTGCGCGCGGGTCAGCGCCACATAGAGCAGGCGCATCTGCTCACTGCGCATCTCGGTGGCGTGGACATTGGAGAGCGCCGTGTAAGCCGCCGTCTTGTAAGCGCCCTCGCCCTCCTCGGGGCGCAGGCGCAGGCCCGCCCCATACATCCGATGCAGGAGCACCGGCTGACGGGTATCGGCTGCATTGAAGCGCCGGGCCGTGTCGGCCACAAACACCACCGGAAACTGCAGGCCCTTGGAGCGGTGGATGGTCATCACAGTCACACAGCCGGGACGGGAGCCGCCGGGCACGGTATCCTGCCCCGTGGAGCCTGCCAGCGCCGCAGCGTCAATGGCCCGCACCAGCGCCGAGATGCCGCCGGAGCCTGCCCCGGCGCAGAAGGAGGCAAACCGTCGGGCATCCTCCCGGCGGCGGGCACCGTTTTCCATCACGCCCAGTGCGGCAAGGTAGCCGGTGGAAGCAAAGATCTCCTCCAGCAGCTGTTCTGCCGGGGCACTGCGGGCCATCCGTCGCAGCTCGGTCAGCCGGGCATAGAACGCCCGGACTTTTCCAGTAAAAGGGGTGTCCTCCCCGCTGTTCACGGTGAGCAGCAGCGCGCCGTAGAGGCTGATGCGCTGGGGGGCGTTTTCCCCCTGCTGTTTCTGGATCTCTTCGGCTCTGGCCCGCAGGCGGACAAGGTCGTCGTCGGTAAAGTCAAACAGCGGGCCCAGCATGGCGGCGGCAAGATAGATATCCTGCGCCGGGTTGTCAATGACCTTCAGCAGGGCGATGAGGGGCCGGATGTGGGGAGCATCCAGCAGGTTTTCGCGGGCATCCGCATACACCGGGATGCCCCGGGCGGTCAGTGCTTCCACATAGGCCGGAAAATCAATGCGCGCCGCCAGCAGGATGCAGCAGTCTTCGTACTGCACCGGGCGGGTGGCACTGCCATCCCGCACCGGCTCACCGCTCTGCACCATCTCCTCGATGCGCCGGGCGATCCAGCCCGCGTCCGTTTCGGCGGTGTCATCGGGCAGGAAATGCGCCTCCACGCTGCCCGTGTATTCCCCGGGTGCCCCGCAGATCAGCCGCTGGCCGTCGCCGTAGGCCGTGTCGCCGAGTTCCGGGGACATGAGCCGCTCGAACAGGAAGTTGATCCCTTCCACCACCTGCGGAGCCGAGCGGAAGTTGGCATCCAGCGCCAGCATGGCATCGGTGCCGGGGGCACCTTCTGCCGGGCGGGGCCGCGCCGTTCCGCCGGGCAGGGCGGGCCAGCTGTCCAGTTTTTCCCGGAAGATGCTGGGGTCTGCCTGCCGGAAGCGGTAGATGCTCTGCTTCAGATCTCCCACCAGAAAGAGGTCGTCCCCTGCCGGGGATGCAAGGCACCGGTACAAGGCATCCTGCAGGGCGTTGGTGTCCTGATATTCATCCACCATCACGGCGGCGTAGTTCTGCCGGATGACCCCGCACAGCGCAGTGGGGGTGCCGTCCGGGTCACGGAGCAGACGGAGGGCCTGATGCTCAAAGTCACTGAACTCCAGCAGCTTCCGGTCCCTCTTTTTGGCCGAGAACCGGGCATCGAAATCCCGCACCGCCACGAACAGCGCCCGCAGGCGGGGCTCTGCGGCCCTGCGGTCTGCCTCAGCCTCCTCCTCACTGCAGGGGATCAGCTCAAGGATCTGCGCAAACAGGGCAGCGCCCTCATCGGCGCGGGTGCGGATGACTTTTTTGTGTTCGCCGTTCAGCCGCTTTTTCATTCCTTTCAGGCCGGGCAGTTCCTCCATGCCCAGCACATAGGGGGTCAGCAGATCGTAAAGCGGAGTCCACTCCCCCGCCACGGCCAGCTGTTCCACCCTGCCCAGCAGGGCGGCAGCCTTGTCCAGCCGTTCCTGTGCATCGGTATATTTTTCCAGCACGGCATTTTTTGCCTTTTCCCGGGCAGAGGGCGTTTTCTTTTCCTCGGCATCGGCCAGCTCCTGCTCCCGGTCGCCCGGGCAGTCGGCCAGCGCGGCGCGGAACAGTTCTCCTGCTGCCCTGGCACTGCGGGCAGCTTCGGCCAGCAGCAGATCATGCCAACAGGTGGCAGCAAATCCATTTTTCTCCTGCCACGGAGCCAGAAATTCGTCCAGCTTTTTGTCGTAATCGGGCAGGGCGCGCAGAAAATCGTAGACATGCAGGATCGTCTCGCCCGCCGCACGGTCGGTGCGGCCCTTGCCATAGAGGTCGGCAAAGGCGCAGAAATCCGGGTCGCGGTAGGCATTTTCCAGCGTCTCGCTCAGGGCAGAGGCCCGCAGGAGCTCCACACTGCCTGGGTCTGCGGGGGAAAAGTCCGGCGGGATATCCAGCGCCTGAAAGTGCTTGCGCAGCAGGTCCAGACAGAAGGCATCGATGGTGCAGATGGGCGCGCGCTGCAGCAGCATCCGCTGGCGGCGCAGCGCGCCATTGCCGGGTTCCGCCTGGCTGCGCTTCAGAAGCGCCTGCCCGATGCGGGCCCGCAGCTCTGCCGCCGCCGCATTGGTAAAGGTGACGATGAGCAGACGGTCCGCATCCACGGGATGCTCCGGGTCGGTGATGAGCCGGACAGCCCGCTCGGTCAGAACAGCCGTTTTGCCGCTGCCCGCCGCCGCGCTCACCAGCAGTGCGCCGCCCCGGTCCTCGATGGCGGCCCGCTGGGCGGGGGTCCACTTGGGTTCACTCATGCCTGTTCCTCCTCTCCTTCTTCGGGCTGCCCGGGAGCCTCAAATGGCTTTGCGGGGGCCTCCAGCGCCCGCTCCCCGATGCCGGTCTCGTGGCAGCAGACAAAGCCGTAATCACACCACTGGCAGGGGCTCCGGCCCGTGACCAGCGGTTCGGCGGCGATCTGACCCTCGTAGAGCTGCTGGCCCATCCGGGTCACAAGATCATCCAGATGCAGCTGGATGCGGTTCAGCTTGGCGATGTCTGCCCGCTTGTCCTTCTGGTAGGGGCTGGGCGCGCCTTTGTAATAGGAGAAGGGCAGGTATCTTCCGGTCTCGTCGGCATCCATGGCATCGAACAGCTTCTGCTCGTCCCGCACCAGACCGTCCAGCTTGTATTCCACACTGTGGGCCGCCTTTTCGCGGGTGGTGGCCTCAGGGGCCGGGTCGGCCAGCAGGTAGAGCACACCCGCCGGTTCCGCCCCCGTAAAGCGGCCGCTTTTATCCCGGGTCAGGCTGAACAGGTAGAGCAGCATCTGGCAGTCCAGACCGCAGTAGACCTCCTTCAGGTCCAGTTTTTTGGTGCCGGTCTTGTAGTCCACCACCCGCACCCAGCGGGTGCCGTCCTCCTCCACCCACTCGTCGGCACGGTCCACGGTGCCCACCAGCTGGACGGTGCGCCCGTCCGACAGGTGATACACCTGGGCAGGCACGGCATCCTCGCCCCGGCCGATCTTCAGCTCACAGGCCACGGGCTTGAAGCTGGACTGCCGCTGCTCATCCCGCAGGTAGAGCAGCAGGCTTGTCATGCTCTTTTTCAGGCGGGAGAGCAGATAGGCAAAGCGGGCGGTATCCTCAGGCAGATAGCGCTTGGCGTACTCGTCCACCAGCAGCGCGGCAAGGCTCGCCATGGCCTCATCGTCCAGCTCCATAAAGGGCTGCAGCGCCGCCATGGGGTTGTCCGGGCCGGGGTGAGGGTCCAGCGCCATCTGCAGCACCCAGTGCATCAGAGTGCCGCTCTGGTCGGCGGAAAGCTCGGCCCGGCGGCGGGGCCTGAGCCCCAGCACATACTGCAAAAAGTAGCCGTAGCGGCAGGTATAATATTTTTCCAGCTGACTGGGCGAAATGCGCAGCTTCCGCCCCAGCAGCGCTTCCAGCGCAGGCAGGTCATGCACCTGCCGGGGGGCCGTGTCGGCCATCCGGCGCAGCAGGGCAAGGCCCTGCGGCTCGGTCTCGCCGGGGGTGTGCAGGGCTTCTGTCAGGCTGGCACGCTCGGTCTCCGTCAGGGGCCAGCCGCCGCCCAGACAGTCCAGCCCATCTGCGGGAGTGGCCGCAAGGTCCGTCAGTTCCAGCTCCGGGGCAGCTGGGGCCAGCGCTTCCACGAGGGGTTCCAGCGCAGCGCAGAGGGTCTGCCCCTGCCCCTTGGGCCAGCTGAGCCACAGCCCCTTTGCAGGGGCAGTCAGGGCCTTGTAGAAGCAGACCTGCTCACGCACCACACGGTTCTCAAAGCAGTCGGGCAGGTCGATCTCCTGCGCCATCAGGGCATCGCGGTCGGCGTGGGTCAGCAGACCCACCTCGCCGGGCGCGGCCGGGAATTCCCCCTCGGCCAGCCCCAGCACGAACACATAGTCCGGCGCGTCCAGACGCATCTTGCCTGCGCTGGCCAGCACCACCGCGTCCAGGGTCTGGGGAATGTGCCCCAGGTCGGACGAGCGGAGCAGCAGCCCGAACAGATCCTCGTATTCGGCCACGGTAACGGTCTGCTCCCCCAGCAGATGGGCCATCTCGTTCAGCAGTCCCATGACCATGTTCCACTCCCGGGCGGCTTCCTCCGCCGCCGGGATGCCCCGGCCCGCGCGGATGGCCTTTACCTGAGCAGCCTGCTGTTCCTCAGCCCCCAGCGTTTTCAGGCAGAAATACACCGCCCGGCTGATGGCCTCGGCATTGACCTCGCGCACCTTGGCCCGGAATGCATCCACCGCCCCCACGAGCAGGGCACGGGCATGTTCTGCCCGCTCCTGGTTGCGGAGGTCCTCTTCGGTCAGCTCCTGCTCCCCAAAGCCCTTGGGGCTGCGCTCGAACTTCTCCCGCCAGGCCGCCGCCGTAGGGGCCCAGGTGTAGGCATAGTTTTCCAGCGCGCAGACCTGCTCCTCGCTCAGGGCACACAGGCCGGTCTTGGCAAGGGTGGTCAGGTTCTCGGTCAGGTCGGCTCCCCGGGCGATCTCCAGCAGGGCCCGCACCGCCGTGGCCGGGGCGCTGAATTCCGGTGTGGTGGGTTCATCGCAGTACAGGGGGATCTCCGCCATCCGGAACTCATACCGGACTGCGGCACGATACTTGGCGATATCGCGGCAGACCACAGCGATCTTTCCGCACCGCACGCCCTGCCGCATCAGCCGCCGGATGGCACCGGCAGCGGCACGGGCCTCCTCCTCCCGGCTGGGCGCGGCAAAAAGCCGCACCTCGCCCGCCGGGGCATCCGCGGTGCAGCTGCCGGTTTCCAGCAGCTCTGCCACTGCGGCAAGGCCCGGGGCGTTCCGGTGGCGCAGATCCTTGCGCAAAAGCTGCGGAACGGCCACCTCCGCCCCATTTTTCCGGGCCAGCTGGCGCAGCTGTGCCGCCACCTGCTTGGCCCCGGAGAACAGGCTCAGGTCACCGGGCAGCAGGGGGGCACCATCATCGCAGAGGGCCACCGTCACGCTGGGCAGCGCCGCCAGCATGGCCCCCAGCAGCCGCTTTTTGGGGGCGTTGAAGGTATCGAACTCATCAATGAACACCGCCCGGTCCCGCAGAAACTCCGGCAGGCTGTGCCGGGCCAGCGCTTCCTCCAGCCGGGCTCCGGCCAGCTCCAGCCGGTCAGAGGGGTCCATGCCGCTGCGGGCCAGCAGGGTCTCGTAGCCCTGAAAGATGAGGGCCAGCTCACTGAGCTTACCGCTCTCGGCTCCGCAGGCACCGGCCAGCTGTGCCAGCTGCCGGCCAGAAAGGCCCGCGCTCTTCAGCTCGTCGATGGTCTGAGCCGCCATCTGGCAAAAGGCCGCACTGCGCCGGTGGCGGTGATAATAGTGGACATTGTCCTGCAGCTCCTCCAGCGCCCGGCGCACCAGCACGGCACGGCCTGCGTCAGAGAGGGTCTGCACCGCCGCGCCGCCCTCGGTGGAAAGGATCTTTTCTGCCAGACTGGTAAAAGAAAAACTCTCCACCATGCCGGACAGGGCATCCCCCAGTTCACGGTAGATGCGGCCCTCGGTGCTGGAAGTGAATTGTTCCGGCACCAGCAGGATGCTTTTTTCCCCTTTTTCGGCCCGGGTGCGGATGCGCTGGTACAACAGCGTTGTTTTTCCGCTGCCGGAGCCGCCCAGAAGTAGCTGTAACATTGTTTTCTCACTTTCTATAACGAGCTCACCCTCTCAGTCAAAGCCTGCGGCTTTGCCAGCTCTCCCGAAGGGAGAGCCTTTGGCATATCGGGTCAGCCCTGCGCAATGGATAATAATTGAGTTTATTGTACCGCAAAATTGAAGAAAAATCTATTCTGTGGTAAACTGAGGAAAAACAGCAAAACAGGAGGGGCACTTCCCCATGAAGATTCTAGCAGTTGATTACGGTGCCAGCCGCACGGGGCTTGCGGTCTGCGACCCCACCGAGTTCCTGACCACGCCCATCACCCCCCAGATCACCCTGAAGGCCCGGCCCAAGGTAGCCGCCGAGGTCTGCCGCATTGCCCAGGAGCAGAAGGCAGAGCTCATTGTGGTGGGCCTGCCGCTCAACATGGACGGCACCGAGGGCGAGCGCGCCGAGAAGAGCCGCAAGCTGGGCAAGACTTTGCAGATCTGGAGCGGCCTGCCCGTGCGGATGTGGGACGAGCGGCAGTCCACCTGTGAAGCCGCCGATATCCTGGACGAGGTGGGGACTTTTGGTGCCCACCGCAAGGCCATTCTGGATTCCGTCAGCGCCACGGTCATTCTGGAAGATTACCTCGCCTGGCGCAAGGAGCACCCCGGCGAAATTTGAACCGGAAGCAAAAAGAGACGCTTTTCAGCGCCTCTTTTTCGTTTATATGGGTAGTGTCACGGTAAAGCAGCTGCCCTGCCCGAGGGCACTGTTCACCTGAATACTGCCGCCGTGGAGCTCCAGCACCTTTTTCACCATGGCAAGGCCCAGACCGTTGCCCTGGGTGGTGTGGCTGGTGTCGCCCTGATAGAACTGTTCAAAGATGTGCGCCTGCGTGTCGGCGCGCATCCCCTCGCCCTGATCGGTCACCGAGATCATCAGGGCGCTTTTTTCTTTGCGCAGGTTCACGGCCACGGTGCCGCCCTCAGGGCTGAACTTGGCGGCGTTGTCCAGCAGATTGAGCCAGACTTCTTTCAGCAGCCCCTCGCTGCCGGTGTACTCTGCCGGGGCAAGATCGGCATCAAAATCCAGCTCCTTCTGCCGCCACTTCTGCTGGGTCACCAGCACGCTCTGGCGCAGCTGTTCATCCAGCGGGAAGGCTGCTTTGTCGGTCAGGATCGTCTGGCTCTCCACCCGGTTCAGGGTCAGAATATTCGTTGCCAGGTCGGCCAGCCGCCTGCTCTCGTCCCGGATGATGGTCAGGTATTCCTTCTGATCCTCGGGCGGCAGCTGCTCTTCCAGCAGCAGGTCGGCAAAACCGCTGATACTGACGATGGGCGTTTTGAACTCGTGGGAGAAGTTGTTGATAAAATCCTTCCGCAGGATCTCAGTGCCGCCCAACTCCTCCGCTGCCTTGTTGAAGCTCTGCTCAAACTCGACCATCTCCCGGGGCACATAGCCGTGTTCCGCGTGATTTACACGCACGGTAAAGTCCCCATTTGCCAATTTTTTCATAGCCTCAATGTTCCGCTGCAATGGGTGGATAAAAACCATCCGTATCATCACCACCATGCTCACAGCGATCAGGATGCAGACGGTATAGACAAAGGCCAGTGCACCACCGAGCTCGACCTGTCCATCGTGATAGAGAAATCCCTCGTCCACACCGGCCAGGACCAGCACGGTGCAGACGGCCAGCAGCAGAAAGACCATGAAAAAGAGGTTCAGGATCAGAAGCATGGTCAGGTTCAAGGTCTCCATGCCGCTGCGCAGACGGTTGAATGCGTTTTTCATTGGGTCACACTTTCTTCACGGCCCGGTAGCCAAGGCCACGGACGGTCTGGATCTCGAACTCCGGCCAATCATAAAAACGGTTGCGCAGACGGTTGATGTGGACATTCACGGTCTTGTCGTCGCTCTCGCTGTCGATGCCCCAGATCTCGTCCAGCAATTCCATCCGGGTAAAGGTGCGTTCCGGGTAGGCCAGCAGCTTGTACAGCAGTTCAAACTCCTTGGGCGGCAGGGTCTGCACCTCCATCCCCCGCCGCACGGTGCGGCTGTCCATATCCACCACCACATCCCCCACCGTGATCTTATGCTCATCCACGATGCGTGCCCGGCGGAGCAGGGCCTTGATGCGGAGCAGCAGCTCGGTCTTATCCGGCGGTTTGGTCATGTAGTCATCCGTGCCCACCAGAAAACCGGTGTGCTTGTCCTCGGGCAGGGCCTTGGCCGTCAGCATCAGGATGGGCATCATGCTGCCGCCGTCCCGGATGGCCTGGGTCAGGGCAAAGCCATCCATTTTAGGCATCATCACATCGCACAGCAGCAGGTCAATGTGCTGGTGGTCGATGATGTCCAGCGCCGCTTCGCCGTTGAAGGCCGGGATCGCTTCATAGCCGTTGATCTTTAAGATGGCGCAGAGCAGCTTGTTGGTGCTCACGTCATCTTCCGCAACCAGAATTTTCAGCATGGCGTTCTCCTCACTTTCTATGGTATGGCTCTATTATACACCCAAAGATAAACAAAAGATAAACAGAAATATTCACCTTGCGTTTACCTTGGTCGGGTATCCTTTAGCCATCGCAAGGGAGCACGGAGCTCCACAACAGAACAAACAACAAACATTCAAACATAAAACGGAGGACACTTACCATGATGAACCGCAAGAACATGACCGCTTCCACCCTGGACGAGAATGCGCTGGACGCTTACTACACCCTGACTGAGGGCGGTGCAAACTACGGCATCGGTCTGGCACTCGCTGCCACGCTGAACAGCTTCAAAAACCGGAACACCTCTTCTCCCGTCCGGATCGACGAGGACACGATGGATGCCTATCTGGCTGTCTCTGAGGGGTTCGACAGCATGGGTCTGGGTCTGGCCGCAATGCTGTAAACCGTATCGTACACTTTGAGAGAAAAGCGGGAGGAAATGAATATGAACATCAACACCATTTATCTGCTGACCGGCGCGGCCGGTTTCCTGGGCATCAACATCTGCACTCAGCTGATCGAACGGGGCGAGCACATCCGGGCCTTCGTCCTCAAGGGGGATCCTGCCCGCAAGTATCTGCCCACTGAGGTCGAGGTTTTTGAGGGCGATCTGTGCAGCGCAGAGGACTGTGAAGCCTTCTTCAACATCCCCGAGGGCAGCCAGAGCATCTGCATCCACTGTGCCAGCATGGTCACCATCAACCCGGATTACAGCGAGAAGCTGATCGCCGTCAATGTGGGCGGCACCGAGAATATGCTTGCCGCCGCCAAGCACCACCCGGAATGCAGAAAGTTCGTGTACGTTTCCTCCACCGGTGCTATTCCTGAGCTGCCCGCCGGGCAGCCCATCCGGGAAGTGAATCAGTTCGTCCCCTATGAAGAGGAAAAGGTGGTAGGCTGGTACAGCCGCAGCAAGGCCATGGCCACCCAGAAGGTACTGGATGCCGCCCACGCGGGCCTGAACGCCTGCGTTGTCCACCCCAGCGGCATCATCGGCCCCAACGATCCGGCCATTGGCCAGACCACCCGCACCCTGACCCAGATCCTGAACGGTGAAATGCCCATCGGCATGGCGGGCAGCTTCAACATGGTGGATGTCCGGGACCTGGCCGCAGGCACCATCGCCGCCGCCGACAAGGGCCGCAAAGGTGAATGCTACATCCTGAGCAATGATGAGGTCACCCTGAAGGAAATGTGCCGGATGCTTAAAGAGGATACCGGCTGCAAGGGCTGTAAGTTCTACCTTCCCCTTTCCTTCGCCCACCTTGCCGCAAAGCAGATGGAAAAGTCGGCCGCCAAAAAGGGCACAAAGCCCGTGCTGACCGAATTTGCGGTCTACAACCTGGAGCGCAACAACGCCTTTGACTGCTCCAAAGCCATGAACGAGCTGGGCTTTGCCCCCCGTCCCTACGCCGAAACACTCCACGACACCGCCGCCTGGCTCAAAACCACCGGCAAGATTCACTGAGGAGGTACACCATGAAACCTGTCTGTGTGATTACCGGCGGCGGCAGCGGCATGGGCCGCGCCACGGCCAAGCTGGTCTGTGAAGCCGGATATCATGTGATTTTGGTAGGCCGCACTGCCGCAAAACTGGAAAGCGCCGTGGCCGAGCTGACCGAAGCCGGACACGAAGCCGAAGCCTTTGCCTGTGACCTCTCTGACCGTGCCAGCTGCGAAAAGCTGGCACGGCACGCCGTGGAACGTGGGCAGGTGAAAGCTCTGCTCCACATTGCTGGCATGAGTCCCCACATGGGCAGCCCGGAAGCCATCCTGCGCGCCAACGCGCTGGGCACAGTCAACATCAATGATGCCTTTTACCCGGTCATGGCCCCGGGCGGCTGTGTCATCGATACTTCCAGCATGAGTGCCTATCTGGCCCCCTCCTTCATCATGCCAAAGCGGGTCTATCCCCTCGCCCGTACCGACCGGGAAAAATTTTTGAAAAAGATGATGGCCCGCATCAACCTGATGCCCAAGAGCGCCCGCACCGGTGTAGCCTACTCCATCAGCAAGCATTTCGTCATCTGGTTTGCCAAAACCGATGCCGCCCGCTTTGGTGCCAAAGGGGTACGCTGCCTCAGTGTGACCCCCGGCAACTTTGATACTCCCATGGGCCAGTTGGAAAGAGCCGAAGCCCAGACCTTTACCGCCCATTCCGCCCTCAAGCGGAACGGCAGACCAGAAGAGATCGCCGCGCTGTATGCCCTGCTGCTGGACGAACGGCTCGGTTATCTCACCGGCACGGACATCGTCATGGACGGCGGTGTCATTGCCAGTGGGGTCAGCGGCCTTTCCCGCTGACCGATATATCCCCCATTCTCTCCATTCAGCACAAAACCGGCTTTCCTGCTGCCACAGGAAAGCCGGTTTTGTCATTTTCAGTTGTTACTGCGCCTGATATGTCTCAATGCTGACGCTGTTGATGGTGATCGTTTCCGTGGGCTTCTGGTTCTCATCCACGGCGGCCTGAGCGATGGTGTCCACCACGTCCATCCCCTCGTACACCTGGCCCAGCACGGTATCGGTGTAGTCGAGGTAGGGCGCGCCGCCAACGGTCTGATAGGCCGAAACGACCTCAGCGCGGTAGCCTGCACTGTTCATCTGGTCGGTGAGCTCCTGGGTGATGGAATCCCCGCCGGGCAGAGTGGACATGATATAAAAGACGCTGGCGCACTTGCCGGAGGAGTCTGCCGCCATGCACAGGGCACCGGAATAATGGTGGAGCTTGTCGGTGGCCTCAGCCGGGTAGCGGCTGCCGTTCCAGATGGTGGTGCCCTTGCCGTCAGTTCCCTGACCGGCCTCCACCACAAAGTCCTGCTCCACACGGGTCACGGTCAGGCCGTTGTAGTAGCCCGCCTGCACCAGACCCACAAAGTTATCATAGGCCTGCGGGGCCTGCTCCGGGAAGAGCACCGCCCGGAACACACCCGCCGTGGTATCGAACACCGCCACGGGTTCCCCCGCTGCCGGGTGGGTGAACTGCAGCTCGGCCGATTCCACCGCCGGGCGGGTGATGGTCTTTGTTCCGGCTCCGCTGCTGCCGCCGATGTTTTTCACAAGGCTGCAGCCGGACAGTGCAAAACTCACGGCCAGCAGCAGCGCCGCCAGCCGGACACGGGTCTTATTCATAAACAGATTCCTCCGTTCATATTCTGATAGCAGTTCCCCCGCACGCGGGAGATACACAGAATTCAGTATAGCATATTTCTGCCCGGGAAGCGAGAGGGAAATGCGTGAAAATTTGTCGTGCATTTTCTGTGTGAAAAACATCTTGACGAGCAGGCAAAAAAACGCTACACTATAAGCACAGCAAGGGACGGCGGGAACGCAGCAGATCCCGGGCTGTGTGCGTAATTTTATTTGAGTACCATCCCTTTGATTGGGTTTGGATAGACAGGAGAACGTATCTTATGGCAGAAGAGATCAAGAACCCGAACACCGAAGAGGAATATCAGCCCGATCTGATGACTCTTGAGGATGAGGACGGCAATGAGGTCACGTTTGAAGTGATCGATGCACTGGACCATAAGGGCGTGCATTACCTTGCAGTTGTCGAATACGCAGAGGATGAAGAGGATGTCAACGAGGACGCACAGCTGGTCATCCTGAGCGTGGGCGAGGACAGCGAGGGTGAATATCTGGACGTTGTGGAGGATGACGAGACTCTGATGGAAGTCAGCAAGCTGTTTGAGCAGCGCCTGAGCGACCAGTTCGAGATCGAGTAATTCCCCAGCACAGACAGATTCCCAGGCAAGACTTCCTGCCCGGCGCGATTTGTTGCGGTTTATATGATCCTACTAATCATTCAACGGGAGCCCGGAGTTCTCCGGCGGATTGCAGACCTCCCCGCCATGGGTCGACCATGGAGGTTCGATGAGGAAGCGTGAATCCGGCGACAGGGCACCCACCTGTCCGTAAGGGTAGGTTTGATTGCCGCAGACGACCGGGCGGGATCTTTTTATAGCATTGCATCCACCGCTGGCCTGCCACAAGGCCAGTGTGTGGATTTTTTTATAGGATGACCTCTCAGGCGCTGATGCCCCCGCTCCCCTATTAGGAGAGGTGGCATTGCGCAGCAATGACGGAGAGGTTTTGGTGATGATGGAAAGGATGTGCATTGCGGTATGAAAAGCGAACATCTTGTGGGGACGAGCATCCCCCGTTTCACCTACGACACCCCCACGGTGCCGGGCAATGATTTTTACACCCTGTGCGAGGGGGAGCATCCGCTGTGCATGATCTTCCTGCCCGGGTTCGACCACCCTGTCAGCCGCGAATATATCACCCGCTACCTGAAAACGCTGCCCCAGCTCAAGGGGGCACGGCTTGTCTGTGTGGTGCGTTCCTCGGCGCAGGCGGTGGCAAAAGCCACCCACGGCTCAGATTTCCCCTTTCCTGTCATCTGCGACGGCCCCGGCGTACTGTACGGCTACCTGGGCGTAGAGCAGACCCGCGGCCTGCTGAGCTGGAGCTTTGCGGCCCAGAAGATCTACAAGGCCGCCAGAGATGCCGGTTACCATTACGACACCAAAGCCCCTCAGCTGCTGCCGCTGACGCTGGTGGTGGGCCATCTGGGCAAGATCCTGTTCACCCACTCGGGCCGCAGCCAGACCGACCTGCCCGAGGACTGCGCCGCCATCAGCGAGATCGTGCGGGCTGTGGAAAAGGCCACTTCCCCCACCGACGGCCCCGCAGACCCCCATTGCTCGGACGAGACCCTTACCCTGCCCGATCTGGTGGGGTGGGATAACTGAATGATCCACAAAAACGGCTGCTGCACATTTTCCGTGCAGCAGCCGTTTTTTCGTTATTCTTCTGCCGTATTCCACGGCTGCGGGGTGCTTTCCAGCAGCTGTCCAGCGGCAAGGGCGCGCTCCATCAGCAGGGCAAGGTAGGCGTCCTGCAAGGCATCTGCCAGCGGGTACACCTCCGCCCCGCCGGCAAGATAGCCCTGCATCCTGTCCAGAAAACAGGCGATGGCAGTCTCGTCCTCGTTAAGCCCTGCCTGTGCGGCGGCAGCTGCCAGCGGGTCGGGCAGCGGGGTCAGCAGACGGCACACCGGCTCTCCGACGGCATCCAGACAGCGCAGGGTATCATCGAACAGCTCGCCCCGCTCTCCCTGCACACTGGTGTGGGTGCTGCGCAGGTAAGAGTGGTACTGCACGCCGTTAAAATCCAGAA
>OJNU01001103.1_pt1 | contig 15047 bp, 17 predicted proteins | sample 1597941 | NCBI WGS metagenome assembly OJNU01 (sample SAMN01915228, study PRJEB22387) | human gut metagenome | isolation source: stool | host: Homo sapiens | place: USA | reverse complement strand
TGTAAAATTACTCCATTCTGGATCGTCACAAGGCAACAGAATTGTCTTTCCACGAAATACATTGGGATCATATTCCAAATAAGCATTCATTTCTTTCTGAATATAATCATAGACAGTATAAAATTCATCATTTTTTCTTGATTTTGCTTTTCCTAAACTTTCATTTGCCATTATCAGTTTCCATCTTTCGTATAGAATTTACCGGAATAAATTACTATTCCCCAACTCATTTTTATTATGATGAGTCCAAACTTCTTTAATTACTCAGCCATACCATTTCCTGCAAAATACTCACCATCTTTCTACTTTATATTACCACAAATTCCATTATCTTCCAATAATTGATATATGTGGAATCCCGATGAATAAAAAAGAAGCATCAACCATTATTGCAGTCAATGCCTCTTCAAATTACTCTTCACTTATGAAAAAGATTTCAATATACTTTTTATTACTTTTCGTAATTTTAATCCATCTTTCAGTCCCAGACGATAAAAAAATTCTTCTGTATCTGCTCCACTGCTGAAAATTGCATTACAGTATTCCGTAATCACTTCTTCCTGTTCTTGGGATAACGTTTCCAGTAATTTCTGGTATTTCTTATCAATCTCACTTACTGGCTCTTTATCCTGCTTTAACTTCCATTCTGAATATGCTTTCCCCATATGCTCTGTAATTGTCAGATTCACAAATTCCTGCACTTCCTCGGATATGGTGCTCGCAGATTCCTGTTTATCTTTCTTTTTATCATTTGATTTTTCAAGTGTCGTGTCATCAATATAACGAATGATTTCTCGAATATTTGACTTCATCGACTGCAGATATCCTTTCATCAGCACAGCTACTTTTCTAGCATCCGATTTTTCGGTTTCTTTTTCCAGCATATAAAACTCTTCCAGTTCTTTCAGAATATCCATCCCTGCTTTCATCTGAAATTCCACCTCAAGCAAATCATCCATCACTTTATATAATTCTTCCATTGTTTATTTCTGCCTTTCCATATAGCGCCACTATATTTTCCACAATCATCCAAAAATAAATTCCTGTAATCCACATTTCACAACTTCAATTACTGCAACTATCCCCATACCGATATGTGGGAGTAGAACAAACACTACTGTCGTAATAATCGCTGATTTCATTGTCCAGTCCGTACTGATTCCAAACCCAATACTCAAAACTTCTGTCACAACAGAGATTCCGGCTATCAGATAGCAGAATCCAGCAGATAACCCAACCAGGAACACCAGCACAATATTCACCGCTGCAAGTACCAGCCAAACAGGAGCTGCAATAATTCGAAATGGCAGTTTTATCATAAATCTCAACATAATTCTTCCTCCTACTTTGTGCCCAGTGGACACAAGGTTATTTTAGCATATCTGCCAGATATGACTATCTCTTTTTAAACTTCGTGCCCAGTGGGCACAAAGTTCTTACCTGTCTGGAATATCCTTCCCCCAGTACATGTCATGTCGAACTTCAGCATCATAAAACTGATTGATTGTTGCAGGAGCGTTATACAATACCGTCAGCATATACTGCCGGATATTCTTCACTTTGCTTGTACTCCTGTCAAGACTGAAAAACACATACTGGATGTGTTCATACCCGACTTTGAGCAAACGGCTCTTGACCACTTGTGTAGGCACAGCTTCCCCATTGATCTGTTGATATGTCTTTGTCGAACATATTGCATCCAGCATCAGCTCTACCAGCTCTTCTACTCGTCCAGTTCCATAGCTCTGACAAAGGATCTCATATTCGATATTATCATGAATTAACTGTCGATACTCATTTCTCTCCTGTATCCTATCTCTCCCTTTCTCTTGTTCAGATAGATATTGATAAGATTCATTCTCACTAAATTCAGTATAATTATATTCAGTATTATTACAGTTTGTTTTTGAAACTTCTTGAAGTTTGTTTTCTAAACTTCTTGAAGTTTGTTTTTCAAACTCCTTGAAGTTTGTTTTTGAAACTTCTTGAAGTTTATTTTTCAAACTTCCTGAAGTTTGTTTTTCAAACTTCTGTGTATTTACGGGCTTTTCCGGCTCTTTTTTCGCATATTCTTCTATTTCTGTCTCTGTATTTTCTTTTCTCTCTGCTACATTTTCCGGTGTTTCTTCCGAATCAAAGATTGCTGGCTCATCTGGATATTCTGTCAGGCTGAAATTTTTCACGTAAATAACATTTGTTTTTCCAAGTCCGATTCGCCTCTTCTCAATCAATCCAATCCCTTTTTCCTGATCCAGCTCTTTTAGACAATTCACAGCCTTATTCCTGCCACAGTTAAGCATTTCCATAATCTCTTCCACCGAAAAGAAAATATATGCCCTGTCCTCTTCATCAAACCACCGGTTCTTGATGGACAGTGACATCCGGTCTAACATCAGTCCGTACAGCACCTTTGCTTCGCAGGAGAGATTTTTAAAATATTCACTTGTAAACAGCAGTTTGGGAATACGATAAAAACTGTACATATCGCATTCCATTCCTTGAAAATAATGGAATGTTGCTCTTATACTCATGACACATCCCTCCCTTCGTACTTATCAATGATTCTGATTGCTCCATTCCTCCAAAAGCTGACATATAACAGTCCGTATCTTCTGTTCATCATACTCTGGAGGAAAATACTTCTTAATTTCATCCTGTTTTAATGTTACCGTTGTTTTCTTTTTACGCTCTCCTATAACCAGGAGCCGCACAATCTCTTTTGTCAGCGTTTTTTCTTCTCGATGTTGCCTTATTTTTTTTGCCTGTTCCAGACTTGGATATTTTCCGGTACTCTCATGCACTTCCTCCACCATCTCCTGTTCTGGAACCGTAAGGTAGGAAAGCTCTACACCTACCTGCAATCCGATCACATCACGATCTACTGCGTTTAATAGGTCATTCATCAGATAAGTAAGCCGGATATAGCGATACACCTGCCTTGCACTGTCATTTGCGTTCTTTCCAATGTCTTTCGCACTGATACCGCCTGATGTTCCCTGATGATTCATTGCTTCCATCTTCATACGGTAAGCAAATGCCTTTTCACTTGGGAGTATATTAGGTCTCTGCAGATTGCTGTCTACCATCGCACGGACAGCTGTATCTTGATCCATATTTCTGATAATAACCGGAACCTCTTTAAGACCAGCAAGTTGTGCCGCATGTCTCCTTCTGTGACCGGCGATGATTTCATATTCACCATCACCCAGCGGTCGTACCAGTAATGCTGTAAGAATTCCCTCTTCTTTCACACTTTCCACCAGTTCCGCCATTGCCTCATCATCATTTACTTGAAATGGATGGTTCTCGAAAGAATGTAAATGCTCAAGTGAAACCTGCTGGATATCGTTCGTTTCTTCTCCTCCTCCAAGTAATTCATCATAAGATGTCAGTTTTATCTTCGATGCACTTCTACCTTTCATCCAAAAGCACCTCCTGTGTCATCTGCCAATATGCAGCCGCTACTTTTCCTTTTGGATCATGCTCAAATATGCTGATTCCTTCCGCACTGATTTCAGCTGCTCGTACTGAAAATGGAATACTCTGTGGAAAAATCTTAATCTGGTTTCCATATGTATCAAAAATCAGATCAGATATATCTCTTGCATAGTTCGTTCGGTTATCCACCATTGTGATCAATATACCTCCAATTTTCAGTTGTTTGTTAAGCTGTCTTCGCACCTTTCCTATCGTCCGTATCAGCTGTTCTAGACCCTTTACAGGAAGATAAGCCGCCTGGACAGGTATAATAACTGCATCGACACTGGCAAGTGCATTGATCGTCAGCATTCCAAGTGATGGCATACAGTCAATCAATATATAGTCGTATTCTTCTCTCATTCTTTCTATATATTGTTTTAAGACAAGTTCCCTGCTCATAATATTTACAAGTGAAACTTCCATTCCAGAGAGTTCGATGTTTGCCGGAATCAAATCAATTCCTTCCTGGTGATGTAAAATTCCCAGTGTATTTTCAAATAGTTCATCTTCTACAATCTTTGTCAGAATAGTAGCCAGTGTGATTGGTAATTCATCTGGGTTATGATACCCAAGACTTGCTGTCATACTTCCCTGCGGATCATTGTCAATCACAAGCACTTTCTTCCCTGCTTTTGCAAGTCCGACTGCCAGATTCACGCAACTTGTTGTCTTGCCAACCCCGCCTTTTTGTGAACACAATGCCAGCACTTTACAATCCTTCATTACTTTCTCTTCCATCCTTTTTATCCTCCCATAAATAACTTGAACCTTTCAGCATCCATAATGCTGCTTCCAAAAATGCAAGATACCGTTCTGTCATACTATCAAGAACCGGTTCTGAAATAACTGGTTTTTCAGACTTCAAATCTTTTGCCACATCCTCCAAAACCAAACTCATTTCCTTCATTTCTGACCGGATAATCTCAATTGTTTCTTTCTTTCCAACAACACATACATGATTGTAAATGCATGATCGGACGATATAATCCTGTTTTTTCATTCCGCTCACTTTCACTCGTTCTTCAATTGTTGCTTTTTCATAAGAATTCACCCGAAAAGAAATGGTCGTTGTGTTGTGTTTTCCATGTCTGTCACCAGCCATCGCTTATTCCTCCTCTTCCTCATGTTTCTTATCTAGCAAACCTGCTAATTTACTCTGTGTAGACGGATACAGATGTGAATAAGTGTTCAACGTGGTTTCCACCTTTTCATGTCCAAGGCGTTCTGCAATCTCCAATGGAGCCACCCCCATATCAACCAGCATACTGGCATGGGAATGGCGGAGATCATGAAGTCGTATCCGCTTTACACCAGACCGCTCGATTCCGGTAGCCATACAATGTTCCATATGCGATTTGGTAAACCGAAAAAGTCTTTCCTTTTTCATAATTCCATACAAATGACTGCAATACTCCCTAAATTCCTCTGCAAGAAAATCCGGCATCGTAATCACACGGATACTCTTTGGAGTTTTCGGCTGCGTGATCATATCCTTTCCTTTCAGTCTCTGATAAGATTTATTGATTGATATGGTTTTCTCTTCAAGATTGATGTCATTATAAGTAAGTGCAAGCAATTCACCGATACGCATTCCGGTCCAGTACAACAAAAGAAACGCCATTCTTGTCTCCGGCTTATCACTTACTGTTTCCAGAAAAGCATTGAACTCTTCCTGCATCCAGAAGTCCTTCGGTTCTCCTTTACTCTTGCCAATCGCTCCTGCCTTCCTGCAGGGATTATCCTGCAGGTTATAATACCGCATTGCATAATTGAAGATTGCAGTCAGCTGGCAGTTCACTGTTTTCAGATAAGTAGGAGAATATCCTTTTCCATTCTTATCCTTATACGTCAGCAACTCATTCTGCCATGCACGGACGTCTGCCACCGTAATTTCACTGAGAATCTTCTTTTCAAAATAAGGCTTGATTTTCAGGTCAATAATATATCGCTTCGTGTACATAGTGTTTTCTCTGAGACGGACATCCATATCTTTGTAATAAATCTCCAGAAAATTTCCAAATTCAATATCCACACCCTGGCTCTGCTGTTGCAGGAAATCTCTTTCCCATTCCTTAGCTTCACCCTTGGTCCTGAATCCTCTTTTCTGTTTTCTTTTCCGATTTCCCTGCCAGTCTTTGTAATAGACCTGTACTTTCCAGTTTTTTCCTTCTTTGTAAACCCCCATTGCTAATCCTCGACTTTCATGCCATAAATCTTTTCTGCCAGGAATTTCGTAGAGATTTTTCCAGCTACTACAATATAGCCTTTTGCCTTCAATTCTTTGTTGTATTCTCGCATCAGACTATATGCATAAGTTTTTGAAACTCCAAGAATTGCACACACATCATCCACATCCATATACATTTTTTCCTGCATCATACTCATACCGCTTTATCCTCCTTCAAATACTGCTCAACATGTTCCAGACCATAGATCTTGTCCTCTACATAGCGGGTTGGCACCCGACCGAGAATCACATAATAGTTCTTGCTTGCCAGATCGGCATTCATTCTTTCCACTACCCGGTAAGCAAACGAAACTGATAATCCAAAGAGTTCTGCAATGTCTTCCACTGATAAATACATTTTTCTCTTACGCATGAAACCATTCCTTTCCCTCTTCCTGTGGAATCTCACAAGTATCTTCTACTCCGTAGAAACGCTTCACAAAATACTTTGTCGGAACTTTTCCTCTAAGCGTCAGGTAGCCCTGTTCTTCCAGTTCCTTGTTCAGATTTCCGATGATTTCATAAGCCGATGTCTGTTTTACTTCCAGAAGTTCACATATATCGGCTGCCTTTAAAAATAATTTATTCTGCATAATCAGTACCTCCTGTGTTTTGAATATTTATCTCTTCATATACTCTGTACTGGCAGATGCAAAATCGGACATCATTTTCCGAAATTTATCAAATTTTCTTGTTTTTTAATTCTCCATCAGTGTGATTACTATGTCATGGAGTTTAAGCTCATCGAAAGTAAAGAACCTTTCTGTGGTATCTGTTTTCTAAATGCAGGCAACAAAAAAACAGTCTGCCTTGACGAAAATCACTTCAATCAAAACAAACTGTTCTTCATATTTACTCTAATTTTATTTTATGAGAATAACCGATTTCACGAAATTTGCAGGTGAATCTGGAATATAAACAAGAGAAAAAAATAATTTTTAAACTCCATTTGCACTCCATTTGGTCTTTTCGACACCCCGCAAAGCCTTTATTTATGGGCTTTTCCGCGATTTTTCAAGCTACTCAAACTCAATAGTTCCTGGTGGCTTACTGGTCAAATCATAGAATACTCTATTGACTCCCTTTACCTCATTTATAATTCTGCTCATCACTGTCTGAAGTACCTCAAACGGTATCTCGGCTGCTTCGGCTGTCATGAAGTCCACGGTGCGGACTGCACGGACTGCAACGGCATAATCATATGTTCTCTCATCACCCATGACACCTACTGAACGCATGTTGGTAAGGGCTGCAAAGTACTGGTTTGGCATCCATGATGGTTCCTCGCCGTGGGCCTCTTTGTACTCTTTTGCTGCCTTTTCCACTTCGCTTCTGTAAATCCAGTCTGCATCCTGGACAATGCGTACCTTTTCGGCTGTGACTTCGCCGATGATACGGATTCCAAGGCCTGGGCCTGGGAATGGCTGACGGAATACGAGATAGTCAGGTAATCCAAGCTCCAGTCCAACCTTGCGTACCTCGTCCTTGAAGAGGTTTCTGAGTGGCTCCACGATATCCTTGAAATCGACATGCTCCGGGAGACCTCCCACGTTGTGGTGTGATTTGATGACTGCAGATTCTCCGCCGAGTCCACTCTCCACTACGTCCGGATAGATGGTTCCCTGCGCAAGGAAGTCAACCTTTCCGATTTTCTTAGCTTCTTCCTCGAATACACGGATAAATTCCTCACCGATGATTTTACGCTTGCGCTCAGGCTCTGTGACGCCTGCAAGCTTGCTGTAGTAGCGCTCCTGTGCGTTGACGCGGACAAAGTTGATGTCGAACGAACCGCCTTTGCCGAATACGCCCTCTACCTCATCGCCCTCGTTCTTGCGGAGAAGTCCGTGGTCTACGAATACGCAGGTGAGCTGCTTGCCGATTGCCTTGGCAAGGAGTGCTGCGAGCACTGATGAGTCTACTCCACCCGAAAGTGCAAGGAGCACTTTGCCGTCACCGACCTGCTCTCTGATTTCTTCAATTGTGTTTTTGACGAATGAATCCATCTTCCATGTGCCTGCACATCCACATACGCCACGGACGAAATTGTAAATCATCTGTGTTCCGTTCTTGGTGTGAAGTACCTCCGGATGGAACTGTACTGCATATAATTTCTTCTCAACATTCTGTGTTGCGGCTATTGGACAGTCTGCAGTGTGCGCAACTACCTCAAAGCCCGGTGCAGCCTCTGCAATTCTGTCGAAATGACTCATCCAGCATACTGATTCTGATGGCAGATCCTTGAACATCACGCCGTTTGCAGAATATGTGATTTCTGTCTTTCCATACTCTCCAACCTCCGGTGTGATTACCTTTCCGCCTAATTTATGCATCATAAGCTGTGCACCGTAGCAGATGCCAAGCACCGGTATTCCCAGCTCAAACAGCTCTTTCCGGTATGATGGTGAATCCTCTTCATAACAGCTGTTTGGACCTCCTGTAAGGATGATGCCCTTTGGATTCATTTCTTTGATTTTCTCAATGTCTATTTTGTATGAGTAAATCTCACAGTACACGTTGCACTCGCGGACACGGCGCGCAACAAGCTGATTGTACTGACCACCAAAGTCTATGACTATGACCTTTTCCTGATCCATGTTTTCCTCCTAATTGTTTATTCGCTATGCTGCTGTTTTACAATCTTTGAAACGTCACGTAATTGCTGTTTGCCACACTGTGGTGTAAACAATAACAAAAACATAACATATGTTATCTGCTGCCATCTCATTGATTACGTAAAAGCAACATGTATTCTTATGTCATTATAGATTACGGAGTGCTTATCTGCAAGCGATTTTGTTAAATTTCTGTTTTGATTTTGTGTGCAATTACGTTATAATGAATTATAAACACTTTTATAGGCTGGGAGGTTTCATCATGAGTTTTAAAATAATCACTATAAGCCGAGAGTTTGGCAGTGGCGGTCGCTTTATCGGCGAGCAGATTGCTCAAAAATGCGGCATTGAGTTTTACGATAAAAAAATAATTGAGCATGTGGCAAAGGAGCTCGGTATCTCTGAGCAGATTGTCGCAAACCAGGGCGAATATGCACCTGCCGGAAGTATTTTCTCATATGCATTTGTGGGGCGCGACATCACAGGAGTTTCTCTTTCCGACCAGATTTTCAATATCCAGCAGAAGCTCATCAAGGATATTGCGCAAAAAGAGCCATGCGTTATTGTGGGACGTTGCGCAGACTACATTCTTTCTGACAGGGATGATGTGCTGAATGTTTTTATAGAGGCAAACACCCCTGAGAAAGCTGCAAGAATAAAAAAGCTCTACCAAAAGAGCGATGACGAGGTCAAAAAGCTGCTAAAGGATGTCGATAAGAAGCGCTCGGTAAATTACCGATACTTCACCGACAAGGAGTGGGGCAGCATGAAAAATTATGACCTGGTGCTCAACAGCTCTGTGCTTGGATACGATAAATGTATTGAGCTCATCGCATCCGCATATGCTTAATTCACTTAAGATCCAGCTTTCCTGCGGTTAAGAAACCGTTTTCTTATTTTATTACGAAAAACGTAAATAGAATTACAACCTGTGTGTAATATTAAAAATACTCCCGCATAAACTGTAACAACAGAATATGCAGGAGTATTTTTTGAAATCATATATTGAGACAAGGGCGGTGGAAATCGCCAACTACATAGTTGAAAACAATGCCACGGTGCGTCAGGCTGCAAAGCAGTTTGGCATCAGCAAATCCACTGTGCACAAGGATATCACGGATGCTGACAGGCTGCTTCGCATTGACCCGGAGCTTGCCGCAAAGGCGCGTCACATTCTCGATATCAACAAGTCCGAGCGCCATATCCGCGGCGGACTTGCCACCAGAGAGAAGTATCTGCATCTGCCTCATGTGCATGCCGGCTGAGTGCATGGATGCTTCTATCCCTGCATTGCCAGGTACGCCATTTTCCGTACATCTGAGGCTTTTCGTTAATTCAAGACCTGTGTCACATGACTTGTTAGCACACCGTACAGCCACTTGCCCTCATCGCTTAGATCCTCATAGGTGAAGCCGCTTGTCTTATCGCAGGCAGGTGTTAGAAGCGCTGATTTTTCGTTCTTATTGGAAAGATTCCAGCACACATAGCTGATGCCGTAGCTGTCGAGCAGGCTGATCCAGCTGTTTGCGGAATCTATGTCCACCTGACCGTTTCCGTCGGCGCTGCAGATGCCAAACTCTGATACAAATATCGGCAGTCCGGCGTCTGCCGCCGATTTTAGCTTGTTTTGCAAGTCCTCCTTGTGGGTTGCGGCATAGAAATGCAGTGTATACATGATATTATCATAGCCTGTGACAGGGTCCTTGACTGCCTCATCCACATCCTGGCTCCAGTTAGGTGTGCCTATCAGTATGACTGCATCCTTGTCGTAGCTTCTGATTGACGGAATGACCTCGCTGGCATAAAACTTCACATCTCCCCAGGTCGCACCTTTGCACGGCTCATTGCAAATCTCGTAAATCACGTTGTTGTATGAGGCATACTGCTGTGCCATTTTGGCAAAAAATGTCTTTGCCACATCACTGTAGCGGTTTGGATTTCCCTCGTTTAGCACATGCCAGTCGATGATGACATACATGTCATTGTTTAGTGCGTACTGCACGCCGTTTTGCACAAGTGTCTCAAGCTGCTGCCTGTCACCGTCTGTGCAGTAGCCACCGCTTTCGTAGGTGTACATGGCGAGCCTCACTACGTTTGCGCCAAAGCTTTTCAGCGTGGCAAAGCAATCATTGGTCACATACTGTGGATACCACGCAAGACCGTGTGTGCTGACTCCGCGAAGCTGCACCTCGTTGTTATTTTGATCAACGAGCTTGCTGCCCTCCACATGCAGCTTACCGTTTACTGACGGACAGGCAAGAACTGAGCTCTCCTGTCCGTTTTCTGTGGTGAGCTGCTCTGTATCAGCCACATTCTGATTTTCTGTACTGCTTTGCGTACTGTCCTCAGTATTATTTTCTGCAGAATTCACCGACTCAGTGGCTTTCTCATCTGTCTGCGATTCTGTCTCTTTGTTGCCCTTGTTACCACATCCTGTAAAAATCCCAAGCACCAGCACTGCAGCCAATACCAATGCTATATATTTCTTCATATTGTTATACTGTCTGACTGATTACTGAATGGATGTAACCTTGTAGTCCTCAGCCTCTACAGTCTCCTTTAATTTCTCATCGGAAATGTCAGAGCTTAATGTCACTACTGCAGTTCCGCTCTCATGGCTTACTGCTGCCTCACTAACTGCATCAAGCGCCTCGAGTGCCTTCTTTACTCTTGCCTCGCAGTGGCCGCACATCATTCCTTCGATATTCATTGTCTTTGTCATTGATTTTTCCTCACTTTCATTTGGTTTATTTGTTTTGTTTTTTCTATCTGGTGTTGCTTTTCTGTCATGCTTAGGATCATACACCCTGCACAGATTCAGCCGCAGGGCATTGGTAACAACGCAGAAGCTCGACAGGCTCATCGCCGCCGCTCCAAACATCGGATTGAGCTTCCATCCTAATAAAGGATACCACAAACCGGCCGCAAGTGGAATACCTATTACATTATAGAAAAATGCCCAGAACAGATTTTCGTGTATATTTGTCAACGTAGCACGGCTTAACCGCACTGCTGCCGGTACATCTATCAGGCGGCTCTTCATCAGGACAACATCCGCTGCATCTATTGCCACATCACTTCCCGCGCCGATTGCAATTCCCATATCCGCACGTGTGAGCGCCGGTGCATCATTGATTCCGTCACCAACCATGGCTACCCTGCCCTGTTTTTTTAGCTTCCTTATGACAGCCTCCTTACCATCCGGAAGCACACCTGCGATGACTTCGTCCACTCCCGCCTGCTTTCCAATGGCATTGGCAGTCTGCTCGTTGTCACCGGTGAGCATAACAACTCTGATACCCATATTTTTAAGCTGTCTGACAGCTTCCGGACTGTCCTCCTTTATTGTATCTGCAACGGCTATGATACCGCAAAGCCTGTCATCTGCGGCAAAGAACAGAGGAGTTTTTCCTTCCTTTGAAAATTTGACAGCTTTCGCGCGCATATCATCTGACACTTTTACGAATTTGCTGACAAAAGCAAGATTTCCTGCTTTTATCATTTTGCCTGCAAGTATTGCAGTCAGACCATTTCCTACAACAGCGCTAAAATCCGTAACCTCTGCAACAGCGATTTCATCCGTTTTAGCGCGCTCCATAATGGCTTTTGCAAGCGGATGCTCGCTCTTGGCCTCGACTGATGCGGCTATTGCAAGAAGCTTCCTTGACCACAGTGCTTTATCTGTTGATGAGTACGGGTTTAAATCGTCTGCCTTACGCTGACACTCACCGGCATGCTTGCCGATTTCCTCAAAAAATGTCTCATCCGGCACGATATCCGTCACCTTCGGCTCACCGCTTGTTATGGTGCCTGTCTTATCAAGAGCCAAAATCTGTGTGCGGCCTGTTGCCTCAAGGCTTGCCGCTGTCTTGAAGAGTATACCGCTCTTTGCGCCCTTGCCATTTCCTACCATTATCGCAACAGGAGTTGCCAGTCCAAGTGCACACGGACAGCTTATCACGAGCACCGAAATTCCTCTGGCAAGCGCAAAGCCCACGGTCTCACCGGCTATAAGCCATGCTATTATTGTAATGATTGCAATTGTAATAACCGCCGGCACAAATACTCCCGATACCCTGTCAGCGATTTTTGCAATAGGTGCCTTTGTCGCTGCGGCATCAGAAACCATCTGTATAATCTGTGAAAGTGTGGTGTCTTCGCCTACTCTGGTTGCACGGCATTTTATAAAGCCTGACTGGTTCACTGTGGCAGCGCTTACTGCATCTTTCGGCTTCTTATCCACAGGGATGCTCTCTCCTGTGAGTGCCGATTCGTTGACAGCGGTTGTTCCATCTATTATTTCACCGTCCACAGGGATATTTTCACCCGGTCTGACCACGAAAATATCGCCCTTTTTCACTGCATCCACAGAAATTTCCTGCTCCACGCCATCCCTTACAACGGTTGCTGTCTTTGGGGCAAGCTGCATCAGGCTCTTTAAAGCGTCTGTTGTTTTGCCCTTTGAGTGCGCTTCAAGCATTTTTCCGACAGTAATCAGTGCCAAAATCATGGCTGCGGATTCAAAATAAAACTCATGCATATATGACATGACCGCATCCATATCGCCATTCACCTGCGCAGCTGTCATGGCAAAAAGTGCATACACGCTGTATCCAAACGATGCCGCAGAGCCAAGCGCAACAAGCGTATCCATGTTGGGAGCGCCGTGAATCAAGCCCTTAAAGCCACTGATAAAAAACTTCTGGTTTATGACCATTACCGCCACTGTAAGCAGAAGCTGCAAAAGCCCCATAGCCACATGGTTTCCATTGAAAAACTCAGGCAACGGCCAGCCCCACATCATATGTCCCATGGAAAAATACATGAGAACAACTAAAAATATGAGCGATGCTATAAGCCTGTTGCGCAGCTTCGGTGTCTCCCTGTCTACAAGCGCATCCTGCGCTGCCTTTAGCTGCTCTAAGCTGTTATTCGCTTTGTCATTTTCTGATTCTGTTGCTGTGCCTTTGGGACTCGCTCCATAGCCCGCCTGCTCTACTGCCTCCACTATCTGCGCATCTGTCGCGCTTCCCTCGACTCCCATCGAGTTGGTCAAAAGACTGACAGAGCAGCTCGTCACACCATCAACCTTAGAGACCGCCTTTTCCACTCTGGCAGAGCATGCCGCACAGCTCATTCCTGTAACTGTATATTGCTTCATACTGTCTGTATTTCCTTCTTTCTACTATTCGAATCTAACTATTCAGAAGCCTTTTCTAAAATCTCTCAATTCCTGTCACCTTGAAATCCAGTCTTTCTATGGCAAATGTGATTTCCTCATCGCTTAGCTCTCTGGTTGCCTCAACATGTGCCACTCCATGCTTTAAATCCACATCTGCCGATACTCCGCTCATCTTCTGAAGCGAGCGTGTGACTGAGTTCTTGCAGTTCATGCAGTGCATTCCGTCTATGTGCACATCTGCTCTCGTGACTATCTCTCCTGTAAGCTGTACTGTGGCTTCCTCGTCCTCCTTCATGGCTCCACCGCCACAGCAGGCGCCCTCGCCCTTTGAATGCTTAATAGTCTCCTTTAAGCCCACAATCACCAGTGCGGCAATTATTGCTATTATTAATATTGTGATTATTGTACTCATTTTTATACCCGCCTTCTTATAATACTACTTCATAAGCTTCTGCAGTGTGTTCAAAAGCTCATCTATTGTCTCATCCTTGCCGGCTCTTATGTCATCTGCCACACACGTCTTTATATGATTGGCCAAAAGGACTTTATTGAAGCTGTTGAGCGCAGCATTTGCGGCCGCCACCTGTGTGATGATGTCAGGGCAGTAGCAATCCTCATCCAGCATACGCTTGATTCCACGGATCTGCCCCTCTATACGGCTAAGTCTGTTGATGAGATCCTTATATTCCTTCTCTGACCGCTCTTTTTTGCGGTTGCAGCAACAGCATTTGGTTTCTTTTTCTGTCATGGGTACCTCCATTTGTTCTTTGTTCCTCATTATGCATTTGTTTCACATGTCTAACTATACCCCTTATGGGTATTTCTCTTTAAGAGCATTATATACCCAGGTAGGGTATATTGCAAGGGCAGATTTCCTTATTGAGAAATTTTCATGTTATCTTCTGCTCCTCCCTCATGTTCTACAATAACCCGGTCTGTTATATTCTCCTTATTTTCTCCATCAAGAATATAATACTCCCCACTATACGGCACTTTATAGCTCACCTTAACGTCTCTGCTTATAGCTCCCAGTTTTTCAGCTTCTTTTGCCTCCGCCAGCAAAATATATACATCCTCATAACCGGTATATGAGTATATGCTTACCGTTTCATCTTTTTCCAAATAAACAGTCGGACCGCTATATTTTCTATACACCAGATCACGTACCGAATCATTATTAACATCAATTAATGCCTGAATATGTTCAATCATATCGGCTGCAAATGACCTCACCGGCGTGATACACATACACAAGACAACCACAGTCACAACCGCTATCGCAACAAAATATGCAGGATATCGTTTTGAGCTGTGAGTGGTATGTAATTCCTCGATACATTCTTTTCTTACCTGCTCAATATCAGGCATTTCATGCTGCGCTGCCTGTCTAAAAATATCATTTTTTTTCATTCTGCATCAATCCTCCTTATCCAGATTTTGCCTAAGCTCCCTTAGGGTACGATATAATCTGTTTTTTATGGTTGATTCCTTTACAGAAAAAAGGAGTGCTATTTCTGAAATATTTTTATCCATATAGTAATATAGA
>OJNU01001099.1_pt1 | contig 15134 bp, 10 predicted proteins | sample 1597941 | NCBI WGS metagenome assembly OJNU01 (sample SAMN01915228, study PRJEB22387) | human gut metagenome | isolation source: stool | host: Homo sapiens | place: USA | reverse complement strand
ATACTATGAGTCATAGAGGGAGCCTCCTTGTTACTTTTTTGTTTTGGCTAAACTTGTTGTAACAAATGCTCTCTCTTTTTATTTCTGTAACATATGTCTTATCACATTACATTTAAGATTCAAGCTGTCAACTGTGCCCTCATAAAACAATCCCCCACAGCCATCTCTGTCGCAACGCATGATATGATGCAGCAGAAATGGCTGTGGGGAGATTTCATTTTATCATCAATAAAATCATTCCATTCCCAAAGGGATATATTTTATTTCCCGGGAAATATTATTTTATGCCCAAGTGACAAATTCTGTTACTTCCGCTTCATTTTCAATAAGTCCGCCCATCTTCCTGTTCGTCCATTCCTGGCACGGATCCCGTTTCCGATTTAGCATACTGAGCAATAGTGTTTCCAACACTTTTATACATATCGAGCCAATTACTATGCCAGCTATAAAGGGTAAAAGCAATCAAAACTGCTTTAGAAACTCCAAAGCAGAGTCATGCCTCAAAGACCCTCCAGCTTTCTTTGTGTTCCCACACGTTTTCGAGTACCTAGAATTTACACAGCTCTCAAACTATTATCCGCTTTTCAACTACTTTGCAGAAGTTTTAGAGTACTTGGAATTTACACAGCTCTCAAACGGATGAACAGGTAGACGCTGTAATCGCAGGGTTTTAGAGTACTTGGAATTTACACAGCTCTCAAACGCGGCCAACAAAGAGCAGATCGTGGACATCGTTTTAGAGTACTTGGAATTTACACAGCTCTCAAACTCTGCTCTTTTTCTTCTTCGATTTCTTTCAGTTTTAGAGTACTTGGAATTTACACAGCTCTCAAACTCAACAAAATTGGAACGAACTTGTGTTATTGTTTTAGAGTACTTGGAATTTACACAGCTCTCAAACTAGCGTTCACCCGAGCCGCTTCAATGGAAGTTTTAGAGTACTTGGAATTTACACAGCTCTCAAACTGCGTAATGTTGATTTATATTTGCTTTATGGTTTTAGAGTACTTGGAATTTACACAGCTCTCAAACAACAAGTGATGCCGGCCGGCACAGGTCGTGGTTTTAGAGTACTTGGAATTTACACAGCTCTCAAACGAAATATCGCATGAGCGGATGTCGGATAATGTTTTAGAGTACTTGGAATTTACACAGCTCTCAAACAAGGGAACGGAACTACGACGGAGTTCCCGTGTTTTAGAGTACTTGGAATTTACACAGCTCTCAAACCCGTGGGTACAGTTCTACGAAGTTGCAAGGGTTTTAGAGTACTTGGAATTTACACAGCTCTCAAACCCGCCGCCGTGTTGCTCGTGTCGATGGATGGGTTTTAGAGTACTTGGAATTTACACAGCTCTCAAACCATTCTCCGTGTCTTCCGCAGTCGAAGAATGTTTTAGAGTACTTGGAATTTACACAGCTCTCAAACCATTGGTAGCTAAAGATTGTGCACTGGCTTGTTTTAGAGTACTTGGAATTTACACAGCTCTCAAACAGGAATTCACGCTAAAACGATAGAAGCCCTTGTTTTAGAGTACTTGGAATTTACACAGCTCTCAAACTGGAGCTGGGCGCCCTGTAAGAGCTTCGCAGTTTTAGAGTACTTGGAATTTACACAGCTCTCAAACAGCGCCGACGATCATGATCTTGGCGCCCGGGTTTTAGAGTACTTGGAATTTACACAGCTCTCAAACAGGAAAAATCATTGCAACGCAAATCAGGAAGTTTTAGAGTACTTGGAATTTACACAGCTCTCAAACGCCCCACGTACAAAGATTTGGAAATTAACGGTTTTAGAGTACTTGGAATTTACACAGCTCTCAAACGATCTTGCCGGTTCTATCCATCATCCTACCGTTTTAGAGTACTTGGAATTTACACAGCTCTCAAACAGTCATTGCAATTACTGTTGCGTCCTGCATTGTTTTAGAGTACTTGGAATTTACACAGCTCTCAAACAGGTGAAACACGATGACTAAACCAATACCAGTTTTAGAGTACTTGGAATTTACACAGCTCTCAAACATAGATCCGGCTGTTGCTGTTGCTGGCCTGGGTTTTAGAGTACTTGGAATTTACACAGCTCTCAAACAACGAAACAGGATTTGCTTCACGGCCTGTCCAGTTTTAGAGTACTTGGAATTTACACAGCTCTCAAACCTTGATGTTGGCTTTGGCTTGGATGAAGAGGTTTTAGAGTACTTGGAATTTACACAGCTCTCAAACCAATGCACAAGGAAGTCCTGTAAAACGTTCGTTTTAGAGTACTTGGAATTTACACAGCTCTCAAACATAACAATGTCGCGCGGGTAAGTGGTATTAGTTTTAGAGTACTTGGAATTTACACAGCTCTCAAACCAGTTCTGCGCTATGCAAACGCTCTGCTTCGTTTTAGAGTACTTGGAATTTACACAGCTCTCAAACTAACAACCGATAGGCAGATGCATTGGCAACGTTTTAGAGTACTTGGAATTTACACAGCTCTCAAACATTAAGGACGGCAAGCGGAGATACCGCCGGTTTTAGAGTACTTGGAATTTACACAGCTCTCAAACTAATGTTTTGTTATGATAATAAAAATCAAAGTTTTAGAGTACTTGGAATTTACACAGCTCTCAAACATGCTTGTCTGATCCTGTTTGTTATTCTCTGTTTTAGAGTACTTGGAATTTACACAGCTCTCAAACAAGTGCGCCGCCGACAGCCGAAGAAAAGTGTTTTAGAGTACTTGGAATTTACACAGCTCTCAAACGAAGAAAGGAGTTAAATAGCATGAATAAGAGTTTTAGAGTACTTGGAATTTACACAGCTCTCAAACCGGATTCTTGATGTTCTTCACCAGGTGTATGTTTTAGAGTACTTGGAATTTACACAGCTCTCAAACAGGTGTTCTAACCATTCCTTTGTCCTTTTAAGTTTTAGAGTACTTGGAATTTACACAGCTCTCAAACAATAATGGAGCAAAAGCTACAATACCAAACAGTTTTAGAGTACTTGGAATTTACACAGCTCTCAAACAGGCATCCATGTTTCTGCGTATCAAGAGAAGTTTTAGAGTACTTGGAATTTACACAGCTCTCAAACACCTCTCAATACTTGATGATATACCGCATGGTTTTAGAGTACTTGGAATTTACACAGCTCTCAAACTCTGTTGCGGCAGTAATAAGCCCAGGCATAGTTTTAGAGTACTTGGAATTTACACAGCTCTCAAACGATACGAGCTGCCTTCAAAGACATCGGCATGTTTTAGAGTACTTGGAATTTACACAGCTCTCAAACCAGAATCGTAGCAATGACGGTTGTGCGGCTGTTTTAGAGTACTTGGAATTTACACAGCTCTCAAACATAAGCAAGTTACTGTGGTGCGTTCGTTGGGTTTTAGAGTACTTGGAATTTACACAGCTCTCAAACGATGCATTTGATCCTTGACCATCCCGTTATGGTTTTAGAGTACTTGGAATTTACACAGCTCTCAAACGTAAGGGCGATAAGTTCATTGGTTTTTCCTGTTTTAGAGTACTTGGAATTTACACAGCTCTCAAACTGCAAGTAACACAGTACAACCGCCAAGCGTAGTTTTAGAGTACTTGGAATTTACACAGCTCTCAAACTGTGTGTCAATTCAAAACATTCGCCGCCGGTTTTAGAGTACTTGGAATTTACACAGCTCTCAAACCATGATGACCATCGTCCTTTCTTTCATTGCGTTTTAGAGTACTTGGAATTTACACAGCTCTCAAACCAAGGTCTGGATGCACGGATGCTGACAGAAGTTTTAGAGTACTTGGAATTTACACAGCTCTCAAACAGCTTCTCGATCACCAGGGCTTCCGCCCATGTTTTAGAGTACTTGGAATTTACACAGCTCTCAAACAAGATTCAAGTTGTTTTCGGTGGGAACTATGTTTTAGAGTACTTGGAATTTACACAGCTCTCAAACAAAAGGAGAGATGCAAATGTACGAAAACGGGTTTTAGAGTACTTGGAATTTACACAGCTCTCAAACACTGTCCTTCGTACCATGCCCTCGCAGATTGTTTTAGAGTACTTGGAATTTACACAGCTCTCAAACTTGCTCCATAGCGTGATACCTCTTGCAATAGTTTTAGAGTACTTGGAATTTACACAGCTCTCAAACGGCAGGAAGGCTCCGACCTACAAGGACCTGGTTTTAGAGTACTTGGAATTTACACAGCTCTCAAACCTCAAATTCGAGAAAGCCGGCCAGTAAACCGGTGTGCAGTTCCGAGCGCTTTAAATCTAAAACAAGCACAGACCATATAGTTTGCTCAATTTTTATTATATCACACATAAATCCAAATCGATTACAACCCTTTTTTCGCATGTCAATAACGGATAACCCGCACTATCTACCAATAAAAGTTTCATGTCGTGTTGCAGCACCGTTTGGACAAATATCTCCAACTCCCCCAGCGACAGTATTGAGCGGATCCCATACAAAATAAACAATTTATCTCCTTCACATCGCGACACAAAATCCAAATACGAAAATACCCGGTCACCCAATGACTCATATTCAATATCAATGCGAATTCCAACCGCTTTTAACAGAGCCGCTATCGATAAGTTGTCCAGACATACCGCTAGATCCTGTGAATCCGCCAAGCCGTAGATATATTTTTCTAGTTCGGATAGGATGACAGTCCTTTCTTGTAGAAATGGATCTTCGGCCGATGCCTTGTCCAAGATTCCCACCAATTTAGAAACAACCTTCCGATTATTCCCGTCCCATCCAATAAAGTCGGTCAGGAGTTCCACCCGTTTAGAAATCGGAATAGGATTTCCTTTCTCGGACACAATTACTTCTCCATCTGCGCCGTTTATCTGTGCCCGTAAATCACACAGGAAGCGGTACAATAGACCCGAGTTTTCAATGACCAGGCTTTGCACGGTGGAACCATCCCATTCCAGCACAGTATGAAACCATGGGTATGTCAACTTCATAGTATCACCAGATTTTTATCGCTATCGATGACATCACTTTCATAAGATCCGGTAATCAGCCGCATGCTGGCAAATTGCTTTTCTGTTACCGTCAATACCTGTACCAGCCCATGCGGCGGTCGAATACTCCAAATAGTGTGAACCACGGAGGCCTCGGTCGTCCGATTCAAAACCATCCGGCAATACACAGATTCCTGCAGCATAAGAAACCCGTTTTGAATCAGGCCCTTTCGGAATAATCGGTAGTTCCGCCGGTCTTCCAGCGTCGCAACCGGCAAATCAAAAAACACCAAGATTCTCATAAAGCGATAACTCATATCCAATAGAATGCCAGGACCGACAGATCCTCTTGATTTAAGGCTTGCAACACACTTTTTACATAAATCTTGACCGCATTGGGAAACACTTGCTTTGTATTCTTGATTTGCACTTCCTGGCTTAAAATATTCAGCAAGTCGTGCTTTTCCTCTGTATCGAAAGCAGTATACCTAGCATTGTAAACGTAGCGATCCACCACAATACGGAACGGCTCCATCAAATCACAGGATAAATTGAATGGATTGAAAATATTATCGTGGAACAACCCCAGCTGCAGTAAGTACCCCGAAGCACTGATTTCCCGGTTGACCAGAGAAAGGAGCAAAGCATATCCGTAATTCAATGCACTATTGGCCGGTGTTTCCGCATCCCGCGTAAAATCCAATCCAAACAAAGCGTTAAAATACACCTTCGCCGCATGACCTTCTCGATTGGTGGCATCATTGAACTGGACACCTTCCAGATAACTTTCAAGCAGCGTGGCTTCCCGCTGTTTCTTCAATTCCTTCAGAAACAGTTCTTGCTGTCGAATTTTCTCTTTCACAATGGCCGTCCAAATAAGCCCGCGCGTTCCCTCATCCCAAGCCAACTGCTGGCGTATTTTGCGCGTACTGTCATGACTCCCCGCTAAAGGAAGGATAGTTCCCTGTGGATTGTGTTGCGCGTCACACAAGATAATATTCACTTTCTTAGCCACTAGTGCGGACAATAAACAGCCGGTAAGTGATATGGCTGGATTTTCCAGGACGAGGGTGCTGATTTCATCCATCAGCACCCGTTTTTTCTCATCAACCTGTCGGATTTCCAAATAGTTCATCCGCAAGTCTAACTTGCATCGCTTCGTAACAACAACCGTTCGATAGCTCATAAGTACTCCAACAGGTTCTTGCTTTCCGACTGAAACAATCCGGATGCAGATACATTGACAATACGTACCGCTTTATATTTGCCCCTATAGCCAGAGAATTTCGCAGCCATTGGAACGGCTGCTGCATGCTCGACCCCGCCAACATTCCTCAAATCGCAGCCTGTCGTTCTGCCGGTAGTAAAAAGATCCAATACATTTAACAATGTCGACACCTGTTCTTGTGTTGCCATGGACAAAAACATATGGCGACCAGCTACAAGCGTTTTCGTCGCCCGCTTCAGTAACAAGAACGTAGCATATGGGAAATTCTGCAACTTTTCAACAAAGAAGTCATACAATTCCACATTTTGCTGCTTTGTGATTTTATCATATTGCTCGTCAATCGTAATTTCCCTGTTTCCTTCCATTTTTTTGCGGAATGATTCTAAACATTTCACGTACTCTTCCTGCTCCCGCGTCACACTCAACGGCATAAGAGAGGGCGCCAGAAAATACTCCCCTCCATTACTTTTGCCCGCTATACAGACCTGGAAGCCATCCAACGAAAGGACCGTGTTGATCTTTATTTTGCGCAGCCCCAGCGGGAACTCTATATTCTGGATGCAATCTGGCGTTTTATTGATGATTTGGGCAATTGTATTTCGCAGGTATTCTTCTGCATATGTCTTGTCCTTTTCAACAAAAACAGCCTCATGTAAAGCAACGGGAACCAGCATCGCTTCCCGTTTCGTTGATTTTTTCTCCAACATATCAAATACAGCAAAGCAATAGAAGGAAGCCGTGGACTTATTATACCCGCCGTATTTTTCCGTCTCCAGCCCTTTTTTCAAGGGAATCAACCCGGTCTTTGCCCGCACCGGCATCTGATCATAAAAGCCGCCTTTCCGCACAAAAGCGTAGCGCGTATAGTGGACATTGTTTTTAGCGACGGTCTTCTTAATCCGCCCGATATCCGCTTCACCGTTCCATACGACAGGTGAATTCTTTCGTGCCTGGACAGGATGCTTAAACAAACTCTTCAGCTTGATGGAATAGGGCTCCTCCACTCGGAACCACTGCTTGTTGAAGCGCGTGTCATATACGTTTCCGACGACGATATTCAGATAAGCATCCTTCGCGTGATGCAAATCGTTGATCAAACGCGACTTCACTAAATCGTACTCGCGCCGGAAGTCCGAAATAAGCCCTGCCTTGACGTAGACAATCTTCGCCTTCGGGAATTTGCGTTGCAGGATAGTCGCCAGAGCTTTCGTAGACTGGCTGGTTTCCACCAACTGCCGGTTAATAAAGCCCCACCGTTCGTCAGACGTAAACGGCGTCGTCCGCATCAGGCGATTGTACTTTCCTTCCGAAATCAAGCCCTTCTCTTTCAGCATCTTCCAGAACGGAGCCATGCGGTGCTGGATTTCTGAATCCAGCGGATACCGGTTTCCTTTTTTTCCGTTAATTTCCGTCGCTGTCAACACTCGATTATCCAGGCTGTCGTCTTTGACGACGCTTTGCGGAAAAATATGGTCGATGTCGTACCGGGTGCGGTCCTTAATATGTTCCAAATCAATCGGTTCCCCGGAATACATATCCTTTCCCAACTGTACAAAGTACAGATACAAGGCATTGCTTCGCAACTGCCGGTCCGATTTTCCCTGCAGCTCGGTCAACATACGGTCCACTTCGGCGCAATCTTTTGTCTTAATCTGTTTATACAGCGCTTGCAACCGTTCCCGCCGCGACACCTTCCGGCCTTCTTTGGCCTTGGTTCCCCGGGCCATTTCCAGGAAAATCTTCTCAGGCGGCTCCTTGCAAGCCTTGCAGACATCACGGACAATATCCAAAGTCCGGTAAATCGGGCGTTTCACCAGACTGGATACCTGCATATCATCAAGCAGATCCTCCAAACGAGCACCCGACTCCTTGTAGTACTCCTTCCTCCTCCGTTCCACCTCTTCGACAAAAGTATACCGGTTTGAAAGAAGCTGCATCAAATTGTCGTTTGTCTCCCACAGAAAACCGATGATACTATTCTGTTCCCCCGTCTCCTTATTGACGCCCAGGAGTCCGACTAAAAATTCCCGCGAAAAGCGTCCGAACTCCTCGTACTTCAACTTTGCGACGTATTTAATATCCTGCATCTCCAGCTGCGGAAATTGTTCCTGCAGCCACTTCCAGCTGCGCTTCTGATCCGCCGTATAAGTCAGATGCTCGATAATCCGCTCTACCTCGTCCTGTGTCAATATCTTCCGCTCCAGCAAGGATTGGAAATCATGTTGTGAGGTCAAGGCACTCTTGACCGTTACATCCACGCCCGAAACGACATCTCCACGCTCTATCCAGCCATTGCTCAGTAAGAACGCTTCCATGGCCTTCCGTGTCACTTTCCGTTTTTGCGTAAACAGCTGGTAGATGTCCTGCTTCGCCTCCACGGAAATGGGTACGCCGTTGACTTTTAAATTGTTGATTTCATTCAGCACCATAAACCGTTCATACAGCAAAGACTGCATCGGCAGAACCGGCTGATCCGGAAGATAGGTGCACATGTTGGTCATTTTGCGGATAAATGCCGCTTCACTGGCGTCCAAATCCACCATTCGGTCAAAGTTCCAGGGATAAATCTTTCCTTCTGCCTTCCGTTCAATCCACGCATTGTCAGAGTGCGCCTTACACAAGGGTCCCACGAAATAAGGAATCCGGAAGGTCATAATGGAAAGCAGTTTTTTCATTGCCGTTAAGCCGTCCGAATCCTTGGCAGACAAGAATGGCAGATACCTCTCAGCTTTTTGCAGTATCGTTTTCAACTCGTGGTAATATAACTGATACGGAATAATACGATTGTCCCCGTTGACCTGTTTAGGAAGAAACGTATGGGTTTCCCAACGGGCCTTCATGGCCTCGTAAAGTTTCTTATCTTCACCGGAACAAGAAACGGTTGCCAGTTCCTTCTTCAGGAAATCGCAGAATTCAGCTTGCGTCGCCTTTTTCTTGGGCAGAATCCGTCCTTTGACATTGCTCAGTTCATAGGAATAAGCCACATAGTTGGCCAGTGTATCTTTGCCGTCCATAGTACGGAAAATGCGGTTGTAATGCTTCGGCGCACAGCGACGCACAAAGCCCTTCAAATCGGTCAAATCCTCCCGGTGCTGCTCGTAGACTCTGACCTTGGCTTCCGAAACGGACAAACTTCCCTGCAGGGAATGCTTCAACAAGGCCCAGTCGTAGAGGCGGCGCAGTTGGATGACCAAATCCGCTTCCTCATCCAAGAGCTGCAAGGCTTCTGCCACGGCATCCTCCGAATCTTGGAAGCAGAGTTTCTTGTTTTCCTCCAAAGTAAGCTGTGGAAAAAGTTTTTCAAGAGGAACGGTGCCGCCGGCCAATAAATTCAACAGCAGCTTTTTGTCGACCAGATCGTCCTCGCTTGTTTTCAGCTTTTGTCCCGGATAAATGAGCGTTTCCAAATCCTTCTGCTGCTCTTTGATCCGTTTCCGCTGCAGCAAAACGGACTGAAGTTTTTCCTTATCACAGGTCCACGGATCGAGGCCATATATGCCCATTACATCTTGGAAATCCTGATACACCTCGTCGAACCGAAGGACGGCTTCGACGTTGTCCTTGTCCACTTCACTAAGAAAATGCCCCCGATGGGCCACCAGCCACGCGACGGCCAAATAGACCAGCCGTACGTCATGAGAAGCATCACTCCGCATCAATTCCAGCAGCAAATGATGAATCGTCGGATACTTGGCGTAGTATTCCTTGTCCGTATACGCCGGATCGTTGAACAATACATTCCGATCGCCTGCCTCTACATCCTCGCGATGAAGCCTACTTTCCTGCAGCCGGATAAAGAACCGTGGATCCACCTTGGCGATTTCCTGCGCAAAGATGTCCTGTACCAGCTGAACCCGCTGCTGTCGCCGATTCAACCGATGGCGGGCTGTCCGAAATGCACGTCGCTCGGACGCCGGATTTGCCTCTTCAAATACGTGGGATCCCCACATCGGTTTCCCATGGAATTTGCGCAGATGATACTGTTCATCCGTAGCAGCATAGCCGACAGAGTTTGTGCCTACATCCAGGCCTAAATAATATCCCATCTTGACAAAACCTCCTAAATCGGTTACGATATTCGCGGAACGAGAGTTCTTGGAATTTACACAGTGAGTTCAAATAACGCTTTTGCGACATCGCCGGCTTGTCCGGCCGCACACGGTGTGTGCATGAAACCTGCCTTGGCAGGTTTATTTTTTTGTCCTTTTTGCGCTGTTTGTCATCTGTGTAACACTCCACACGACCTTTCCCATCTCATCGTATTCCCTTTTTCTTCTTTAGAACGCAAAAATATATATTTTCATATTTCGACAACACCTGAAAAATACCTTTGTGGAAGATAAATCCCCTTGCTATTAGAATATCATTCCAAAGAGACAGGTTCCGACGGTAAAACCAAAAAGATAAAAAAGAGGAAAAGAAATTGTAAAAAACGGAAAAGTGGCATGCTTACTTTAGTCAGACCCGGGGCAAATTCAGCAAAACCTGGGAGAGAAATCCTATTTTTCAGCCCCTGCCACTTTTCCCCGGCGCTGCCACTGGCGGATCAGCTCCCGGTCGGCCGGCAGCCAGTCGACGGAACCGAGGGCGTCCAGGGGCAGCCAGCGGGCGGCTTCGTGTTCCAGCAGCGTCAGGTGGCCCTCCAGGACGCGGCAGTGATAGCACTGCAGGGACAGGTGAAAGCCAGGATAGTCGTATTCGACGGTCCCGACGAGAGGCCCCACGGCGACGGTCGTGGCCAGTTCTTCCCGGATTTCGCGGCGCAGGGCCTGCTGCGGTGTTTCGCCGGGCTCGATTTTTCCACCGGGGAATTCCCAGTATCCTTTGAATTCGCCGTAGCCGCGCTGGGTGGCAAAGATGCGGCCATCGTGTTCCAACACGGCGGCCACGACATGAATCGTACGCATAGAAAGGCTCCTTTGAAAACAACTTCCCTGCTTTCCGTCACTCTTCGGGCAACCGGTCCGGCAGGTTCACGGACTGATGCCGTATCGTTCCCAGGGCACTTTTCCGAGGAGAGCCTATAGGCACGGGAACCCATCACTGTCCTGACCGGCTCCGCGGCCTGTGAATATTCCGGTGCGGTGAAACCGCCTGTCCGGTAAATTGGAAACCAACAGTCCGGCGTCAGGAAACCGGTATTGTATTAATGCGGCGGAGCCGCTGTCCCAGAATAATTATCTCTGAGACAGACGGTCGCCAAAATTGGTAAACAGTTTTATTCGCTCTTTGCCGGATCCATCCCGTACACTTCTCTCATGGAGCGGTACTGGGTTGCATCGGCAGGAACAATATTAATTTTATAAGCATCGTGCTTGATCCTGTCTAAAATCGCTTCTGCCAATGGGCTTTCGTTTCCACCAAGTTGGTCGTACCAACCGGCAGGATCGTATTGAGAGCAGAAAATTGTTGAAGATCTTTTCCTTCTTTGATGAAGCAGTTCCAAAATGTCGTGCTGTTCAGTTTCGGTAGGTTTCAAAAGAAGCCATTCGTCAAGAATCAGCAAAACAGGTTTGGCATATTTTGCCAGCACTTTCTTATAAATTCCTTCGGAACGGGCCATATCCAGTTCCAATAACAGATCCGGGAGCCGTACATATTTGGTTTTGTACCGCTGCTTGCAGGCTTCCATGCCAAAGGCACAGGCCATATACGTTTTTCCGCTTCCGGTAGCGCCGGTAATAAAAATATTCCGGTACTCTGTAATATATTCACAGGTCGCCAGCCGTTCAATTAAATTGCGGTTCAGCTTGCGACCGGACACGTAGTTGATATCCGAAATATAAGCTTCCGGCTGGTCGAACCCGGCATTGCGGATAAGTCGTTTCAGCCCGTTGCTTTTCCGGTTATTATATTCGATATCTACCAGAAGAGCGAACCGGTCTTCGAAAGAAATATCTTTCATTTTCGGGTCGCTGATCTGTGTAATATACGCATCTGACATAGAGGTCAGGCGCATTTCCAGCAATTTATCGATAGTGCTCTGGTTTGTCATCTTCTTTACCTCCTGTAGTACGCAGCGCCCCGTGTGATGGCGTGCTTGTTGTGAGTGACAGCATTTTCAGAAGCTTTCAGCTCCTGGTCGATCCGTTCTTTCCCGGCAATTAAGATGTTTTTAATGCTCTTATAGCTGGGAGTGGCTGTATAGGAAAGCGCTATCTTACAAGCGGCTTCCAGACGCTGGGCGGAATGTTTTTCCGCCAGCTTCAGGATTCCCATACAACTACGGTACGACTGCTGTTCCACCCGTTGGGAGGAAAGAATTGCATTGACCACGTTATATGTATTGTTACCGATCCGCTCAGCCCATTTGCGGAACCTGTCGCCATTCCATTCCAAAAATATTTGGTGGTCCGGAGGCATGTGTTCCGTTACCGTACTGTATTGGCCTTTCCGTCCATACAGGCGGCCATGGGACGCGATGCGGTTATGGTTATAGAAAATCTCAACTACCTTCTCTGTTATCCGTACATCTACCTTACGTTTTATAAATTCGTAAGGAACGGAGTATAGCATTCCGTTGACAGATATGTGATAATTAAACTGAACTGTTGCTGACTTCCATTCAGCCAGTTCATAGGGGGTAGCCGGTAATTTTGCCAGCAATGGCAGTTCTTCGTTGCGGAAGATCTCATATCTGCTGCCCTCCTTCTTTTGGAAAGGCCGCTGTGAGAACTCTTTCAGCTTTTTCCTGATGGCTTTGTTAAGTTCCGCCAGGGAGAAGAACTGTTCGTTGCGCAGTGCTGCCGTGATCCATGTGGAGATAACTCCCACAGACCCTTCGGCATTAGGTTTATCTTTAGGCGCCCTGACGCGGGCCGGAATGATAGCAGTATTATAATGCTCGGCCATCTCATGGTACACCGCATTGACCTGCTGGTTATACCAGTCGTTGGTATGGATGACGGCGGTTTTGCAATTATCCGGTACAAGGATACGTGTTACGCCGCCAAAGTATTCATACATGTGAACGTGGGCGGTGATCCAGGCCTGTTGTTTCTCATTGAGGAATGCTTCCACATAGGGATACTGACTGTAGGTCATGACGCCGACAAACAACCATGCATTAGTAATTTCTCCGGTATCCGGGTCGATGATCTGCGCCGCGTCTCCGGCCCAGTCCACTTCAATCTGCTCGCCCGGTTTGCGGCTGATGTGCATGGTAGCACGGCGTTTCTGCTCATCTTGTTGGATATGATAGCAGAACTGTGAATACATGAGGGGCGTTTCACCGGACAGCCGGCACTCCTCTAAGTATTCTGTCCAGAGAAGTTTTTTGTTGACTCCGTTCCGGAGCAACTCCTTCTGGATGTAGTCGAAGTCCGGCATCTTCTTACCAGAGGATATTTTAACCGGAGCAGAGGGGAACAATTTCTCTGCAATGGCAGCATCTGTTTCGTTTTCATCTAACGGCCAATACAGATTGATTTCTTTGGCACGTTTGAGAATACGGTTAACAGTTTTCTTGGAAACACCGCAGCTGTCCGCGATGCTCTGTTGGCTGAGACCCAGGCTGGCAAGCCTGAGAATCTCACGATACTTGGTCATATTTCTGACCCTCCTTAGAAAATATTTGCGTTGTTTGTGTAGCGCATAATATTATTCTAAGGAAAAACATGTATGGTTTCCACTGCCGGAACAGCGGTTTCCGTTTTTCCGGAATGGCGGTTTCCTAACGCCGGACTACGTGGACACGGAGGCCGGAATATTCAATACTTTCTTCTTATGCAGCGTCCACCCCATTGTAGTAGTTACGAAGGTCTCCGTCACCAGCATGGACCAGCAGACACCGGTGCCGCCCAGCAGATAGATCAGAGGAAACACCATGATGGTATTCAGAATGGCCGAGCTGATGATGATCCGGCTGAACTCTTTATTCATGCCGCAGGGCAGCATGGTCTGGATGCCGAAGATCTGGCTGAGAGAGATGATAAAAGGCAGCAAGGCCAGCACCCGCAGCATCTGGACGGACTCTCCATACACTTTCCCCATAAGCAGATGCATAATAGGATCCGCTCCAAATAACAGCACCAGAGAAATCCCCAGGTTGCCGCCGCAGTACAGCTTCATAATCTTCCGGATAAAGCGCAGGGCACTGTCCTGGCTCTCTTCAAACAGCTTGCTGATGTGAGGATAGATGGCCTGGGTCACAGGCTGCAGGCCACGTTGGACTGCGTTCACAATCTTCTGGGCGCTGCTGAAATAGCCCACTACCGTGCTATTGGTCATCATGCCCAAGATCACCGTATTGCTGCCGGTATAAAGATTGATGGCGATATTGGACACAAAAATATCCCAGCCATCTTTCAGTGCCGCTTTCACGTCATTCCATTGAGGAACTCGACAGACTTCCGGATACCGATTGATAAGGATCCACCAGGAAATTCCCCCCGCAATGACGGCCGGAATGGACTGCAGAAAGGCCGCCCACAGATAATCCCCAGGACCCTTTACAATAAAGAAAATCCCCAGAGCCGTTGTGAGCCTGGCCACCGTATTGACCAGGGTAATATACCGCATCTGCTGGATACCCTGAAAGAACCAGACAGGGGAAACTACATTTCCCACCACGGTCAAGAATGTCACGGCAAACAGGGCCGGGCTATAGCTGGTGCGCAGTCCCAAAAACACAAGCAACACAAGAAACGGCAGGATACTCAGCAGCAGCAAAAACAGCTTTGCCCCGAAGACAGCTGCAAAGACTTTTCCCCGTTCTTCTTTCTGATCATGCCGGGCAATGTCTCTGGGTGCTGTCATATTGAAACCATAATCCGTAAACAGGGAAAAATAGGCAATGATGCTCTGGGCAAAAGCCATGCTGCCAAATAAAGAAATGCCGATTGTCCGCACTAAGTAGGGAAACGTTAAAAAAGAAAGTATATATTCAATTCCACGAATAGTAAATAAAGAGAAAATATTTTCTATTAAAACATGATAT
>OJNU01001096.1_pt1 | contig 15158 bp, 12 predicted proteins | sample 1597941 | NCBI WGS metagenome assembly OJNU01 (sample SAMN01915228, study PRJEB22387) | human gut metagenome | isolation source: stool | host: Homo sapiens | place: USA | reverse complement strand
CTATGGATTTTTATTTTTTGATTAACTGTTCAAGTTCATTTTACAACTGACCAACTTTTTTGCATAAGGCAGAAAAAAATGGTAAAATAGTATTACAATCATACTGTAAACACAATATACAGGACATGAACATCCCATATACCTGCAAACCACGGGTTTCAGGCAAAGAAATACGATCAGGGGGAAACTAACATGGAGGATATCACGAACAACGTGAACTTCGGTATTGAACAGGCCAACTTAGCGAAAATCAAGGTCGTCGGTGTCGGTGGCGGCGGCGGAAACGCCGTCAACCGCATGATCGACGCAGGCGTCCAGGGCGTGGACTTCATCGCCGTGAACTGCGATGCCCAGGCCCTCATCCTGTCCAAGGCGCAGACCAAGCTCCAGATCGGCGAAAAGCTGACCAAGGGCCTCGGTGCCGGCGCCAATCCGGAAATCGGCCAGAAGGCGGCCGAGGAATCGGTGGACGAAATCACGGAAAAACTGAAAGGCGCCGATATGGTGTTCGTAACGGCCGGCATGGGCGGCGGTACGGGTACCGGCGCAGCCCCCGTCGTAGCTGAATGTGCCAAGAAGGCCGGTGCGCTGACCGTCGGCGTCGTTACAAAACCCTTCTCTTTTGAAGGCAAACGCCGCATGAACCAGGCGGAAGCGGGCATCGTCAACCTGAAAGACAAAGTCGATACCCTGATCACCATCCCCAACGACCGCCTGCTGCAGGTCATCGACCGCCGCACGAGCATGCTCGACGCCTTCAAGATTGCCGACGACGTACTGCGGCAGGGCGTCCAAGGCATTTCCGACCTGATCGCCGTGCCCGGCATCATCAACGCCGACTTTGCCGACGTGAAGACGATCATGTCCGACGCCGGTTCCGCCCTCATGGGCATCGGTACCGCCAAAGGCGACAATGGCGCCGTATCCGCGGCCGAAGCGGCCATCAAGAGCCCCCTGCTGGAAGCCTCCATCGAAGGGGCGCGCGGCGTCCTGTTCAACATCACCGGCGGCAAGGACCTGTCCCTGGTCGATGTCACGGAAGCCTCCAACATCATCACGGAAACGGTCGACCCCGAAGCCAACATCATCTTCGGTGCCGTCATCGACGAAAAACTGCAGGATGAAATCCGCGTGACCGTCATCGCGACGGGCTTCCGCGGCAACAATCCCGCCATCGGCGGCCAGTCCAAGGTAAAACCGGTCGGCTGGAAGAATAAACGTACGGAACCCAAAAAGGAAGCCACCGCGCGTCCCGCCGCTTCTGCCGGAGAAACGAAGGATGCTTCGGAAGCCAAGCGGAGCGACGGCCACATCCTCGGAGAATTTTCCTCCGGCGGCCAGGGCGCTACGGAAATTCCGCCTTGGATGCAGGGCCGGTAAAATGCAAAAAGGCGGCAGCGCAAGCTGCCGCTTTGTTATATCTGCATCGTAACGGTAAGTAGGGGAGAGGAGAGAAGCACATGAAATGTCCGTTTTGTTCTTACGAAGACAGCAGGGTCATCGATTCCCGTTCCGTGGAAAACGGGGTATCCATCCGCCGCAGAAGGGAATGCCCGTCGTGCGGCCGTCGTTTCACGACGTATGAAAAATACGAAGAAACGCCGCTGGTCGTCAATAAAAAGGACGGCCGGCGTGAACTTTTCGACACCTCCAAACTGCTGAGCGGCCTCCTGAAGGCCTTTGAAAAGCGCCCCGTATCGCTGGAGACCATCCAGAACATGGCCCACGAAATCGAACGGGAACTGCGCCTGAAAGGGGAATCGGAAGTCAGCAGCCGCGAAATCGGCGAACTTGTCATGCAGCACCTGGAAAAGACCGACCAGATCGCCTACGTCCGTTTCGCTTCCGTATACCGCCAGTTCGCCGATGTGCAGAACTTCATGCAGGAGCTGCAGCGCCTGGTCCGCAACAACGACGAAGCAGCCGGCAAGGAGCAGAAGGAGTAACTGTTTCCAGCTCCGGCCCGCGCCGTCAGCCCACAACTGCAAACACAAAAACAAAAGCCTGCTTATTTTCATAAGCAGGCTTACTGTTTCTCAATATTATTTGGCAGCATTCACTTTTTTGGCAAGTTTGGATTTCTTGCGGGCGGCGGCGTTTTTGGAAATAACGCCGGCCTGAGCTGCTTTATCGAGTAAACCGGATGCAGTCTTCAGGGTAGCTGCGGCTTCGTCGGCTTTGCCAGCCTTGGCCTGGGCTTCCACCTTCTTGGCGGCGCTGCGCAGAGTGGATTTTTCCTGTGCGTTCTTGGCGCGGCGTTCAGCATCGGTCTTTACGCTGCGGATAGAAGATTTGATGTTAGGCAATGGATTCACCTCCTGCAAATAACTTTACCAAAACATTTTAGCACGCATTTCCGATTTGTGCAACAAGAATTTTCAACGTCTCCGGTCACCCCGCATTTATCCGGTGAAACGCGGTTGATGACCGTCTCCTATTGCATACTGCCCGCCTTTCTTGTTATAATTAGTCATTATCACTAATTTATAGCAATTGAATGATACAGTGAACCATTTATTCAGAAAGGCGGGCCCCGGCCCGGCAGTAGAGAAACCATGCAACAAGACCACATCCGTAATTTTTCCATCATCGCCCACATCGACCACGGCAAATCGACTCTGGCCGACCGGCTGATCGAGATAACAGGCACTCTGCAGAAACGCGAAATGGAGGACCAGATTCTGGACTCCATGGACCTGGAGCGGGAGCGCGGCATCACCATCAAGGACCAGGCCGTGCGCTGCTTCTACACAGCCAAAGACGGCGGGGAGTACATGCTGAACTTCATCGATACGCCGGGCCACGTCGACTTCAACTACGAAGTGTCCCGCGCCCTGGCGGCCTGCGAAGGCGCGCTCCTCGTCATCGACGCATCCCAGGGCATTGAGGCCCAGACACTGGCCAACACCTACCTGGCCCTGGACAACGACCTGGAAATCATCCCGGTCATCAACAAGATCGACCTGCCCAGCGCCGACCCGGACAAGGTGAAGAAGGAGATTGAGGACGTCATCGGCATCGACGCCAGCGAATCCATCCTCTGCAGCGCCAAGACGGGGGAAGGCGTCGGCGACATCCTCGAAGCCATTGTGCACCGCATCCCGGCGCCTGTGGGCAATGGAGCGGCCCCCCTCAAGGCCCTGGTCTTCGATTCCAAATTCGATTCCTACAAGGGCGTGCTGCTCTACCTGCGCCTTTACGACGGCATGGTCAAAAAGGGTATGAAGATCCGCATGTACTCGACGGGCGCCGAATACGAAGTCACGGAAGTGGGCATCTTCAAGCCCAATCCGGAAAACGTGGAGGTCCTGACGGCCGGCGAGGTCGGCTTCCTGGCGGCTTCCATCAAGACCGTCGGCGAGGCCCGCGTGGGCGACACGGTGACTGACGCCGCCCATCCCTGCGAAACGCCCCTGCCGGGCTACCGCAAGGCGACGCCCATGGTCTTCTGCGGCCTGTACCCCGTGGAAAACACGGATTACGACAACCTGCGCGACGCCCTGGAGAAGCTGCAGCTGAACGATGCGTCGCTCCTCTTCGAACCGGAAACCTCGACGGCCCTCGGATTCGGTTTCCGCTGCGGCTTCCTGGGACTTCTCCACATGGATGTCATCAAGGAACGGCTGGAACGGGAATACAAGCTGGACCTGATCACGACGGCGCCGAACGTGGTCTACCAGATCCATAAGACGAACGGTGACACCGTGCTCGTCGACAATCCGTCGTCCTTCCCGGACCCGACGACCATCGCCAGCGTCGAAGAACCGTACGTGGCGGCGACCATCATCGTCCCCAAGGACTACGTGGGGGCCGTCATGGAACTGTCCCAGAAAAAGCGCGGGGAGTACCAGAACATGACCTACCTGGACGAGGACCGCGTCATGATCCACTACGCCCTGCCGCTGTCCGAAATCATCTACGACTATTTCGACCGCCTCAAGTCGTGCAGCCGCGGTTATGCCTCGCTGGACTACGAACTGGCGGGCTACCGGCCGAGCGACCTCGTGAAGGTCGACATCCTGCTGAACGGCGATCCCGTCGACGCCCTGTCGGCCATCGTGCACCGCGAAAACGCCCAGGCCCAGGGACGCAAACTGGTCGAACGGCTGCGCAGCCTCATTCCGCGCCAGCAGTTCCAGATCCCCGTCCAGGCGGCCATCGGCAACAAGATCATCGCCCGCGAGGACGTGGCGGCCCTGCGCAAGGACGTGCTGGCCAAGTGCTACGGCGGCGACATCAGCCGCAAACGCAAACTGCTGGAAAAGCAGAAGGCCGGCAAAAAACGGCTGAAACAGGTCGGCACGGTGGAACTGCCGCAGGAAGCCTTCATGGCCATCCTGAGCATGGATAAGAAGTAACAGCCCGCCGGTCCGCAAAAGGCCCGGCCGCAGAGAAGGAATATGAAACCATACGATGCTTTCCAAGGGGTATATGTACATACCCCTTTTTGTGTACGCAAATGCCTCTACTGTGACTTTCCGTCCTACGCGGGCTGCCCCGCGGCCCTGCAGGAACGGTACGTGGAGGCCCTGTGCCGGGAAATCCGCAACCCGGCCCTTTCCTATTGGAAAAAACCTGTGGCGCCGGAGGCGACGGTCTATTTCGGCGGCGGTACGCCGACCGTCCTGTCAGCACGGCAGCTCGGGCGCGTCGTGGCCGCCCTGAAGGAGGCGGGCTGGTGGCGCCATCCGGCCGAGGCGACCATCGAGGCCAATCCGGGGACGGTGGACCCGGCGAAACTGCAAGCCCTGCGGGAGCTGGGCTTCGACCGGCTCAGCCTGGGCGTACAGTCCTTCCAGGACGGGGAGCTGCAGGCCATCGGCCGCATCCACACGGCCTCCCAGGCGGTCCAGGCCCTGCAGTGGGCGAAAGAGGCAGGCTTCCGGCGCCTCAGCGTGGACTTGATGTACGGCCTGCCGGGGCAGACGCGGGACTCGTTCCACCAAAGCCTGGACCAGGCCCTGTCCCTGGGTCTGGAGCATATTTCCGCCTACAGCCTCATCGTGGAAGAGGGGACGCCCCTGGAACGGCTCGTGCGGGAAGGGCGGACGACCCTGCCGGACGACGACGCCACGGGCGCCATGTATGACGACGTGACGCACATTCTGGCCGCGGCGGGACTGGCCCGTTACGAAGTGTCGAACTATGCCGTGCCGGGGCAGGAATCGCGCCACAACGAGGTCTACTGGCACTACCTGCCCTACGCGGCCTTCGGCGCCGCCGCCTGCGGCTTCGACGGCAGCCTGCGCAAGACCAACACGGCCGGCGTGGAAGGATATGTCCGTGCCATGGAAGAGGGGCAGGCCGGCACCGTGTGGCAGATTGAGGAGCTGCCGCCGGCCACGCGCCTCGAAGAGGCCGTATTCATGGGCCTGCGCACAACCCGGGGCGTGTCCCTGGCAGACCTGGACGAACGGTTCGGCACCAATGTTTCTTCCATATATAAAAAGGAAATGGGAGACCTGACGCGCAAAGGCATGGTGGAAATCCGGCAGGGACGCATGCGCCTCACGCCCTTCGGGATGCGGTATGGCAACGAAGCGTTCGAGGCCTTTATCCGGACCGGGGAGGACTGAAGAAAAGTTTTTGTGAAAAACAGATAAAATTTAAAAATTTTACCTTTTGACTATTGACAAGGCCGAAGGGCGGTGCTATTCTAACATTGTGAAAGATGTTAGCACTCTGCATAAACGAGTGCTAATAGAAAACGGCACCGCCCTTTTTGGTGCCGCAGACAGAGAAGAGGGAAGATGAGGTGGGATTATGTTATCGGATCGAAAAAGAAAAATCCTGCAAATCATCATCGAAGACTATATCGAAACGGCGGAACCGGTCGGTTCCAGAACGATTGCCAGAAAACATGATTTGGGCCTGAGTCCGGCCACCATCCGCAACGAGATGAGTGATTTGGAGCTTTTAGGCTATCTGGAACAGCCGCACACGTCGGCGGGCCGCGTGCCTTCGGCAGCCGCCTACCGCCTGTATGTGGATTCCCTGAAACCGGGGACGCTGACGGACAACGACATTGCCCTGATCAACGGGTGGTTCCGGGAACGGACGCGCAGCATGGACGACATCTTCAAGTCCACGGCGAAGATCCTGTCCCGCATGACCCAGTCGGTTTCGGTCATCGTGGCCAACAAGAAACCGACGGCCCGTTTCAAATACATCAAGTTCCTGCCTTTGAGCGGGAACAAGGTCATCCTGTGCATCGTCACGGATGACGGCGACATGGACAACGGCCTCATCACCATTCCGGCCGGCATGACGCCCGGCGAGCTCGACTACCTGGCGGGCCGCATGAGCCGCATGCTGGAAGGGACGCCCATTTCGGAAATCACGAGTGACATGCTCCAGAAGGTGTATTACGAAGTCTACCACGACGAAGTGATGCTCAATTCCCTGAAGCGGACGCTGGGGGAGATCGCCGCCAAGAACAGCGAACAGAAGGTGTTCCTGGGCGGCACCAAGCAGCTCCTCAACCAGCCGGAGTTCCAGAACATGGACCGCGTGAAGGACCTGCTGGGCATCCTGGAAGAGGAGAAGGTCGTCAAGGACCTGCTGAACGCCGGGGGCCAGTCCGGACTGAAGATCACCATCGGTTCGGAAAACAAGTTCACGGGCATCAAGGACTGCAGCATGGTCCAGGCCACGTACCGCCTGAATGGCGAAATCGTAGGGACCATGGCGGTACTCGGGCCGACGCGGATGGAATACCGCAAGGTCATTGCCGTGATGAACTATTTACATAAATATCTGGAAACCATCCTGAGGAACCCCGAAGAATTCCGGGAACAGATGCGGAGGAAACTTCCGGAACTGAATCCGGACCCGGGGCAGGACGAGGAAGAGTGATTCCACAAAATATTTGCAGAAACAGGAGGAAGAAAATTGTTCGATACGCTGCATAACCAGGACGCGGCCGATGTGAAGGACGAAACCCGGGCGGCCCAGGCTGCCGCAGAAGAAGCGCAGGCCGCACAGGCCGCCGCGGACGCTGCCGCGGCGCCGGAGGCGGACGCCGAAGGCGCGGAACCCGTGAAGGACACGGTCGGACAGGGCGAAGCGGAAGCCGGACAGGAACCGGACGACGCGCAGGCCCTGGAGGAAAAGCTCAACGCCATGGCCGCCCAGGCCAAGGTGAAGGACGAAAAGATGGCGGAAATGGAGAAACGGCTCCTGCGCCTGCAGGCGGATTTTGAAAACTTCCGCCGGCGCACGGCCAACGAGAAAGCGGAGCTTTCGACCTACGTCACCATGGACGTGGTCGCCAAGTTCCTGAAGATCCTCGACAACTTCGAGCGGGCCGAGGCGAGCGCCGCAACCGCCCAGGACGTGAAAAGCGTGACCGACGGCATGACGGCCATCATGAAACAGTTCCGGAAGGCCCTGGATGACCTGGGCGTGAAAGAGATCCCCGCCGAAGGACGGAAATTCGACCCCCAGTACCACGAAGCCGTGATGCGGGGCCAGAACCCGGACCTGGAAGAAGACACGATTGACGCGGTCTTCGAAAAAGGGTACGAGCTCAACGACAAGGTGATCCGCCACAGCAAAGTACGGGTCATCTCGAAGGAATAACGCAATGACTGACTGATACAGACAGACAGCAATACATGAATTCAGTGAATCATCAAGGAGGAATACATCATGTCTAAAGTAATCGGTATTGACTTGGGCACTACGAACTCCGTAGTGGCAGTAATGGAAGGCGGCGAACCCACCGTCATCACCAACCCGGAAGGCTCCCGCCTGACTCCTTCCGTCGTCGGTTTCACGAAGGACGGCCAGCGTCTGGTCGGGCAGATGGCGAAACGCCAGGCGATTTCCAACCCGACCCGTACAATCAGCTCCATCAAGCGTCATATGGGTGAAGCAGGGTACCGCGTGGAAATCGACGGGAAGAAATATTCCCCCGAAGAAATTTCCGCCATGATCCTGCAGAAACTGAAAGCCGACGCGGAAAAGTACCTCGGTGAACCGGTCACCCAGGCCGTCATCACCGTACCGGCCTACTTCTCCGATTCCCAGCGCCAGGCCACGAAGGACGCCGGCAAGATCGCAGGCCTCGACGTGCTGCGCATCATCAACGAACCGACGGCCGCTTCCCTGGCTTACGGCATCGACAAGACCGACGACCATACCATCCTGGTCTATGACCTGGGCGGCGGCACCTTCGATGTCAGCATCCTGGAACTGGGCGACGGCGTCTTCGAAGTAAAGGCCACCAACGGCGATACGCACCTGGGCGGCGATGACTTCGACAAACGCATCATGGACTGGATGGTCGACGACTTCAAAGCCAAGAACGGCATCGACCTGTCCACGGACAAGATGGCCATGCAGCGTCTGCGTGAAGCGGCGGAAAAGGCCAAGATCGAACTGTCCAGCATGGTCCAGACCGAAATCAACCTGCCGTACATCACGGCTGGCGCCGACGGCCCGAAACATCTGGAAATGACCTTGACCCGTGCCAAATTCGAAGAAATGACGGCCGACCTGGTCGAACGGACCGTCGGACCGACCCGCAATGCCCTGTCCGATGCCGGCCTGACCCCGGACAAGATCGACAAGGTCATCCTGGTCGGCGGTTCTTCCCGTATCCCGGCCGTGCAGGAAGCCATCAAGCGCATCATGGGCAAGGAACCGACCCGCAACGTCAACCCCGATGAATGCGTCGCCATCGGCGCCGCCATCCAGGCCGGCGTGCTGGCCGGCGAAGTCAAGGACGTCCTGCTGCTCGATGTGACGCCTCTGTCCCTGGGCATTGAAACCCTGGGCGGCGTCTTCACGAAGATCATCGACCGCAACACCACGATCCCTACGTCCAAGAAACAGATCTTCTCGACGGCTACGGACAACCAGCCGTCCGTCGATATCCATGTCCTGCAGGGCGAGCGGGAAATGGCCGCTGACAACAAGACCCTGGGCCGTTTCGAACTGTCCGGCATTCCGGCAGCTCCGCGCGGAGTCCCTAAGATCGAAGTCGCTTTCGATATCGACGCCAACGGCATCGTAAACGTCAGCGCCAAGGATCTGGGCACGGGCAAGGAACAGAAGATCACCATCACCTCGTCGGGCACCCTGTCCAAGGACGAAGTGGACCGCATGGTCAAGGAAGCCGAAGCCAACGCCGAAGCCGACAAGAAACGCAAGGAAGGCGTCGAAATCCGCAACCAGGCCGATTCCCTGGTCTACCAGGCAGAAAAGACCATCAAGGATATGGAAGGCAAGGGCCATGACGACCTGGTCGCCAAAGTAAAGACGGCCCTCGAAACCCTGAAGACCGACCTGAAAGGCACGGACAACGACAAGATCAAGGCCGGTATGGACGCCCTGACGAAACCGCTGTACGAACTGTCCTCGGAACTGTACAAGCAGACCCAGGCCGACGGCGCGGGTGCTGCCGGGGCAGGCGCAGGTGCCGGTGCCGCCGGTGCCGGTGCGGCAGGCGGCGAAGAGAAGAAGGCCGATGACGATGTCGTGGACGCCGAAGTCGTGGACGACAAGGACAAGAAGTAAGCATTCGGGATGGTGTTGACACATGGCTGAAAAAAGGGATTATTATGAGGTGCTCGGCGTCGCCAAAGACGCCAGCGCCGATGATATCAAAAAAGCATACCGCAAACTGGCACGCAAGTACCATCCTGATTTGAACAAGGACAATCCGGATGCCGCTGACAAGTTCAAGGAAGTCAACGAGGCATACAGTGTCCTGAGCGACGAACAGAAGCGTGCCCAGTACGACCAGTTCGGTATGGCCGCTTTCGAAAACGGCGGATTCGGTGCCGGCGGACCCGGTGCCGGTGGATTCGGCGGATTTGAAGGATTCGGCGGTGCCGGCGGGTTCGGCGGCGGTATGGACGATATATTCGACATGTTCTTCGGCGGCAACGGCCGCCGGGGACAGGCCGCGGACAATGGCCCCAAACGGGGCAGTGACCTGCGGTTCGACCTGGACCTGACCTTCGAGGAAGCCGCCTTCGGCGTGGAGAAGGAAATCGCCCTGCGCCGCGATGAAGCATGCGATCATTGCCACGGAACCGGCGCGGAGCCGGGCTCCAAGGTGGAGACCTGCCCGGACTGCCACGGCACGGGCCAGGTACGGCGCGTGCAGCACACAATGCTCGGCCAGATGCAGACCGTCACCACGTGCCCGCGGTGCCATGGCGAAGGCAAGATTGTTTCGGATCCGTGCCACGAATGCCACGGCAGCGGCCTGAAGAAGGAAGTCAAGCACCTGAAGGTGAAGATCCCTGCCGGCGTGGACAACGGTTCGCGCCTGCGCGTGGCCAACGAAGGTGCCGCCGGGACCAAGGGCGGTCCGCACGGCGACCTGTACGTGTACCTGTTCGTGAAACCGCATAAGTTCTTCCAGCGCGAAGGCAACGACGTGTACTGCGAAGTACCCATCAACATCGTCGAAGCCACCCTGGGCGCGGAAAAGGACGTGCCGACCCTGGACGGGAAAGTGGTCATCAAGATTCCCGAAGGGACGCAGCCCGGCCGTGTGATGCGGCTGCGCGGCAAAGGCATTCCGAGACTGCGCGGCAGCGGACGCGGCGACCAGCTGGTACGCATCAAGGTCGTGGTACCGACGAAACTGAAGGAAAAGCAGAAGAAGATCCTCCAGCAGTTCGCCGATGCGGCCGGAGACACCCTGAACCCCGAAGAAAAGGGATTCATGGACAAGATCAAAGACTTGTTCAACAAGTAAAAAAACAGACCCTTGCAGGAACCAAATTATCCTGCAAGGGTCTGTTTTGCTTTGCCTGCACCACGTATTTGTTGTATTTGTACTGCAGTTTAGCGGCCTTTTTTCAGCCGGGATGCGAAATCGTCCAAGTAGCTGTTGATGATGCGATTATACAGACCCTTTGGTTTAGAGTGGTCCAGTATTGTGGGATTTGGTTTAATTCTATCGTCAATTCTGGTCCAATAGGAGAACCCGTTTGAATATGTCGTACCCACGAAACCAGCGCCCCGGCAGCCAGGCCTGGACGCGCATCAGCCGACGCGGATCAGGGCGAAATAGCAGCCGACCATGGTCTCCGGGGACTCCTGAAAGCCCTCCGCCACCCAGCGGGAGACGAGTTCCGCGAACGAGGAGACATAGAACGTCTCGGCGTACGCCTTCGGCACCGATTCCGGAAACAGTTCCTGCATGCCGTCGAAGGCCTTTGCCAGCTGTTCCCGGAAATATTTCAGGAACACGCCGCCGCTGTCACCGGAGAAGAGGCTGGCGAAATCGTCCCGCCGGTCCAGCAGGTGATACAGCAGGTGTGTCAGCCCGTTCCGCAGGGTGCCCGGCCGCGAGGAAAAGTCATGGCTGTCCTCCCGCTCCCGGACGGCGGAAAAGACATGGCCGAAAATGTCCTCGCACAACTGGTCCAGCAGGTCCTCCTTCGTCGGGAAATGGGCGTAGAAGGTCGTCCGGCCCACGTCGGCCTCGTCGATGATGTCCTGCACCGTGATATGCTGGTAGCGTTTCTTTGCCAGGAGCCGGCTGAATGCTTTGAATACCGCTTCCCGTGTCTTCCGCTGTCTTCGGTCCATGGTGTCCCTCCCTGCCGGATTTCCGAACAAACGGAAATTTTTGTTCTGTACGGTATACCCGGCTTCATCTGCTTCTTGTTTTCAATGGATTCTGCAAGTATCATGAAGATGTAGAACAAAATGTTCTCTATCAAATATATTGTACGGGAATTTCCGTGGAAAAGCAAGGAGTGAGGGTATGGACCGCTTAAAAGAGTGGGTTACGGATGAAGCGAAGTTCCGTCTCGTCCGGATTGTCGTTTCCGGCATCGCACTGGTTCTCAGCCTGGGAAAGTGGGTCACCCTTCCCGGCGGCCCGGACACAGCCTGGATCGTCGTCGTGCTGTGCGGCGTGCCCATTATCGCCGGGGCCGTCAAAGCGGTCGTTACGGAGCGGGATATCACGGCCGATGTCCTCGTCTCCCTGGCGCTGCTCGGTTCGCTGTACGCCCGGGAGTTCTTCGCGGCCGGCGAAGTGGCCTTCATCATGGAAATCGGATCCGCCCTGGAAGACTACACGGCCGCCAAGGCGAAGAAGGGCATCCAGGAACTGATCAGGCTGCTGCCGAAGAGGGCCCGGGTCCGCCGTGCCGGCAAGGAGGAAACCATTCCTGTCGAACAGGTGAAGGCCGGGGACACGCTCATCGTGCTGGCCGGCGAAACGATTCCCACGGACGGCATCCTGACGGCGGGAACAGCCACCGTGGATCAGTCCGTCATGACCGGCGAATCCCTGCCGGTCGACAAGACGGCCGGCGACACCGTCATCGGCGGCACCGTGAACCGGCAGGGCGTGTTCGAATACACGGCCACGGCCGAAGCGGCCGACAGTTCCCTGCAGAAAATGATCGACCTGGCTCGGGAGGCCGACGGGAACAAGGCGCCCATCGTCCGCCTTGCCGACAAATGGGCGGCGTGGCTCGTCGCGGCGGCGTTCACGGCCGCCGTCCTGACCTTCCTTGTGAACCGGGCCTTTTTCACGGATCCGTCCGCGGCGTTCCTGCGGGCCGTCACGGTCCTGGTCGTCGTGTGCCCCTGTGCCTTCATCCTGGCCACGCCGACGGCCATCATGGCCGGCATCGGCAATGCTACACGGTACGGCATGATCGTCAAATCGGGCGAGGCCCTGCAGCGCTTCGGTACCATTGATACGGTGGCCTTCGATAAAACGGGTACGCTGACCTGCGGGAAACTCAGCGTAGTGGACATACGGGCCCTTTCACCGGAGTTCACCAGGGACGCGGTCCTGACCCTTGCAGCGGTGGCGGAGGCCCGCTCCGAGCACCCCATCGGCCAGGCAATCCGCACCGCGGCCAGCACAGCGGAACAGGCGTCCGCTTACATGGTCACGCCGGGGAAGGGCATCGCGGCAGCTTACAAGGGACGCAGGCTGCTTCTCGGTAAAGCGGATTTCCTGAAGGAGCAGGGCATCGCCCTGGATGCCGCCCTGGCCGACGCCTATGGGGAACAGGGCGCCACCGTCGTGTTCCTGGCCGTAGACGGCAAGGCAGCCGGCCTGGCGGCCCTGTCCGACACGCTGCGGGAAAGCGCCGCACCTATGGTGCGCACCCTGCAGAACATGCACGTCGCATCAATCCTGCTGACCGGCGACAATCCGGCCGCCGCGCAGCATATGGCCGCAAAGGCCGGCGTTTCCGCTGTCCGCAGCGGACTGCTGCCGCAGGACAAGCAGCGGATCATCCGGGAATACCAGCAGGCGGGCCATAGGGTCTGTATGATCGGCGACGGCATCAACGACGCGGTCGCCCTCCGCACGGCCGACGCCGCTATCGCCATGGGTGGTATCGGGTCGGATATCGCCATCGAATCGTCCGACGTGGTCCTTGTGCAGGACGACATCAGCCGCGTCCCGTACCTGCTGTCCCTCTCCCGCAACGTCCTGCAGAAGATTCAGGCGAACATCATCATCTCCCTGTTCCTGAATGCACTGGCGACGATCCTGGCCGCCACCGGCGTGCTGAACGCCGTCACCGGCGCCCTGGTCCACAACGCGGGCTCCGTCTTCGTCGTCCTGAACTCCCTCTTCCTGCTGTCCGTCAAAGATACGGGCTGGCAATGAGCCAAACCACCCGGTTGCAATCTGGTTGCAACCGGGTGGTTTTTTGTGGAAAAGAGGCTGGAGCGATGAAGATGGCAAATCCTGTCCATGCGCCGCGCTATACTGCAGGCAGGAAGAAACGACAAGGATCCGATGGACCCGTTGAACAGGAGGAGGGAATCGCGATGAAATACAGGGAAGATGGGTTCCGTTCTTTTAACAATGTGTTTGTCACCGTGCCGGTGACGGACAAACTGCGCAAGCTCATCCAGACCTTTCCCGGTGGAGCAGAGGCGGACTACATCCTCGCCTACGGCTATATCGACCACGAAGCCGGCATGACGCTGGAAGTGCTGGCTGCGGCACAAAAGGCAGGCAAGGGCTTTCGGTTTTGGGACTCTAACGACGAAGGGACCGTGAAAATCCGGATTGGAAGTATAACCGACCTGGAATGTTACTACCTTGACGACGACGATGGAAAACTGTACGGCTGGTACAAGGAAAAAGTCGACAATCTGTCCGTCTACGATGTAGACGACGACGTGAAGGTTTCGCGCGGCATGGAGTTTCTGGATGCGTTCCGCGAGCCTGATTTTCCGGATGACGTCCTCGTGCATCTGTTCAAAGAGGGATATCACGCAGAAGGCTGCTGGGTGCGCGTGGAGGCGCTGGACGAAGAGAACCACCAGTTCCTGGGTACGCTGCTCAACGAGCCGGAACAGGAACTTGGCTGCCACGAAGGCGACCGGATCGCCTTTTTCTTCTACGAAGCGGAAAAGGATCGGCGCCTCCTGTGCGCGGATTTGGACCAGGAAGGTGCGATTGTTCCGGCACCCCGGGCCCATATGCAGAGCCTGGAAGAGGCCATCCGGGCCTTCTACGACGAGGGCAGCCAGGAAAATCTCCACCGTGTCTTCGAAACACTGACCTGCAGCACGGTATTGATCCCCTGCGAGGCGAAACTCAGTGACGCCGACATGGCGCAATTCATGAAACTCCTTGAGACCAAAGGGGAGGACCTGACAGGCGATACTGTCATATCGCAGGACAACGTCCGTCTGATTCCCAAAATCCTGCAGCACGAAGGGAAATCCTTTTTCCCGATCTTTTCCACGGAAGAAGCAATGGAGGACTATGGCAAGGAATGTTCCATCGTGGGAAAGCCGTTTATGGAGGTTCTGCCGCTGGTACAGCACCACCCGGAAAAGCTGTCGGGCATCGTGGTCAATCCGTTCACGCAGCCCTTTGTGGTGCCGATGGAGTTGCTTGAGAGGGAGAAGGAAGAATAATTCCGCTGATACATGTAAGCCGGTCATGCAGTAAAAAAAGAATTTTGGGAAATTTAACGAAACCGGTATGAATTTGTCCATACGGTGCGGTATAGTATTCCCCGCATGCGCGGGGGTGATCCTAAAGGCGGGGAGACTAATAACGGTTTTCAGTAAAAATGAGTTTGACGACGAGATCCGCAAAAAATTAGAGGTGGCAAAAAATGGGCGTAAATATTGTAAGGTAAATTGCAAGTTGAATTTGAACACTCATAATCAAGAAACACACTCAATAG
>OJNU01001054.1_pt1 | contig 15745 bp, 10 predicted proteins | sample 1597941 | NCBI WGS metagenome assembly OJNU01 (sample SAMN01915228, study PRJEB22387) | human gut metagenome | isolation source: stool | host: Homo sapiens | place: USA | reverse complement strand
CTGTCAGCAGATTTTATGAAGTGCTCCGGACCGATTCTCGGAGCAAGCCTTGTATGGGGAATAGGCTTTACATCGTACTCTACATTTATGGGACACATGGGAACAGATGCGGCAGCGGCCAACTCCGTCGCAGCGGTTGTGCGTGATATCATTTGCTGTCTCAGTGCAGGTATATCAAGTGCAGCAGGCATTATGATAGGAAATGAGCTTGGTGCAGGGAATTTAAAGCGTGGAAAAGCATATGGCATCAGAATGGCAAAGCTGTCATTTTTGTGCGGAGCTGTTATGACAGTGCTTATGGCGGTTTCAGCACCGGTGATTTTACATTTTGTAAAGCTCACACCGCAGGCTGCAGAGTATCTGAAGCAGTTATTCGGTGTACTTGCCTTCTACATGATTGGACGATCGGTAAATGAAATCATCATAAACGGTGTCTTTGGTTCGGGAGGAGATACGATGTTTGATATGTACTCTCTTGCTGTTACGATGTGGGGCATAGCAATACCACTTGCAGTTGCAGGCACATATTTTTTGAACTGGCCGGTGGTTGTGGTGTATGCGTGTACCTGCGTGGATGAGGTTGGAAAGATACCGTGGACACTCATACATTTTAAAAAATACAAGTGGGTAAAAGATTTGACAAGATAATGGAAAATGTATGAAAACAAGCGTGTGCACAGGGAGTAGGTCGGTTATCGGCTTAATAAAGCGAGATGACGGATTGCCTGTCAACAATCTCAACATCCATAATCTCACCTAAATTACTGTCTGATTCATTGTCATGTATTTTCTTTAGGAGAAGCTCGGTTGCAAGCCGGGCTTTTTTTGGTACATTTTGTGATACCGATGTAAGCTTCGGCACGGTGTACTGGCATAGATTCAAATTATCATAGCCTATGACAGATAAATCAATCGGGACACGGTAACCGCCGAGACGCGCACCCTCCATGATGCCGATAGCACATATATCGGCAGTTGTTACCACTGCTGTGATTGGCGACTTGCTGCCTGCAATGGCACGGCCGGCTTCGATACCGCCCTCATATGAAGGTGGATAGCTGAAAATATATTCAGGACGGAAAGGAATATGACTGTCCTCCAAAGCTTTTTTGTATCCGTTAAAACGTTTGGTGAGGACGATATTTCCCTCATAATCAGCTGCAAATGCAATCTCGGTGTGACCGTGATTTATCATATATTTGGTCGACAAATATAAGCCCTTTTCATCATCAGATATTACATTTATGAGATTAGGGTGAGAGTAATTGCTGTCAAAGGCAGCAATAGGGCAGTTGGCTGCATCCATCAGCTTTTCAAGATTTTGGGCAGAGGTGGGGAAAACCAGAATCATCCCATCTACATTCCAGTTCTTAACCAAAGATAATATATCTGAGCTTCTGGATACTGATTGAAGCATGGTGAAGTATCCGTTTTTGTGAAGCTCTGTTTCTATTGTACCAATCATTGTACTGACATATGGGTTCTCAAAATAATTGTATCCTGAAGCATATTCTTTCTCCTCTAAAAATGTAACAACTCCGATAATGTGTGAGGAATTGTTTGAAAGACTTCTTGCGTTCATATTCGGAACATAATTATATTCCTCTATAATTGAATTGATTTTATTCCTTGTTTTCTGTGAAACACGGCTTGTCTTTCCGTTGATTACGTTTGAGACGGTCATTGTGCTCACACCTGCCATTTCGGCAATATCCTTAAGCGTCATATTAAACTCCATTCTATTCAGTATTATAATTTTTTTACTATAAAGTTTATACATAAACCACAATAAGTTTGAACATAAACAATGATGAGTTTATACATAAACCGAATATGATTCAAAATATGGGTTTATAAATTATCTTAAGTATACATTTTTATTTTGCAAATAGCAATCGGTTTTTGCAAATATTTAGACAAAACCCTAATTTACATGTAAAAATGCACAAAAAACATATGAAAATAATATGAAAAGTGATAAAAAAACAAAAAACTATTGACGAATGTATAAGGTGGTGGTAGATTATAGTCAGATTTAGCGCTAAACTAATTTGAACGAAAAAGAGGATATTGAATTAAGAAAGTGAGGATTTCTATGAAGAAGAAACTTATTGCAACAGTTATGGCAGCTACAATGGCAGTGACAGCGCTTACAGGCTGTGGCAGCTCATCGGCTTCATCAGCTAAAAAGGACATAAAGGTACCAACAAAGCCATTTGGCGATACGGTGAAGTATGACCCTTCGGTTGAGATTAATGATGGAAAGGATATCTCAATTGACCTGTGGGAGTGGGGAAGCGATGAATTATTTCAGAAGGTTATTGACAGATACACAGCTATTCATCCTAATGTAACTATAAACCTGGTGGATAATCCATGGGAAGATTACTGGACAAAGCTTCCTCTGGCACTCGATGGTGAGGACGGACCGGCACTCTTCGATGTACATAACAGCTATCATGAGAATCTTATCAACTATATGGCTCCGCTTGATATTCCTGTTGAGGATTTGGAGCAGGACTTTAATGGAGTAAACGCCCATGTGATTGATGGTAAGGTTTATTACATTGATTACGGAATGATGACAGGTTCTGTTTATTACAACAAGGAGATGTGGAAGGAAGCCGGACTAACAGATGATGATATTCCAAAGACCTGGGATGAAATGATTGAGGTAGCAAAGAAGCTCACAATCAAGGATGGAGACAATATAGTCCAGGCCGGACTCAATTTCAATAATGATTTCCACCAGAATTATCTGCTTGGTCTTAATTATCAGCTTGGTGAGAACCTCTTTAAGGAGGATGGAAAGACACCTAATGTCAATTCGGATGCCATGAAGAAGGTAATGCAGATGCTTGTTGATATGTACGACAAGGATCAGATTGGTTCAAAGGATTTTGGCGATAAATGCGCAGACAGCTTTGGACAGGGACAGTCGGCAATGGTTATTCAGTGGGGACATTATTACAATACACTTAAGACCACATGGAGCGATATAGATTTTGGCGTATTTGAAATTCCTACATTTGACGGAAATCCATATGCATACAATAGATATAACGGTGAGTCAACATTCGGTGTAAACAAAAAAGCACCAAAGGATCAGCAGGCAGTTGCACAGGATTTTGTAAAGTTTTTCCTCTGCGATGATGAGTCTCAGGTAGATTTCAATCTTGCTATGAGTACCTTCCCTGCAAAGAAATCCCTTGCAGACAATGAGGAAATACTTAAAAACCCATCGCTTAAGGTACTTGCAGAGCACATTGACCACTACATCTGGCCGGGTCCGATGCCTTCATGTGTTGAGGAGGATATGAAAAAGGCCGGAGAGGACATATTCTACAATGGAGTGGATATTGATACAGCTTTAGACAAGGCACAGGCTGATATTATAAAGGATATGAAGAACAGTTCATTCCAATCAGTCGAGAATCTATATAAGTTTGCAAAATAACAGGTAAAGATTCACTACGGAGGATTATTAATGTTTAAAAAATCACGTCCATTACAAAGTAAGAGTGAAATAATTTTAAGAAACATAGTTGTTTTAGCTATGGTAGTTTTCTTTATAGTGTTTTTGATAATACCAATTGGTATAGCATTTGCAGGAAGCTTTCATGAGTGGAATCCGTTAAGCGGAACATACAAGTTTTTGGGTCTGGAAAATTATAAGCAGGTGTTCACGAGCAAATTGTTCGGCAAATCAATGTTCAATACCGTAATTTTTTCGGTAGTTGTAATTGTTTTCAGAGTCGGTCTGGGACTGGGAATCGCGTATGCTATTTATTCAACGCTTATAAAGCATAAGAGCTTTTTCAGGGCAGTTTACTATATGCCTGTAGTAACGCCTATGGTTGCAGTGGCATTTGTATGGAAGTTCATGTACAATCCACAGATTGGAATCATCAACAAAATATTCGGGCTCGATATCAACTGGCTGATGAATCCCAAAACTGCTCTGATTGCAGTAATTATAATGACCATCTGGAAGGATTTTGGATATGCGGTTGTCATGTATATGGCAGGCCTGTACTCACTTCCGGCAGATGTCATGGAAGCAGCACAGGTTGACGGAGCGAGTGGCTGGCAGAAATTCAGATACATTACATTGCCGTTGCTTAAGCCTATGACACTTTTTGTAGTCATTACATCAATTATTTCGTATATCCAGGCATATGTTCAGATACTCATCATGACAGAGGGTGGACCGGGAACATCAACATATCTGGCTTCTTACATTATTTACGATGAGGCCTTTGTCAAATACAACTTTGGATATGCATCAGCACTTTCATTTGTGCTTTTTGTGATTACCGCAGTGCTTACCGTGCTTTCTTTCAAAGTATCGGGCAAGGAAGAGTAGGAGGAGAATATCATGAGAAAAAAAGTAAGCAGTATAGTTTTAAATGTATTCCTTCTATTATTGGGCATTGTTACAGTTTATCCGTTTATATGGATGCTATGCTCATCATTTAAGCAGAATAAGGAAATAATGGCGTTGCAGCAACATCTGCTTCCACAAGAGTTTACAATAGACAATTACATCAGCATGAATTCGCATTTCAATTTCATGAGGTTTTTTGGAAACAGTTTGTTTATCACGATTGTTGTAACCCTGCTTGTGGTATACACCAGTACAATCTGTGGTTTTGTATTAAGCAAATATAAGTTTAAGGGCAGAAATATCCTATTTGGCTTTGTATTGGCTACTATGATGATTCCATGGTGTGTAACAATTATTCCAAAATACACTATGATTCAGAAATTCGGATGGATGGACAGCTATAAGGCACTTATTATTCCGGCTATGTTCAGCGGATTTGGAATATTTATGATGAAGCAGCACATTGAGACCATTCCTGATGAGATTATTGAAGCTGCCAGAATGGATGGCGCTAATGAGTTTTATATCTTTCACAGGATTATATTTCCGATGGCAAAAAACGGAATTTCAAGTATAGCCATTTTTCAGTTCCTGTGGACATGGGAAGACTATCTGTGGCCTTATCTTGTAATCAATACCAAGGAAAAGCAGCTATTGGCAGTTGGTCTTAAGATGTTTAACGGACAGTATTCAACAGATTATGGCGCACTTTTTGCGGCAACGGCAATATCTATCATACCGGTTTTACTGATATATCTGTTCTTCCAGAAGCAGTTTATCGCAGGAATTGCGGCATCGGCTGTCAAGGGATAGCGTAATTTATATGAGAGGGAGTATTTCATGCAGGAAATATACAGAGTAAAGACAAGTCCGGTGGCATTATCGGACAATATGATAATAGGTGAAAAATACAGGATTACATTACTGACAGAGGCGCTTGTCCGTCTGGAATACAGTGAAGATGGCGTATTCGAGGATAGGGCAACACAGACAGTATTGTTCAGGGATTTTCCAAAGACCGGCTATCATGTGGTGCGTAACGCTGATGGAATTGAGGTTCATACATCAATGCTGCACCTGATATATAATGAGAAGGAGTTCTCATCACACGGACTGAGTATACAGATTAAGGGAAACCTGAGCGCATATCACAGCATCTGGCATTATGGCGAGAAGGTGCATGATTTGCAGGGTACAGCGCGTACACTTGATGACGTAAACGGAGAGGTTGAGCTTGGACACGGTGTTGTTTCACGCTTTGGATATTCAATTCTTGATGACAGTAAATCACAGATTTTACTTGACGATGGATGGATTGAGCCAAGAAAAAAAGGTGTGTCTGATTTGTATTTCTTTGGATACGGACATGATTATAAACAGGCGCTCAATGATTTTTACAGGCTTTGCGGCAAGACTCCGATGCTTCCGCGATATGCACTGGGAAACTGGTGGAGCAGATATTATAAATACTCAGAAGAAAGCTATATGGAGCTGATGGACAAATTCGATGAAAAGAATATCCCGTTCACAGTAGCTGTAATAGATATGGACTGGCATCAGGTTGATGTGGACCCTAAATACGGAAGCGGCTGGACAGGATATACTTGGAACAAAAAGCTTTTCCCGGATCCGAAGCGCTTTCTTGGAAAGCTCCATGACAGAGGAATGCATACTACCCTGAACGTACACCCTGCGGATGGTGTGCAGGGCTGTGAAGAAATGTATGTTGATATGGCAAAGGAAATGGGCGTGGACTATGAAAATGAGGACCCGGTTGTATGTGATCCGGCAAGCCCAAAGTTTATGGATGCATATTTTAAGTATCTTCACCATCCGAGAGAGGCTGAAGGTGTGGATTTCTGGTGGATTGACTGGCAGCAGGGCAGCAACTGCAAGGTTGAAGGATTGGATCCGCTATGGATTTTTAATCATTTTCATTATCTCGATAATAAAAGAGACGGCAAGCGTCCAATGACATTTTCGCGCTATGCAGGTCCGGGAAGCCATAGATATCCGATTGGATTTTCGGGAGATACACATATTACATGGGAGTCGCTTGATTTTCAACCGTATTTTACAACTACAGCGACAAACATCGGATATGGATGGTGGAGCCATGATATTGGCGGACATATGCTTGGCTACAAGGATGATGAGCTGACAGCCAGATGGACACAATATGGTATATTCTCTCCGATAATGCGTCTGCACAGCTCATGCAGCGAATTTAACGGCAAGGAGCCGTGGCGATTTAAAAAAGAGACTGAGGAAGCGATGGAGGCGGCGCTCAGACAGAGGCATTGTATGATTCCGTATCTGTATACCATGAACTATCGCAGCTATGCCGAGAATATGCCGCTGATTGAGCCTATGTATTATGAGTATCCTGAAAATGCAGAGGCTTATGAGGTAAAGAATCAGTATTTCTTTGGCAGCCAGCTTATGGCAGCACCTGTTACAACTCCACGTATTAAGGGACTTAATGTGGCAAAAACCAAAGTATGGTTCCCGGAGGGCATCTGGTATGATATCTATACAGGCATGCGCTATGATGGTGGAAGAATGCTGGAGGTTTACAGGGATTTGAGCAGCATACCGGTGTTTGCGAAGGCGGGAGGCATACTTGTGTGTGCAGATGCTGATGAGCTTGATGCAAGATCTGTTATCAAAAATCCTGATGTATTATGTGTCAGGGTATTCCCGGAGGCTGATGGTGAGTTTGAGCTATACGAGGATGACAATGAATCCTGCGGATATGTGGATGGCAGATGTGTGACCACAGCTATGAAATATTCTGCGGATAAAGATATGTTTGTCATTTCTCCGGCAGATGGAGATAAATCATTAATACCTGACAACAGAACATATAAGCTTGTCTTTGAAAGAAGAACCGAGGCAGCAGCCGATAAGGTAAAGGTATCTGTGGATGGTAAAGAGGTATTGGCAAAGAATAAATATGATAAAGAAAACAGAAAGCTCATCGTTACTGTAAATGCATCGACAGCGAGCAAAATAAGCGTTGCAATATCGAAAGACACAGTAGCGCTTGATAATCAAATCGAAAAAAGATGCTTTGATTTCCTGAATCAGGCAGAGATAGGCTTTGTGCTAAAGGATGAAATCTACGGTCTTATTACATCGGGAAAGAAAACAACAGTGATTTTATCAGAGCTCAAGGCAAAGGAGCTTGATACAGAGCTGTATGGTGTATTGACAGAGATACTTACAGCCTGAGGCAGTCACCGGTCATACTAGGTGTGACCGGTGACTTTCTTTGTTGTAAAAATTAAAAATGGATGATACTATTATAGTAAACGGAAGTATTTTTATAAGAAACATCAGGAGAAACTATATAATTCAAGGGAGGATTATGCAATGGGAAATTCATATAAGAACTGTAAAATACAGGACAACACAGCAGAGCTGATCTACGAGAACGGCAGTCTGTTTGTTACCATATTTGAAAACAACATGGTGCATGTTGCACAAAAACCCGGCATCGAAAGTGTTGCAATAGAGGAGGGCTTTATTCCGAAGGCTGCCACACCGGACGTGACCTGCAAGGATACGTCTGATGCCAAGGGAACCGCAGCAGAAGCCGGTGTAAGCGATGCAGCAGTTAAAGCAGTCATCCGCGCAATGGATATTACTGTATATGTGAAGGATAACGAGAAGCTTGATATTTATTACAAAGGGAAGCTTGTGCTTTCAGATTATGAAAAAGCACGCAAAAAGAGTGAGAAGAATCCGTACGAGGATCTTGCCATCGCAGAGCTTGAGGGGCATACTGTCGGAAAAGATGAAGAAAAAACTGACTCTGTTACCATCATCAAAAAGCTTGGAAAGGATGATGCTATTTACGGTCTGGGAGATAAGCCGGGATGCCTCAACAAGCGTGGATATTCATATGTAAACTGGAACACGGATGATCCTGCACCACATGTGGACAGCTTCAAATCGCTGTACAAATCAATACCATTTTTTATCGTGTTGGGCGATGAATATTGCTATGGAATTTTTGCGGATAATACCTACAAGACAACCTTTGATTTCGGTTATGAAAACACAGATTACTATTTCGTCGAGCATGAGAAGGGCGAGCTGGACTACTATTTTATGCCGGGAAATGATATGGCAGAGGTGGTAGGACTTTATACATCACTGACAGGCACAACACCGCTTTATCAGAGATGGATATACGGCAGCCATCAGAGCCGCTGGGGCTATTATACACAGGATGAGGTGCTTGATATAGCTGACAAATTCCGCGAGCTTGATATCCCATGCGATGTGATACATATGGATATCGATTACATGAATGGCTACAGGGTATTCACCTTTGATGACAAGAAATTCCCGGATGTAAAGGGCCTTTCAGAAAAGCTTGCTGACAGGGGTGTAAAGCTCATATCCATCATTGACCCGGGTGTGAAAAAGGATGAGGATTATTTCATGTACAAAGAGGGCATGGAGATGGATGCATTTGCACATGATACAGATGGCAGTGTATATGAAAATGCTGTATGGCCGGGAACATCGGTATTTCCGGACTTCACAAAGCAAAGCGTCAGAAGCTGGTGGGGAGACAAGACAAAGATACTTCTCGAGCACGGTATCAGTGGCATATGGAATGATATGAATGAGCCTGCAAGCTTCAACGGACCACTGCCGGATGATGTGCAGTTTGAGTATGGAGCACATGAAAAGGTTCACAATATTTACGGACATTTTATGGCAAAAGCCACATATGAGGGACTTGCGAAAAATGATGGTGGAAAACGTCCGTTTGTACTTACCAGGGCTGCATATGCCGGAAGCCAGAAATACTGCGGTGGCTGGACCGGAGATAATCACAGCATCTGGGCGCATATAGCACTTTCACTCGAGCAGGTGTGCAATCTGTCGGTCAGCGGACTTGCCATGTGCGGCAGCGATATAGGCGGTTTCGGAAGTGATACTACACCGGAGCTTCTTGTCAGATTTTATGAGGCAGCAGTATTTGTGCCGTTTTTCAGAAATCATTCAGCGATGGGAACACGCAGACAGGAGCCTTGGCAGTTTGACGAGACTACGATAGATGTAGTCAGAAAGACAGTAAAGCTCAGATACAGATTTATCCCATATATCTATGATCTGGCACATGAGTGTGAAAAGACAGGAGCACCTATCGTGCGCCCGCTCGTATACGAGTATCCTGCAGATAAGCATGTGAGAAATATTTCCGATGAATATATGCTCGGAAGCTTTGTACTGGTTGCACCTGTGATCGCACCGGGCAAGGAGGCAAGAGAGGTTTACCTGCCGGATGGCGACTGGTATGATTACTACACAGGCGAAAAATACAGTGGCGGCAGATATATTTTAGCAAATGCACCACTTGATAAAGTACCTGTATTCATAAAAGCAGGAGCCATTATCCCTGTAGCAGACGGAGAAATCCGCTCTACAGAGGACATTACAGAGGATAAGATCAGCATACTGACATATCCGGGCAAGGGCAGCTTTGTGCATTATCAGGATGACAATGAGACGTTCGCATACAGAAACGGTGCGTATAATGCTGTTGAGTATACCCTGGATGGGGATAAGCTTGAGAAGAAAGTGTTGCATAAGGGATTGTAAAAATACATAACCTTAAATTTAAAATTCAATATCAACCTCTACAGGGCAGTGGTCTGAACCGAGCACATCGGTATGGATTGCTGCCTTTTGCAGCTTATCATTGATGCGCTTTGATGTGATAAAGTAGTCTATACGCCAGCCTGCGTTCTTCTCGCGAGCCTTAAAACGGTATGACCACCAGGAATATATACCCTCGGCATCCGGATAAAAATATCTGAAGGTATCGGTAAAGCCGGAACATAAAAGCTCCGTCATTTTAGCACGTTCCTCATCTGAAAAACCTGCATTCTTGCGGTTTGTTTTTGGATTTTTCAGGTCGATCTCATTGTGTGCGACATTCAGATCACCGCACAGTACGACAGGCTTTTTGGTATCAAGAGTTTTAAGGTATTCACGGAAATCATCTTCCCACTGCATACGGTACGGCAGCCTTTTCAGTTCATTCTGTGAGTTTGGAGTATAGCAGGTTACGAGATAGAAATTGTTATATTCGAGTGTGATGACACGTCCTTCCTTATCATGCTCCTCAATGCCTATGCCGTAAGACACTGATAATGGCTCATTTTTGGCAAAAATGGCTGTGCCGGAATAGCCTTTTTTCTCGGCATAATTCCAGTACTGGTGATAGCCCGGCAGGTCAAGGTCAATCTGTCCCGCCTGTAGCTTGGACTCCTGAATACAAAAGAAATCCACATCTATACTGTTAAAAAAATCAAGGAAACCTTTCTGGACGCATGCGCGCAGTCCATTTACATTCCACGATATAAATTTCATGTCTTAGTCCTCCATATAAGTGTGTGTATTAAAATCATATTTAAAAAGTATTCTTCTTACAAAAACGAAATCATGTAAGCAGGCAGACAGAGTATGTCTTTGTCTTTTGAGAAATCCTTTGTATATACGAGATATTTTTGAAGAATACGGTTTGAAAATTTTATTGAAAATTCATCCAGTGACTTATGGGTTTTATAGCCACTGGATTTTACTTCAATAGGGCAAACCTTATTTTTTTGGGCAATAAGAAAATCTATTTCGTAATTATGGCGTGAACTTTCATTAAAAAAAGTATAGTAAAATAATTCGTTGCCATTACACGTTAAAAGCTGTGCAACTACATTTTCGTAAAGATAGCCTAGATTAGTTCCTAGCTTGTCATTTAACAATTTTTCATAAATTATGTTTTCTGTGAAATCTTTGTCTTTAAACATCAATGTAGTAAACAGCCCGGTATCGCATAAAAATAGTTTAAACCGGGTTAAGTCTTTGTTGGTTGACATACCGGCACTTGGGTCATTTGCATGGTATGATACCAAAACAGTTTTTGAGTCTTTTAACTCTGCAATCAGTTCCAGTGTATTATCGGCGCGATTGTTTGTCAGTACGCTTGATACCTGATATCGCGAAGCATTTTTGTTTAGCTGCGCAGGAATTGCATCAAAAAGCATAGATATTTTTCCAGTGGCATCTATTTTTTTGAAATCATCTTCATAAAGATTCAGAATATCACGCTTCACGTCATCAACCTTACGGAAGTTATTGGTTTTGATATATTCATCAACTGCCTGCGGCATTCCCCCGACAAGCATATAAAGACGGAAATCACGCATCAATTTACGATTAATCTCTTCTCCGAAGGGTTTTTGAGAATCGAATAGCTTATGGATTAGGGGGATAGTTGTTTCATCATTCAAAGCCCATAAAAATTCTTCATAATCCATAGGATACATGTTTAGCTTTCTCTCTTCGCTTGGAATAAGTATATCCTGTACGTTTTTTTTGATAGAAATCAGAGAACCGGTTTCTATATAATCATATCGGTGATCTTTTACAAGTGATTTGATAGCCTGTCTTGCGCGGGGGCATAATTGTACTTCGTCAAAAATAATCAAAGACTCTCTCTCATAGAGATCGACTTTGTATTGGAGCTGCAACTGCAAAAACAGATAATTCAGATCTGAAATATCCTCAAACAGTTCACGTATATTTTTTGAGACGATTGAGAAATCAATGATTATATAACTTTTGTATTCATTTCGTCCAAATGACTCTACGATGGTTGACTTGCCTATACGACGGGCTCCTTCGATTAAGAGTGCTGTTTTACCATCGGAATCCTTTTTCCATTGCAATAATTTATCATATATTTTTCGCTTAAACATGACATTCTCCTAATAAAATTACAAAATCGCATTTTTTATTTTGATGTTTTACTACAAAATCGCATTTTTTATTTCAACGATTTACCACAAAATCGCATTTTCTTTTTTGCTATTTTACCACAAAATCGCATTTTTTAAAAGAGGTTTGAATCTGCAGATTACACTTTTTATATAAAATCGTTACTGTTCACACCGAACAGTGTGACCAGCAACATAAAATACGTATAATAGAGGAAGAAAATGCGTAAGAAAATACGCAAGATAAAGTCGGTTCATAAGCTGCACCAAGCTGGCAAAGAAATCAGAAATATGTGAAAATATGACATAAATATAATAAATCCGCTACACTATATCATATGATTACGCACATGATATAATGCAGCGGATTTTATTGTTGATTATTTTAAAGCTCAAGTAAAATTTTTTACAGCACATCGCTTCCATCAGGAATCTTTGAGATGACAGTTCTGTTGATCCTGATTAAGAATAATGTCGAAACAGTAAAGGATATCACCTCTGCTATCGGGAAAGCCCACCATACTGCGTGAAGTCCACCGAGCTTTGAAAGGATGTATGCTGCCGGAATTAAAACCACAAGCTGACGCATGATTGATACGATCATGGAAAAGACTGCTTTTCCCAAAGCCTGGAATAATGTGCCGACGATAATACAAAACCATGCAATGAGGAAATGCACTCCGATTATTCTGAGCGCCGGAACACCGATTTTGAGCATATCGTCAGAGGCGCTGAACATTCCAAGAAGCACCTTTGGTATGAACTCAAAGCAGGCAAAGCCAACGAAGAGCAGACAGAATGCGGTTATCAGGCTGACCTTTATTGTCTTAACCATACGCTTTCTGTTCTGTGCACCGTAGTTGAAGGCGATGATAGGTGTGATTCCGTTGTTCAGTCCGAATACAGGCATAAAGAAGAAGCTCTGCAGCTTGAAATAAACACCGAAAACAGCAGCGGCAGTCGATGAAAAGCCGATAAGTATTCTGTTCATGGCATATGTCATTACTGAGCCTATAGACTGCATGATGATCGACGGAATACCGATAGCATAAATGGTTCCCATGATTTTGAAATCCGGGCTGTAGCCCTTGAAGCTCAGGCTGATTTCATGATTGAATTTGTGGTTGCAGGCAAAGGCAACAACGGCGGCTACGCACTGTCCCACAACGGTTGCCACGGCTGCACCGGTAGCACCGAGCTTAGGGAAGCCAAGCAGTCCAAAGATCATGATAGGATCCAGAATGATATTTGTGATGGCACCGCAAAGCTGTGAGGTCATGCTGAAAATAGTTCTTCCTGTCGATGTAAGCACCCTCTCAAAAAAGATTTCCGCAAAAATACCAAATGAAAAAATCATAACAGTACTCAGGTAGCTCACACCCATATCCATGATTTCGATATCAGCATTTCCAATCTGACTCATGTAAAAAGGCTTTACGATTGTAAGTCCGAGAATCAGAAATATTACGTAGCTGAATGCATATAGCACGGCACCGTTGATGCCGATTTTGTTGGCCTCGTCGTATTTATGGGCGCCGAGGGACTTTGACAGCAGCGCGTTTACACCTACACCTGTACCGGTTGCGACAGCGATGATGAGTGTCTGCAAAGGGAAGGCAAGTGAAACTGCTGTGAGTGCGTTTTCGGACAGCTTTGCAACGAAAATACTGTCCACGATGTTGTATAGAGCCTGTACGAGCATGGAAATCATCATAGGCAAAGACATGTTAAATACAAGTCTGCCTATAGGCATGGTTCCCATCTTGTTCTCTGTTACAGGGGCTGAATTTGTTTCCTGACTCATAATTCCTCCTATTGTAAATGATTGTTAATTTAAAACTCCTACATTATATATGTACGAAGCTTTAGTTATTAAAATTAAAATCACCGGTAGATTAGCCGGTGTTTAAAATGTGCAACAAAGCGCCAATTACATATAATACCATGACTGCAGGATACTTTCAAGGTATTATATAACTGTTAAATCATATCATAATAGTTAATGAAAAAATGCCTCAAAAAGTATAGCATTGCAGGGTATAAATTACGATAACCGCTTGACAAAATGACAGAGAGATATATAATTAGTTCAAAAATGAATAATTCAAAAATGTATAACGAAGCAGCAAAATAGGAAAAGAAAAGAAGGAATATCACATATGAAATTTAACTTTGAGTTTGCAGAGAAGATTTCGCGAACCTACAGCGATGAGTGCAGACCACTGTGCCATGAGCTGAAGCTTCCGCAGACAGCCTTTGATATACTCATGTTTCTGGCGAACAATCCGGAATATAAGACGGCAAGGGATATAGTTGAAATAAGAAAAATCAAGGCAAATCTTGTGTCTGTAAATGTTGATAAGCTTGTGAATGAAGGGTATCTGGAGAGAAAACCTGTGGAAAATGATAGGAGGAAGACGGAGCTTGTCTGTACAAAAAAGGCCGGGATTGTCATTGAAAGAGGAAGGCGTATACAGCAGCAGTTTACAGCAAATCTGTTTGCAGGGATAGATGAGGAGCAGAAAAAGCAGCTGACGATTGTTATGGAACAGCTTGAGAATAATATGGATGAAATAATCAGGAGGAAATCACACAAATGAGCACATTAATAACTATAATAGTAACATTTTTTGCCGGTATGGGCGCAGGCCTTGGAACTGGCTTTGCGGGACTAAGCGCAGCAGCAGTAATAAGCCCTATGCTCATTACATTTTTGGGAATGGATCCTTATATGGCAGTGGGAATAGCCCTGTCGTCTGATGTACTTGCCAGCGCAGTGTCAGCCTATACATATGGAAAGAACAAGAACCTTGATGTAAAAAACGGGCTCATAATGATGGTCACGGTTTTATGCTTCACGGTTGTCGGGAGCTATGTATCAAGCCTCGTGCCGTCAGCAACAATGGGCAACTTTTCGGTATTTATGACATTTTTACTCGGAATCAAGTTTATAGTCCGTCCTGTCATGACAACAAAGGAGGCCATGCAGGGAGTTTCAGCTAAAAAGAGAGCTGTCCAGTCAATCATCTGCGGTGTGCTTATCGGATTTATCTGTGGCTTCATAGGTGCGGGAGGCGGTATGATGATGCTCCTCATCCTCACATCAGTGCTTGGCTATGAGCTTAAGACTGCAGTCGGAACGAGCGTATTTATCATGGCATTTACAGCCTTTACAGGAGCTGCCTCGCACTTTGCCATCGGTGGAAAACCGGACTGGTTTGTGCTGCTTTTATGTATTGCATTTACACTCCTTTGGGCGAGAATTGCAGCGGTCTTTGCAAACAAGGCATCCGCAAAAACCTTAAACCGTGCTACAGGTATTGTGCTTGTAATACTTGGCATCGTGGTATTTGCATTTTCACTTCTGAGCTGATTTTTCTTGAATATATAACTGTAAGCCCCGGCTGCCCGACCGGCACACACAGCTTCCCCGCGTGCGAATAGCGAAGCTGCTTAGATACTGTAGAAATTATGCCATGAAACACAGAAACGCTCCTGCATGGACGCAGGGGCGAGGAGAACCGCGCCACGGACGGCGCGTTTCGACGGTTTCGTCAAG
>OJNU01001031.1_pt1 | contig 16020 bp, 16 predicted proteins | sample 1597941 | NCBI WGS metagenome assembly OJNU01 (sample SAMN01915228, study PRJEB22387) | human gut metagenome | isolation source: stool | host: Homo sapiens | place: USA | reverse complement strand
AATTAAACCACATGCTCCACCGCTTGTGCGGGTCCCCGTCAATTCCTTTGAGTTTTAATCTTGCGACCGTACTCCCCAGGCGGAATGCTTATCGCGTTAACTTCGTCACCGACCCTAAAGCCGACAACCAGCATTCATCGTTTACAGCATGGACTACCAGGGTATCTAATCCTGTTTGATCCCCATGCTTTCGTGCCTCAGCGTCAGTATATGGCCAGATAGCCGCCTTCGCCACCGGTGTTCTACCCAATATCTACGAATTTCACCTCTACACTGGGTATTCCGCTATCCTCTCCATAACTCTAGCTACATAGTTATAACGGCTATTCCGAGGTTAAGCCCCGGGATTTCACCGCTATCTTACATAACCGCCTACACACCCTTTACGCCCAGTAATTCCGAACAACGCTCGCCCCCTTCGTATTACCGCGGCTGCTGGCACGAAGTTAGCCGGGGCTTCTTTAGATGCTACCGTCATCATCGTCACATCCGAAAGAGCTTTACAATCCGAAAACCTTCTTCACTCACGCGGCATGGCTGGGTCAGAGTTGCCTCCATTGCCCAATATTCCTCACTGCTGCCTCCCGTAGGAGTCTGGACCGTGTCTCAGTTCCAGTGTGGCTGATCGTCCTCTCAGACCAGCTATAGATCGTAGGTTTGGTAGGCCTTTACCCCACCAACTGCCTAATCTTCCGCGGGCCGTTCTTTCGGCGATAAATCTTTCACCCTCAGGTCTTATGCGGTATTAGCATCCGTTTCCAGATGTTGTCCCCCACCAAAAGGTACGTTCCCACGTGTTACTCACCAGTGCGCTACTCTCTTGTTAAATAGCAAGCTACTTAACAATCCCGTTCAACTTGCATGTGTTAAGCCTGCCGCCAGCGTTCGTTCTGAGCCAGGATCAAACTCTCATCTTAAAATGATTCTTCAATCCCGTCTAATTACTTACTCATAAAAGAATTTTCTTGGTTCCTTTTTTTTCAGATACACTAGACTTTACATATTTGTTGCCAAATACCCGCCGTCTGCGTATCCTCTTCTCTCATATCTACTCTGTTTTATAACCGCTTCCTTTGAGAAACCCGCCGCCTTGGCTCGGTTCGTTTTTTTCAACTTGCCTCACCCCGTCGGCGAAGTGGTTTATAGGACATACCCGGACAGATGTCAATAACTTTTTTCAAAAAAAATAAACAATTTTTTCGGGAGTTTTTTAACCACTTGATATAGCAGGATATTAACAAAGAATTTTTTGCAAGTCAAGCGAAATTGAAAACGAAAAATTAAGGAATATGTATATATAATTTCAGTATATATGCGTTGAAATCATAGCCGGGGAGTCTATATTCCCCCGCAGATTCTGTAACATTTCGCTTGCGAAAGACGGATTTTTTTGTAATATGGATAAGAATTTAATAATTTATAGGAGGCACCAATAATAAAGGACAATAGCAATGCGCCAGTACGTGAAGACGACGGACCGCGTATTAATGAGAACATCAGAGTAAAAGAAGTACGCTTAATTGACGAGAACGGAGAAAACCGCGGCGTCGTTTCGATTCGAGAGGCTTTGGCCATCGCGGACGAGGCCGGTCTTGATTTGATAGAAATTTCTCCGCAGGCAGTGCCCCCGGTATGCAAGGTTTTGGATTACGGCAAATATAAATACGAAGTGCAAAAGCGCAAAAACGAAGCCAAAAAAAACCAGAAAGTCGTTGAAATCAAAGAACTTAAGCTTCGCCCGATGATTGACACCCACGATTACGAAGTCAAAATCAAACAGGCCAAAAAGTTTCTTTCGCAAGGCAACAAGGTCAAATTTACCATGCGTTACAAAGGCCGCGAGATGAGTGCCAACGACATGGGTCGTGAAGTTCTGAATAATATTCTTGAAGACCTTGAGGGCCTGATTAAGGTCGATTCCGAACCAAAACTTGAGGGTCGTCAGATGATGATGATTGTTTCACCGGCATAACGACCGATTCGCAGCTTCAAGCGGGACCTGTTCCCGCTTTTTTTATGCCGAACACTGTGATAAACATAATATAAGAGTGGAATTTTCCACCCGTTTTCCTATATTATCCCTAAACAGACAAAAGGGAAAATAATGATTGAAACAGAAGATTTAACCCCCGAACAGGCAGCCGCCGAACTGGAACGCATTGCGGCGGAAATGGCCAAATCCGACATTGCCTACTATCAAAACGACGCGCCTTACCTGACCGACGCCGAATACGACGCCCTCAAACGGCGCAACCGGCAGATTGAAGCCCGCTTCCCGGAACTGATTCGCGCCGACAGCCCGTCCAAAAGAGTCGGCGCCGCGGTCAAAAACGGATTCGGCAAAATTCAGCACCGTTTTCCCATGCTTTCGCTGGGCGACGTCTTCAGCCTTGAGGAAGTCGACGAATTTGCCATCGGCGTCAAACGCTTTCTCAATGTTTCCGAAGACATCGAATTCATGGCCGAGCCGAAAATCGACGGACTTTCTTTCTCCGCCCGCTATGAGCGCGGTCGATTCGTTCAGGGCGCCACCCGCGGCGACGGCACCACCGGCGAAGACATTACCGCCAATCTGAAAACGATTCGCCAGCTACCACAAACCTTGCCGGACGGCGCCCCCGATGTGCTGGAAGTCCGCGGCGAAGTCTATATGGCCAAAGCCGATTTTCTGGCGTTGAATCAAAAATATGAAACAGAACACAAAAAAACTTTTGCCAATCCGCGCAATGCGGCAGCCGGCTCGCTCCGCCAGCTCGACGCTTCGATTACGGCCGAACGCAACCTGAGCCTCTTTGCCTACACCTGGGGCGAAGTTTCCCAACGCTGCTGGGATTCGCAGGCCGAATTTTTCGAATGTCTGAAGAAATGGGGTTTTCCGACCAATCCGCACAACCGGCTCTGCCGCAGCCTAAAGGAAATCGACGGATATTTTTCGCACCTGATGGAAATCCGTGCCGACCTGCCTTACGACATTGACGGCATCGTTTATAAGGTCAACGCCATTTCCCTGCAGGAACGATTGGGCTTTCTGACCCGCACGCCGCGTTGGGCAATTGCGCACAAATTTCCGGCCGAAAAGGCGATTACGCGTATCAACAACATCCGTATTCAGGTCGGCCGCACCGGCGCGCTGACTCCGGTTGCCGATCTGGAACCGGTCAATGTCGGCGGCGTCATTGTTTCACACGCCACCCTTCATAACGAAGACGAAATCAAACGCAAAGACATCCGCATCAACGATTACGTCGTCGTTCAGCGGGCGGGCGACGTCATTCCGCAGGTTGTCGAAGTCCTGCAAGAGAAGCGTCGGCCGGATTCGTCCGAATTCAAATTTCCGACCGTCTGCCCCGAATGCGGCGCCCATGCCATTCGGGAAGAAGACGAAGCCGTACGCCGCTGTACCGGCGGCCTGACCTGCCCGGCACAGGCCATTGAGCGGCTGAAGCACTTTGTTTCGCGCGAAGCCTTTGACATTGAAGGGCTGGGCGGCAAAATCGTCGAACAGTTTTACAACGAAGGGATTCTCCGCGACCCGACCGACATCTTCACTCTGGAAGAACGCAACGGCGGCAGCGGCCCGATAGAAGACCTGTTTGCCGTCATCGACGACAAGGCGCTGCATCTGGAACGCCGCGACGGCTGGGGCAAAAAATCGGTCGAAAACCTGTTTCGCGCCATCCGCGCCAAGCGCCGCATTGAACTGCCGCGCTTTATCTATGCTTTGGGCATCAGACAGGTCGGCACCGCAACGGCCCGGCTGATAGCCAGAAACTACGGAAGTTTCCGCAATTTCATGACCGACATGCGCAATCAGGACACCGAGCGTCTGCTCTCGATTGACGGCATCGGCGAAGCCATGGCCAAAGACGTGATCGAGTTTTTCAATGAAGAACACAACGTCAGCACCGTCAATCGCCTGCTTGAAGAAATAACGGTTGAAGACTTCGTCGACAACATAAACTACAATTCGCCGCTTTCCGGCAAAACCGTCGTCTTTACCGGCACGCTGGAACGAATGACAAGAGCCGAAGCCAAAGCCAAGGCACAAAGCCTGGGCGCCAAAGTCGCCGGTTCGGTTTCTGCGCATACGGATTATGTCATTGAAGGAGCCGACGCCGGCAGCAAGGCAAAAAAAGCGCGCGAACTCGGCGTCCGGATTCTTTCCGAAGACGAATTTCTGGAACTGATAAAATAAAAACCAAACCCCTCGCCCGAGGGGTTTTTCGCATCAGTCTTCCAGACTGTCGAGAAAGAAAAATTCATAGGTCTTGGCAATGGCCGCGTTAAAATAAACCAGCAGCGGCGCATATATTACCATCGGCGCGGCGGCAGGCAGGTCAAACATTTCGTCCAGTCCCTCAAACACCACAAACGCAGCGTTGAAAATCGCGGCCATGGCCACAAAACGCCAGTAGTTCCCCTCGGTTTTGGCAAAAGCGGTCTTCAAAAGTCCGCTGCGCCCGATAACCGACGAAATCCAGGCCATAAACGGCCGGTACAAAATCAGCGGCGACACCAGCAGCAACAGCAGCATTAGCCCCAAATCCAGCTCAGGCATATATTCGCGGAGAAAATTCGTATAACCGTCAATCATCTCCGGCGGCAGCAGAAAAGGCAGCACCAGCGGCAGCAGCGACAACCCAAAGCCGAACACCGCGGTCAGAAACAAAATTTTGGTCGACGGCACCAACGAGTCAAAAATCTTGCGAAACATCAGATACGGTCGGCGGTTAAAATAGAAACGGAAAAAGAAACACCAGAAAACATAATAAAAAACCAGCCAGATTAAAAACAGCGGATTGCCATACCCGCCGGGCAACAGCAGCGTTACCAGCAAAAACAGCAGGTTAACTGCCGAAAATCCGGCTACAGCCTTAAAGTTTTCCAGACAGTAGTCCAGACTGACGTTCAAAATTTTCAACAGCGGCAGTTTTTTTTCGCCGTCAGCAGTCGCCATAAAATAACCTTTCCCTTGTTTCACACGTTTAGATTATAGTCCTTATATATTAACACAATTTAAATATGAAATCGAAAAAGAGGCAAAATTTTAACGATATTTCAATTCCTGGTAATTATGGTATTTAAAAATAAACTTAATAAGTCTAAAATGTAAAAAGTGGATTCTATTGCCGCAATCTCGTTTAGGAGTCACCATCATGAACCGCAGCAGACTGACCAAATCGCACATTGTGAAAAACGCCCAGCATTCTCTCGGACGTTCGCTGCAGCGAACCAGACGCCGCCTGGGTTTCGACCTGGAAACCGTTACCGAGCAGACGCACATTTCCGTGCATGACATAGACCTGTTGGAAATCGGCAAAAGCCGGCGGTTCAACCATGCCATCAAACTGGCTTTGTTCTACGATTGCGAAATCGAAATCGGCCTTACCCGTCCGGGCTGCTACGGCAAAAAAACGCGTTAGGCAGCGGCGGCAAGCATCGCCGCCGCTTTATCGAGCCGGCGCCGGCGGTTTCTGATTTTGTTGCGCTTGGCCACGGCCGGCTTGTATTTTTCTTTCAGGGTCAGCTTGCGCATGCTCTCGTCAAAGGTCACAAACCTGCGCCAAAGGGGACTAAGCTCCTTTTCGAGCAAACGGCGGCGGATTTTGTACGTTTTGTAATGAATCATAAAACCCAGATACGAATTGACGCTGGCCAGCAGGTCGGGCAGCAGTTTTTTGGCCTTGCGCGGATTTTTTTCCGCCTCTTTGTTGTAATAATGAATTTTGGCATACAGGTTTCCTTTGGTGCGGTTGCCGATATATTCGCGGCCGGGCTTGACCACCGCACCGATAAACTTGACGCCCTTTGAAAAATGCTGCAGATAAATCTTGCGCGGATGCAGGCGGAGCATCAGCTTGGCCTGCAAAAACGAACGCAGTTTGGCCTGCACGTCAATCAGAAAATCCTTGTCTTCGTGCACAATCACAAAATCGTCGACATAGCGGCCGTAATATTCGATTCCCAAATCATACTTCACATAATGGTCAAAAAAGTTCAGATAAAAATTGGCAAATATCTGCGACGTCAGATTCCCAATCGGCAGCCCTTTGCCCTTGCCGGACGTAAACAGGCTCTTGCTCGGCGGCAGGCCGTCCCAGTCGGAACGCCGCCCTTTAATGTGGCAGTTCTGCTCCGGATCGTTGAACACCACCTTTTCCACCAGTTCCAAAATCAGCAGCTGATCCGGCTCATGATAGCGCGCCAGAATAAACTCGCGCAGATATTTATAAAGCAGGCCCTTGTCAATGCTCATGAAAAAAGACTGAATATCCATCTTCAGAATATAACAGTCTTTGGTGTAGTTGCGCGAACATTCGCGGATAAAACCGGCCACCCGCCCGATTCCGTATTGGGTTCCTTTTCCGTCGCGGCAGCTGTAGCTGTCCTGAATAAAAGAGGCTTCAAACAGATGGTTAAGCTTGCCGATAATCAGATGATGAATTATGCGGTCGCGAAAATCGGCGGCAAAAACCTCACGCTGCACCGGTTCGGTTACAATAAAGGCAATCGAGCGCCCGGGCATGTAAGTTCCGTTATTGACGTCTTTCCAAAGCTCTATCAGCTTTTGCTCAAAATCGACTTCAAAAGCCAGAGCGTTCGTGGTGCGGCGCTTGTTGCGCCGGCATTCCAGATAAGCGGCAAACAGCTCGTCCAAACCGACTGAACCGCGCTGCACGCCGCCAAACAAATCCAACTGCATATCCATATCTCTTCATAATCATGATTTTTACCAAAAAAGCTAGCACCGGGCGAACGGAGTTATTGTTGTTCTTATTGTTCCAGTCCAAACCGTAACTGTTGTTAAAGTTAGAGTTCCACGCGTTGTTGTTATTGTACTCCGACGAAGACCACGCCGAAAGATTTTTACTGCCGTTTTGTTTTAACAACCCAGCGGCTGTCGGCAGTCCTTTTTTAATAAAAATCCGCTCTCTCGCCCCAACCTTGGTTTGAGCGATTCCCGCATAATTAAAACATTTCCGATTTCCACCAAAAAAGCTGGCACCGGGCGAACGTAACCATTGTTTGCGTTATTCTTATTGCCATTGTTGTTCACGCCGTAACTGTTGTTAAGGTTAGAGTACCACGCGTTGTTGCTCGATTTCTCCGACGAAGACCACGCCGAAAGATTTTTACTGCCGTTTTGTCTTAACGGCCCGGCGGCCGTCGGCAGTCCTTTTTTGATAAAAATCCGCACTCTCGTCCAAACCTTGGTTTGGCCGATTCCCGCATAATAACCACAATAATCTTCTGCAAAAAATCTTTTTAGCCGGCTTTGCTGAGTGAAGCTGCGGCACGGCTCTTGTTTTTCCAGGCCGTAATCTGCCGGCCGATCGCATCTGTCAGCAGCGCCAGCTCGGCAACTTTCTTAATCGGCAGCAGCCGCAGGTCGCCGCACATCCTGATCTCAATCTTCAGCAGTTCAAAATCGTCCAGAAACTCCTCCAGCGGCTGATGCTTTTCCACTGCCCGGTTGGCTCGGTACAAACTGCGAAACAGGTTCAAAACGTCACGCTTCATATCCTGCCCCAGACAATATTTGTATTCGTGCGAAAACTTGTTGGTCGCCTTATATATTTCCAACAGCAGATTATAACTGTCCCGATAAACCGGCAATTCATTATATAAAACCATAAGCCTTCCTCTTCTATCTGAAAGTGCATAAATTAATTTTTAGCACCTTGAATGGAGTATATAGCCTTATATATACGCCCGTACAAAAGATGTCAATACAAAAAAAATTTCAACTGTTTCTGGTGTGTATTTCTTATTTGGAAATGTCTTCAGACTTGTCATCTTCCGCCCTCTCGGCTCCCTTTTTATTGGACGCCGCTCTTCTTTGTCATCCTCGGGCTTGTCCCGGGGATCTCTGGATTGCTCGTGTCAAGCTCTCTCCTCCTCTGTCATTGCCGGACTTGATCCGGCAATCTAGGGATTCCCCGGTCGAGCCGGGGAATGACGAAAAAGAAAAAAAGCACGACAATGACAAGAGAGAAGAAAAACCCGGGAATGACAAGTAAATAATTGTCATCCTCGGGCTTGACCCGGGGATCTCTGGATATTCGGCTCAAGGCCGAATATGACGTAAGAAAAATAAGTCCAGCAATGACAGAAAGCCGTTTTTTTGCGCCTGCGGCGCGATTCTCTTTTCTGCCGATTCCTTTTTCGGAATCAAAAATTTCCGCTCCTGCGGAGCGGAAATTCGGCATTTGCGCCTGCGGCGCAAATCGATTCTTTTTTTAAAGCGAGCCCCGCAAGCGGGGCTGCGCTAAAAAGATAAAGGGTTAAAATTAAAAAGCTAGCACCGGGCGAACGTACTGATCGCCGTAGTAGTACTTAGTGTAGCTGTACAAACCGTAACTGTAGCCTAGGTTAGAGCCCCACGCGAGGTTGGTGGAGAGCTCCGACGAAGACCAGTTACAACAGCTCGGATAGGAAACACCTCCTACTTTCGAAATCGCATCCTGAATAGTACCTTGGTTATTATAGATGTTAGTCATAATACCGGCCGCCGGCAAACACCATTTGCCCTTGGTTGCCTCTGTCGGCGCATATTTCCTTGCCGCCCAGGCGGCCGGGTAAGTGCTGGCATTGCCCTGTGCAACAATCTTATCCGTATTGCCACAGCTGTCATAATCTGTTGATGCAGATGACTGCGAAGTGAAGTTCGGCAAACTTGAAATATCAACATATTCCGTCGACCATTTCATGGTCGTTGAGTTGCTGCTGGTTTTATTACCGTTCGTATCAATCGGCCATGGTGCCATAATCTGGCCGCCAATGCCGTTATCATTGACATGTACCACAATGCCCAGAACCGTTTTGCTGGTTGTATAAGCGGCCAGCGCCGAACAGGTGCCGTCACTGTAATAAATCCAGCCGATTGCGCATGAAGCGCGGTCAGCCACGCAGCTGCCGCTGCTGCTGTCCCAATGCGTACCCGTCGCGCAGTTACACATGCTGTACTTGTCGCCGCATTTGGCTGAGCTTGGGCTTTCGTTAGTTCCTGTACAGGTGTATATGTAAGAGGCGTCACAGGGGCAGTACCAAGCCTCGCCAAATGGGCATTTTATGCCCTTTCCCGAGTCGCAGCTGCTCTGCTTGTATCCCAAAGTGCTGCAATCCTTGGTCGCCACACATTGCGCCCAGGCTTCCGTACCGAAAAAAAGCCCGCAACATACTGTACTTAATAAAATATACTGATTTCTCATCGCCTTTCTCCCCTGAATTAGTTCCTCTTGCAACCCCTCACAAAACCTCTGTCTGCCCTGTTCCCTCTTCCGCCATGCCCAAGCCTCTTTTTTCTCCTGTCATGTTCGGGCTCTTTTTTCTCTCCTGTCATCCTCAAACAAGCATAGCGCGTTCCGGGGATCTCTGGATTGCCGGATCAAGTCCGGCAATGACAGGAAAGAGGTCGAGAATGACAATAGGAAAAGAAAACCCTACAATCAAAAACACAATAATACTCAGCCTCACATACAGAACTTATAAGTCGTGTCAAACGGACACAAAACCGCATCGCCGGTGCAGGTCTGCTGCCGGTATCCCATCTGCGTGCAGGTCGAAGTGCCATACTCGCTGTACACCGTGCACATGTCCGTATAACCGCTGCTACAGCCGTTGTCGCAGTATTTGCCCGAACATTCCTCATACTCGCAGTCATGATTCTCCGGACAGCTTGCCAGCGTGCAACGGTTTTCGCAGCAGGTTTTGCAAACCGCATACTTCGTTACCGAACCGCTTTTGCAGGTTGCCGTGCCGATTTCGCCGCCGCATTCGCAACTATAATAACCCACGCAGGGATTGTTTTTGCGTTTGTATTTGGTCGTATTGCAGCTCAGGCAGAAACCGTCGGTCACATAACCGTCCGCCGTCGCCTGTTCATAGGTATAAGTATAACCGTCACAGGGATTGCACTTGCATTTTTTGTAAGAACTGTCGTACGGACAGCTCTGCGCGCTGTCCAGAACATAACCGTCGCCGCAGGAGTCGACATAGCCGGCATCTTTGCAGGCTCTGACCTTGTCTTCGCTGCACTTGGCATAATATTTGTCATTATACGGACAAGGCGCGCCCGACACATAGGTCGGCGGCTCGCAGGAAGTTATCGTATAACCTTCATTTTTGCACTGGTTGGCCGTGTCTATGGTAAAATCTTCGCCACCGCCGCCATATCCGGCCTCCGTGTCACAGTTGCCGAAACCCAGAAAGCACACCGCGGCCAGCCTCGGCCCTTCGCCCCGCGAAAAAAGCCCGGCTTCCAGGTCAACCCGGTCAAAACGGCCTAAATCTAAGGAGTTTTCTTCAAATGCGAAAGCAGGTGCCGTCAATAAAAGTACCGTCAATAAAGAAATTCTTGCTTTGTTTCTCATCGTCCCCCGCCTTTCACATAAAAATTTACAAAAAGGGGCGCCCGAATAGGTGTGGTGTGTGTGTATATTGTGTCTCGTTTTGAGCCGGACGCCCCTTCTTTAAGTAAGTCCGATTCACAAAAAACGTACAAATTTCATAAGCCGGACTTATTAAATTCATAATATATTAGTAATTTAGTCGAGTCAAGGTAAAAAATTACAAGTTTATAGTATATATAGATTCACAATAAAATAGGAATATACCTTATTATATATTTTGAGTTACCAAAACAACGGGAATATCCTATATGAATGATAATGACTTTGCCACAAATCTGGGAAACCGTATCCGCGAACTTAGAAAGAATAAGGGTGTAAGCCAGCTCGAACTGGCTTATGACATGGATATGTCCATGAATACCATCTCGGGTATCGAACTCGGCAAAATCTCCCCGAAAATTGACACGCTCAAAAAAATCGCCCAGAAACTCGACATCGACATATCCGAACTTTTCGACTTCAGCGAACATGCGCCCAAAGACAAGGTCATCCGCAAAAAAGTCGAGGAAATTACCCGCAAACTGCTGCCGCAGGACAAGGAGTTTCTGGACCTCGTCTCCAGCAATATCGACATTCTTATAAAAATTCGCGAATTAAACTAAGCAGTCCCCCGGGCCAAGCCCGAGGGTAACAGAGGGAAGAAAATGATACTGTCATTGCCGGACTTGATCCGGCAATCCAAAAGAGGATGTCCGGGTCAAGCCCGAACATGACAGAGAGAGAGAAAAAAAAGAGTCCGAACATGACAAAAAGAAAAATAAGCACGGGAATGACAGAGGAGAAGAAAAGCACAGAAACGACAAAGAGAGAGGAAAGCCAGGGAATGACAAAGAAAATACAAGGCATGGCCTCACGATATGCACGCAGGAAGCAACGCGCTTCAATAAAGGTTCGCGCCGCAGCCGGCGAGCGCTCAAGGGCGTCCCCTTGTCAAGCTGGCTACAGCTTGCACTATACGAGTTTTTTCAAAAACCTCGGAGAGTGAGTCATATAGTAAGAAACGAGGGGAAAATTTTTTGAGCGTACATAGAAGTACGTGACTAAAAATTTTACTCCGATGTTTCTTTACTAGATGACCACTATACGAGGTTTTTACTTTATGGAAGCGTCCAACGGATTAAACCGCAACAACATCGTGTTCCAGAGATCGTATTTTTCAGGATATTTCTCGGCAAAAATGGAATACGGAGCGCAAATATAAACCGCACGCCGCGCGGAATCGGCAACTGAGCGGAAATAGCGGTCGCTGTTGTAACGTCCGGTATCCAAAATCTTAACCTCGCGCACCGAACCGTCCCGATTCAGATAAGCCCTGATTTCGATAATCATGTCCTGAATGCCCATGGCGCCCGGATCCAGGTTCCAACAGGCGCGCAGACGCCCGGCAATCGCGGCGGTTTCGGAAATCGACAGCTCGCTGAAATAAGAACCGCCGGTACCGCCCTCAATGCCCATGTTGTTAACTTCGGCGTCTTCCTTAATCGTTGCCGTCTGGTCTTTTTCGCCCTCTTTTTCCAGAGCGTCCACGGAAGCCAGCAGGCTCTTCAGCGGATTGGCGAGTTTGGGTTCTTCCTTCTTGGGCTGAGGTTTCGGCTTTTCGGGCACGGCCGGTTTCTTAACCGGTTTTGGCACCGGTTTGGGAGCCGGTTTCTTAACCGGCGCTTTCGGCTTTTTGGGCTGCGGCGCAACCAGAAAATCCTGCTTCGGCTTTTCAACGCGTTCCTGCTTGGCCGGCGGCGTTTCTTCCGCGTCTTTCTGCGGCTCGCTCTTCACTTCCGGCCGTTTGTCAGGCTCGTCTTTGGTATAGTTCTTTTCAATCTTGCGCTTGATTTTGCTCGCCTGTTTTTCTTCCGGGCCGCGCTTGGCTTTCGGTGGCAGATTGGTCATTTCCGAAATTTTCACGTTGTTCAAATCCACGATAATCGGCACCTGTTCAATCGTCATGTTCCGACGCCAAAAAACCGGAACGTCGACCAGAAACAGTATCAGGACAACCAGATGCAGAGCTACGGATTTGTACAGGGCGTTTTTCATCAGCGGCTATTTCTTTTTCCCCAGAGGTTTGGCTTCGGTTTTCAGGCCGACCTTGTCAAAGCCGGCTTCTTTCAGCAGCGCCATCAGGCCGATAACCCGGCCGTATTCGGCACCCGCATCGCCGGAAATGGTTACCGAAAGCTCGGTATTGGTATCGCGGATAGCCTTAAGCTTGCCGACGATTTCCTCCGCCGGAACTTCCGTCTGGCCGATGTAATAATAACCGTCCTTGTCAACGCTGATGTTAACCGAAGTTTCTTCACCGTTCAGCGCCTTGCCGCCGACTTTCGGCAAATCGAGCGCAATGCCCGACGTCATCAGCGGCGCCGCGACCATAAACACCACCAGCAACACCATCATCACGTCCATCAGGTTGGTCATGTTGATATCGGCGTTGCGGCGGTAAACCCTCGGCGAACGGCGCGTCTGCTGCGGCATGATAAACATAACTATTCTCCCGCCATGTCGGCCTTGATGGCCGTGTCGTCAATCTCACGCGACAAAATGCTCGAAAATTCGGCCTGGAAGTTTTCCAGCCGTTTGGCATAGCGGTCAATATCCGACGAAATCTTATTGTAGGCAACAACGGCCGGAATAGCCGCAATCAGACCAAATGCCGTCGTAAACAGCGCCTCGGCAATACCCGGCGCCATTGCTGACAGCGAATTGCTCTGCGTGGCGGCAATAGCGTTAAAGCTGTTGATAATGCCCCAAACCGTGCCAAACAAGCCGACCAGCGGCGCCACCGAACCGGTCGACGCCAAAAATCCCATTCTGGTATCCAGCTCGTCTAATTCCTTATCCATTGAGACCATCATCGCCTTTTCAATACGCTGTTGCAGCGAAACCCCGCGCAGGCCGCGGTCGGTTTTCGACTTCATGATGTTGGTGCGTTTCCACTCTTTCATCGCCGCTACAAACATCGCCGACATCGGGTCGCGCGGACGGTTGCCGATGGAATCGTACAGGCGGTCGAGCGAACCGCCTGACCAGAAAGTTTCTTCAAATTTTTTGGAAAGCTGCTTGACCTGGCGCAGCGTGCCGAATTTTTCGATAATAATCGCCCAAGACCAGACCGACGCGGCAATCAGGCCGATCATCACCACCTTGGTAACCATATCCGAAGCCCAAACCAAGTCCCACATTGACATCTGGCCGGCCGTGTTTACAACATCCGTTAAAGTTTGCGTTTCCATTTATCTTACCCATAATTAAAAAGTTGCCTGATTCTTGCAGGCAACTTAACACAAAATATTAAAAATTCAATTAACTAAATCGGCTTTTTCAGAGTTTTTCAATCGCCGCAGCCAGCTCCTGCGGAATGCGCACCGGCCGCTTTTTGTTCAGGCTCAGATAAACCACTTTAACCTCAAGTTCGGTCAACAGTTTTTCGCCGCGCCAGATCTGCTGGAACATCACTGCCGAAGCGCCGCCAAACTCCTTTACCTCGCAGGTAACGGTCAAAGCATCGTCCAAAACCGCGGGCGCCTTATAGTCAACGTCGATATGCCGCACCGCAAAGCCAAACTTGTCTTCGTTTTCCAGCGCGTCCTGCTGGCTGCAGCCCAGCGCCCGGATATATTCCGTCCGCGCCCGCTCGGCAAAACGCAGATAATTTGCATAATAAACGATGCCGCCGGCATCGGTGTCTTCGTAATAAACCCGCACCGGAAAAGCGAAAACCGGCCCGTAAAATCTGCCCTGAGGCGGCAGTACTTCGTCAAACATCAGTCCTTATCTCCCAAATCGTCAAACAGGTCGTTCTGCGCAAAACGCATGTTTTTTCTGAGCTTGGCAATGCCCAGATATTCGCAGCCCAAGTCCGAAATCACGCGGCCGCGCGGCGTGCGCTGCAAAAAGCCGAGTTTAAGCAGAAACGGCTCCACCACTTCCTCAATCGTGTCGCGTTCTTCGGACAGAGCCGCCGCCAGCGTATCGGCGCCGACCGGGCCGCCGCCGTAATTCGTCACGATACATTGCAGGTAGCGGCGGTCGAAAGCGTCCAGCCCGTAATTGTCAACGTCCAGCCGGCGCAGCGCCTTATCGGCCATTTTGTTGTCAACCTCCCCTGCCTCGGCAACCGCGCCGAAATCGCGCACGCGGCGCAGCAGGCGCCCGGCCACGCGCGGCGTGCCGCGCGAACGTTTGGCAATCTCCATCGCCCCTTCCTTCGACAACGGCATGCCCAACAGGTTGGCGCCGCGGGTAACGATTTTTTCCAGCTCTTCCGGCGAATAAAAGTCCAGCCGCAGCGGAATGCCGAAACGCTCGCGCAGCGGCGTCGAAAGCATGCCCGAGCGCGTCGTCGCCCCCACCAGCGTAAACGGCTGCAAGTCAATCCGCACCGAACGCGCCGACGGCCCCTCGCCGATAATCAGATCCAGCTGAAAATCTTCCATTGCCGAATACAAAACTTCTTCAATCGCCGGATTCAGACGGTGAATTTCATCAATAAACAAGACGTCGTTGCGTTCCAGATTGGTCAAAATCGCCGCCAAATCGCCGGATTTGGAAATCATCGGCGCCGAAGTCGCCCGGAAACCGACCCCAAGCTCTTTCGCCACAATCGACGCCAGCGTCGTTTTGCCCAGTCCCGGAGGACCGAACAGCAGTACATGATCCAGCGCTTCGCCGCGTTTTTTGGCCGCTTCGATAAACACCTTCAGGTTTTCGCAGACCTGCTTCTGCCCGACAAAATCCGCCAGGCTGTTCGGCCGCAGGTTAACCGGCGCGTTCAAACCCTGTTCGTCTTCGGGCTGTTTCTGGGGGCTGACCAGTCTTTCTTCCATAAGCATTAATCCTTAATTTCCGCTAAATTTCCTTATTGGCAAACTCTTTCAACGCCAGCCGGATAAGCGACGACACGTCCTCAGCCTGCCCCTCCGCCATCGCCTTGCTGACGGCACGATAGGCTTCCAGCCTTTGGTAACCGAGATTGACCAGCGCCGAAATCGCGTCTTCCATCAGATTCGGGTCTTCGGCGCGCGCTTCCAGCCGGTCTTCGTAAGCGGCCGTTTCTTCATTTGCATCCATATCCATTCCTTTCGCAAAATCGTTGGTTTCTGCGCTCATCGGAATTGTTACAATCTTGTCTTTAAGCTCGGTAACGATACGCGCCGCCAGTTTCGGCCCCACGCCGTTCGCCCGCGTAAACGAGGTTTTGTCCTGCGCCGCAATCGCCTGCGACAGCTGGCTCGGCGACAGCGCCGACAAAATGCTGAGACAGACCTTGGCGCCGACGCCCTGAACCTTGGTAAGCGTCGCAAACCATTCTTTTTCCCAGGCGTCGTAGAAACCAAACAGCGAAATGCTGTCTTCGCGCACGACGGTCTCAATCCGAAGCGCCGCCTCCTGCCCGCGCGCCAGTCTGCCGAGCGTCTTGGCCGAGGCAAACACCAGATACCCAACCCCGTTCACGTCGACAATACAGAAGTCTTCACCGATTGTATCAATAATTCCGCGCAGTTTCGCAATCATGTTTCCATCCTGAGTTAAAAAATTTACCTCAAGATTATACAAATATATAATTCTCTTCAAGTTTTATTTAAGACATAAGAACAAAAAAAGAACAAAT
>OJNU01001019.1_pt1 | contig 16201 bp, 9 predicted proteins | sample 1597941 | NCBI WGS metagenome assembly OJNU01 (sample SAMN01915228, study PRJEB22387) | human gut metagenome | isolation source: stool | host: Homo sapiens | place: USA | reverse complement strand
CTCAATGCCGCAGGCACGTCTTCGCTCACGAAATCCGCTTCCAAGGCAGGGTTCGTGCGCGAGGCTTGTGCAAATCGTGCGGCGCATCGGGCAAGCTCGGAAAGCGTTTCGCTTGACAGAGCGCCCTGAGCGATGCGCTCACAACGGTATAGGACGATGCGGGCTTCCACTTCGGGTTTGGGCCAATCGGCTGCCATATGCCAGAAGCGGTCGCACGTGCTGGCGTCCTGTTGGTTGCGAGAACTGTATGCCGACTCGGGCAGCGTACCGCAACGGCAGTTGTCGGTGACAATGACCCGGGTGTTGACGTGTCTGGGAATGCTCAAACCAGTCTTCTCGATCGTGATTGACTGCCCTTCGAAGATGTCGTTGGCGCCCACCCAGACTTCCGGGGGAGCGAGCGAAAACTCGTTGATGAGCAGTACGGCTCCGGTTTTCCACGCAATGGTGGCCGGTCCGTCGATCCATGCGAAGCCTCCTTCGTGCGCGCCCCAGCGGCCGACAAGGTCGTCCTTCACGAAGCGTCGGGAACAGGTCAGGGAAATGACCGGTACATGGACGCGTGCGAGAAACTGAAGAACGGAGGTCGTTTTGCCGCAGCCCGTGGGCCCCGCGATGTAGAGCGGGATACGGGTGTCGGGCCAGGTCCACCACAGCACGAGATCCTGCAGAAAGGATTCATCGAACACGTGGCAGGGATCGACCCGAACGATTTGGGCGGGCGCAGCACAGGAAAGCTGCGAAGCCTGAAACCCCGGGATCATTGTCTCGGACGCAAGTCCGAAGTCTTGAGCCGAAATGCAAGTTGTGAATGTCATTGGCATAGTGGTTTTCGCCTTTTTGAAAACCCATCAAAGGGAGCGAGCGAAAACCCACCAAAGACAAGCTGAGAGCTCCGTTGAGGGAGACACTCGAAACTTGCATTCACGCAGGCAAACGCCCGCGTCGGGTTGGTTTGTAGTTCAGGTTTGATCGGTCCGAAGACCACGGTAAACACTGAGAAATCCGTTTGAAGGTCGGCATTTTGCCAGAATGGCGCGGAATTGCAAGAAGCGAAATCCGGCACGACTGTCGCCGGCAGAATGCTGTCGGTCTATGCGCGCAAAGTATGGGCTCGCCTTGCGTATCCGCTTGTCGGATTAGAACCTCGAGGATAACGATGCTTGATCAACGTTTCCGAGTCATTGCTGAAATTCGTTCGAATGGCAATGGCTGAGAGTGTCTGACGTTCGGACCGCCGGCAAGAACGACTATGAGCGGACAAGCAGATGTCGGAACGTTTTTGCCGGCGTCGGAAGCGTTAAGCGAACTGAGCGAGGTATGACTCTCAGAGAGATTCGACCGGGCAACCGGCAAACTCTTCTGAGAATTGTAATGGTTCGGATGCGAAACCTTAGGTAAACATGCCAAGCGATACCGGATGATCGTTACCATAGTCCTCTGATATCTTGAGCTCGGGTTCTTGCGAGGAAGAGTTCAGGCACTCGTAGACAAATCTCTGTCACAGAATGGAAACCGATCAAATTCTCAGATCAACGCGGCGCCGGATCCAATGTCGGAAGATCGGATCCTCAATTTCGTAGTTCGGCGCCTTGATGACAAAACCGGTTTTTCAAACCTACAGCTCGGGCAAGAAAGATGATTTTTACGACATTTGTCGAGTAGAAGTACTCGCTGAAATTCGAGTCGTAGATTGACGAATAACATATTCGTCGTTTGCCGAATAATCTAGTTTCAGAATATCGAAAGTTCGCAGGCGAAATGTCCTATCTTTTTTCCGTTATCCGGTAACCAATCATGTTGATTCAAGGCCTTGAGCTCGTTGGCATCGAGCGGAATCTGCTATTGTGGCCGTACAGAATCAACAACGAACGGGAGGCAGAAATGCTTTACAAAACAGTTGGTCTGGCAGCGGCCTCGGCCGTATGCGCGCTGATGGTCGGGTGCGCCAATACGACGACCGGAAAGATGGTCGAGCCGCTTGAAGTGATGCCGACGGAAGTCTGCATCATCCAAAATCCCAAGGTCACGATCGGTGAGGCCATTCCGTCGCTGCAGTCGGCATTCCAGCGTCGAGGCATCAAGACGACAGTGGTCCGTGATGCCGCGTCCTGCACGTCGGAATACCGTTTGAGCTACGTGATGCAGCGTTCGTGGGACGCAACGACCTACCTCGGTCTTGCGGAACTGACGCTCTACAAAAACGGCGCCATCGTGTCGACCGCCAAGTACAAGGCCGGAAGCATGACGCTCACGAAGTGGGGCAAGACCGCCGAGAGAATCGACAAGACGGTCGGCAAATTGCTCGGTGAGTCGGAATAGTTCAGATACGGATCTTTAAAAAGAAACATCAAGCGCCGCTTAAAGGATTTCCGAAGCGGCGCTTGTCGTATGGTGAGCCGATAATTTCTGTCCGATCAGAAGTGCTTTGTCCAGCGCAGCGAAGCGCCCCAGCGCTCGTCTCCGGAGTCCCCGGCTTCACCGTCGAGCATCAGCGCGAACTCGTGACCGGTTGACGATACCCAGCCAATCTTGCATTGCGCTGCCGCCGCGTGACGGTTGTCGAAGAATTCGACGTTGGTTTCGTCGCGTATGCCGGTCCATGTGTATGTCTCGTCGCCATTGACGTGAAAGCGATTGCGGTACGCAATGCGACCTTCCAGAAAGAAATTGCCTGTCGGGGAGGCGGCACTGCTGCGCGTCTTGAAAGCCAGGCCGGCTTCAAGTGCCGCTACGCTTAAAAGTTCATCTTCATATTCTTGTGCAACGACAGAATCGGACTCGCGGACATCGTCTCGGTGGATTCCGTCCCAGCTGAGCTGAGCGTACGGCATGAACGAGAGCGCGATCCGATCGGGGGCAAATTTGCGGCCGATACCGATGGACGCGCCGAGACTGACGGCATGGGTGGTTGTATCGAGTCGCTTTGAACCTTTGAAGTCGCTGACGTATCGTGTGCGGTCCTCAACCCCGTAGCCCAGAAGTGCCTGACCGAAGAGTCGCATGCCGGCACCGAATTCTCGCATCGCCGAAACGCTTGCAAAAACGCCTTGCGCGTTTCCTTTGTCCGGGCCGGAGATTTCGATGTCGTCGTAATAGCCGCCGACTTTCCAGCCCAACGCCCAGTCGCCGAAACTGCGGCGAGCACCGGCTGAAAGAATGGTACGGGTACTCTGGAATGATTTCGCGCCGTCCATATTTGCCCGTTCGACGACGAGCGAAGCCTCGGGAATGACATCCGTGGCATACAGATCGGTAAGCGGCGAGAGCGCTGTCACCTCACGCAGGCGAATCGATCGAGACATCGCGGCGGCATCGAAGGCCAGGTGAGAATCCGCCTTGGTTGAAGCAAACGCGTTTTCCAAGGTTTCAGCCACCAGCTGTCTGTCGCTTTCGGTGAAGCCCTTCCTCAGGTTTTCGGAAAGGATATCCACGGCGCTGACAAACTCAGCGGCGGTTTCCGAAAGAATGCCGTTGGCTTGGATCACAGCGTCCAGTTTTTGAGCTCGACGCATGGCGTCTTGTGAGAGTGAAACGGTTTTGCCGACAAGCTGCATGCTGTTTTCGACACGGTGCATCGTAAATTTGCCGTCTTCAGTTGTGTCGAACGTAAACGTAATGCCGCCGCCCCAAGAGAGCTTCGCATATGTGACCTGCTCAAAGATTTCGTCATCAGTTTCCAAACCTGGGAAAAAGAGCGTCGGGCTCAGGGTAATCGCTTGATCGACGTATTGCCCCGTGCGAATCGTGATGTTCAATGGAGCCTCGGCATTGCTCTCTTGGCCGGATTTTGCCAAAAGTGTCAGGGACGAATTTTGATCCTGAGAAAGATTGCCCACGATTATTTGGTCGATCGTGTGTTCGCCGACATCGAGCACAAGCGATGAGCCCGCTTCCAGTTTCAGTTGACCTTGGACGTGAAACGTGCCGATTCGATTGCCCGGGCTGAGATCGTCTCCGGGCGATAGCGTGCCGCGGGACGTCAGTGACCCGACCACACCGCGTCCTGCAACGGTGGCCGTTGCATCGGACTGGACGTCTTTGTCAATGATGCCGTCAACGACGAGTGTGGCGCCGTAGATCACGTCGGTGGAGCCGCTGTAGGAGGCGTGACCGCTCATGACGAGAGTGCCCGCTGAGACGATGCTCTTGCTTTCATCGAGCGTGCCGGAAACGACGAGTGAGACGGGAAGATCGGCCTGATCCGGAGCAGAGGTCTGATTGCTCGAACCTTTATAAGGTTGGCCGCTTTGGATTGACTCGTTGTATGCCTTTAATTCTTCTTGGGTGGTGATGTGCAGCGTCGGATTCCAGCGCACTTCGTTGATGTCATTGATAAAGCGGCTCACGCCGTTGCCGGCAAGATTGAGCGTGTAGGCAATCTGTTCGTTTCCGTTGAGCCCTGTCTGAACCGGCAGCGTCCACTTTTCGGCAGTTTCATCCCAACGCGCCATGCGGTTGATGTTGAGTTCGGCAATGCCGCCCACGGCAGAAGCCGCATCCAGAAGTCCCGCGCCGATTCCGTATTCAACGATGGTGCAGTTTTCGATGAAGTATTTCTTCCATTCATCGTATGCCTCGTTTACTGCCTGAAGATAGGCATCAGGGTCAAGTTCCCATTCGTAGCCGTCGAGGATTTCCTCGCGCCACTGGGCAGCTGCCCGTTCGGCGGCTTCTTCTTTGAGAGCCTTAAGGTCACCGAGTTTGGTGCCGGCGCTGCCCCAAAAGACGATGGCGGCGGATTCCTTATAGACGTTGGAGACGTATTTGTTTTCGTCCGGTGACCACGTGGGCGAGGCGACACGAAAATCCAGTCTGCCGCCGTACTGCAGGTGATAGTCCGGGTTGTTATGGTTTGGGTCCGCGCCTGTTTGTTCAGGATGCAGGGCAAGTACTTCGTAGACTCCTTCCTGAGGCTTGCGGGCGGTGGTAAGAACGCAGTCGGCCAGCTGCGAGGCGGTCATCCAGGGAAATGCCTGCTGCACGAGCGCAAGGGTGCCTGCCACATGCGGCGCGGCCATGGATGTGCCGGTCATCTCAATGGAGCCGTTGCCGCTTCCCGCTTCAACGCTCACGATGTTGGTTCCGGGCGCGGCGACGGACCATAGAGAAGCAAAGAGAGCACGGTTGGAGGCTTCGATGGCGCTGCTGTTGCCGTGAACGAATCCTTCTTCAAAGAGGTGGTCTGATTCGATATTGATGACGTTGATGAAGTGGCCAGCCTTCGAAGGGTCCCGCATGATCGGCAGAATCGGGTCAGCCGGCGCAAGTCCTCCTTGGTTGCCTGCGGCAAAGACCATGAGTTTGTCGTGTTCGACGGCGGAGTTGAAAACCTCATTGAAGGCTTTCGTTTCGTCCGGAATGTCACCGTAGCTGAACAAGCCGCGCACCCAGCCCCAGGAGTTGCTGTAGATCTTGACGTCGTCGTAGGTTTCAATAGCTTTTTTGTAGAGGTCTGCGACCTCATAGATCATGGTCGGACCTTGAATGGTCGAGTAGAGCAAAAGCAACGAGGCGTCTTTGGCTACGCCGTAGTTAACGGAGGAGTTGCCTGAAGCGATGCCCGCTACGTGACTGCCGTGACTTTGTTGGGTGGCGTTGACGCCGGTGCCGAATTTCTCGAGATACTGGTCGCTGTAAAGCTTGATGATGTCTTTGCCTTCAAAGGCGATGTGGGTGGTGTCAAAGCCCGAATCGAGAATACCGATGCGCACGCCCGCTCCCGTAAAGCCCTGAGCGTAGGCGCCTGTCGCGTTGATGGCGTCGAGATTGATGTTGCCGGTGGGAGAGGCGCAGACTGACAGAGGCCACAAAACAGCGCAGACGGCCAGAGCGAGAGCTGAACGATGGTGACGAAAACGGTTTGAAGAGGGCATAAAAACCCCTCCCTATGACGGGAAGATCAAAAAAGGCACCCTTAAACGTAGTGTGACACAAAATGAGCGCAGTGGTTGGGTGCGGCCAAATCAGGTGGTAAAAAACGGCCAAATCGGGTGGCAAAAATCAGCCAAATTGGGTAGTAAATTCTGGTCGACTTGGGTGATGAGCATTGGTAGCGACCGTAGAATCGCTGTCTCGACATAAGTCATCACGCCGTGTGGCATATGCCAATGGAAAACACGAACCAATCATGTCAAGCGTCCTTTAAATTGACCCCCGAAAATGCACGGCGCCCCATTAATGGTGCATTGACTTGACCCGGCAGATGCCGTAACCCGCTTTAACACTGGATGTCGACCGATCGCCGAGCCTCTCGGTGGGTGAGCTCTCTCAACTGGAATATCTCGCTGAGGGATGATCTTGCGTTTCCTGTACGAATACATAGGACGGCAGATCGGAACAGACTGGAGTTTCTGGTCGCCTGTCAATGGCGGTGGGCTGCCCTGATGGACACGTCGTTTGATGTGAAAGGGCCGTTAGATCCTGATGTGTGCCTGTGACGATTCCGTGTCACGAGCAGAGAAATTCCGCCGATCAATTGATGGGTTAAAAGCCTGGTGCGCTTATCGGTTGCCATCCCAGAAATTTTGTGCTCAGAATGACGTGTTCTTAAGCGTCAGAGTTAGCTTCATTCTGTGCTTAACCCTTGACAAACAAATCGGAATGTGCCCCATGCCTGTCAAGTTTTTTTGCAATGCGACTAGCCTTGACGTGCTCTTTTGTAACTCAGTGAGCTTTCGCACTTGCCGCTGGGAATTTGAACAAATAAGAAAGGATTGGCTTTCAGATATGTGCCTGAAAAGAGACGTGTTGCGCGCGATGAGGAAGGGCAGGAGACGGTCACGGCAATAAGCGCACGCGTTTTCTCCGTGAAGAGAACATTGAGAAGGATAGAACTGGTTGGCTGGAGGACTTATCGCCGACAGCGGAAACCACTGTGAAGACGCCCATCGGGGCGACCTCACAGGGTTCCTGTCGTTTTAGAAGGAGTAGCGCACGCCTACGTTGGCACGCCAATCTTCATCGAGCACTGCACCGCTCCCGACTTTAGAGACTCAAATTGAGAAAAAAGCCAGCACTGACAGGCAGTAACTGGCTTTTTGTTGCATCAAAAATAGGTGTCTAATTTTCTAAAGCACCAGTTTCATATTGGAGCTCACCTTTAGTTTTCTTACCAGACCAATGCTGTCCTCAATTGCTGCCGGAGGCTCAATACCGGCGACTCGCATCAGCTCATCGACAGCATTCGCGTACTCATTATTCTTTGCCGCATTCGCCGATATACCCTGCTTCAAGTACAGCGTCTTTTTCGTATTGTCCTGTTCCAAGATTGTCATTTTGGCCTGTGCCAACAACTCAATGACCTTCTGACTGGACAGATCCAAGCCGACTTGTCTAATCCGGTAGTACGCCAAACGCTCCATTACCAACGCCAGATAGCAAACCAAAAAATGTCCTCGGATTCTTTTCGGCGTCCACACATAAACTGGTCGCGTATCCAGATTTGTTTTCATGACACGGAAGCATTCTTCGATGTGCCACAGTCGTCGCAGGTCGCGATAGATTTGCATCGCATCGGTATGTTTATGTGATGTCACCAAAGCGTAATAGCCAGCCTGCTTTTTCCTTTTTTGATACAGATCGCCGTTTGTTGCGTATGCGACCTTTGCGCCTTTTTTAATCCGCAGAAACTGCCGGACACCGTGTTTGATCGAGGCATCGACCGCTCCTGTGCCCCTGTCAAGAAGCTGCTTACATTTATCAAAGCGTTCGTTGAGAACCTTGAGGTCATGAGCCTGGCGCCTGGCCGACCAGGTCACGATGATCTCATTGTCCAACTCCGGCGCAGAACTTTGCTTGATCGTTTTGACTTTGAATGTTTCCGAGCCGTCTTGAGCTACAAACTCTTGATCCCAGTTATCTTCTCTGAAAATTTTTTCCTTCGTTTCAGCCGGAAGTCGATCAATTGACTGCGCCACGATATAGTCAAAATTCAAATCCGTCAGGGTCTTCAGATTCAAACGTGAATTCAGTCCTCGATCCGCAACAACGGTAACTTTTTCCAGCTTGTTTTTTGCTTTGTAATTGTTGACGACTTCGATGATGGTGTTCATTTCCGAGGTATTGCCTCGGAACAGTTCGTAGTCAATAGGGATTCCTTCTCCGTCAACGAGCAGCCCTAATACAACCTGTACCTCATTGGTTTTGTTCTCCTTGCTCATGCCTCGAGCCCTGAGTTCATCGGAGTCGAAAGATTCGAAGTAAAAGGTCGTGACATCGTAGAAGGCGATAGTCTTGACACGGGCGTAGATCTCTTCGAGGTTCCTATTGAGGTTGGAGAGGATCGTTTTCTTTTTATCAGCCAGAACATCCAAGCTGTGGTAGATGTCATCGAGCGAGAGCTTGTTAAAGTCGAACAGCAATTCATCTCTTGAACCAAAAGTCTTGCTCTTGGACATCGGCTTGAGGATGCGCATGGCAGCCAGCAAAAAGACAGCTTGATCCAGGTCGTAACCAATGCGACCTCTGGCGTTGCGTTTGGCACGATCAAACCAAGTGTGCAGCTTGAGACTTTCCCAGATTCTTCGATAGAAGGCGATGCCGTAGTTAACCTGCTTGAGAGCACGATCCTGAGTGCAATCCACGCTCTGAAGATGGCGATTGATCCAAGCTTGACTGGCGGCTTTTGCATCCGCGTTTAAGCGAGCAACCTCTTGCTTGAGTTCCTCATCAATATTCGGATTCTCCAGTCGGAGCTTGATTAAGTCGCCGCAGGAACGAATGGTTCTTGAGGAGGAGCCATGACGTTGCTTGCTGTAGATGTTTTCAACGATCGCGGCGTATTCCCTGCCTTTTACCTTCGTTACTTTAAGTCGGAAAGCCATAGTGAGTCCTCGTGTGGTTACCTTAAATTATATCAGATTAACCACTAAATAGACACTTGTTAGACACATATTTTTGATGCATCAAATTTCAATGGAAAGCCTACAAAGACAGGGAAAAAGACAGATTTAGACTTCTAAAGTCGGGGGGAAGAAACCACAGCGATAGACAGCGGGCAAACAGGACGAATCTTCTGTTCCTTAGCAACTTCAACGATAACCGGGATCATCGAGAAGGCGGTGTGACCGGTACCGGCGAAGATCGTCAGCACATAGGTCACAACAGGAGCCAGATAGTTGATGTACTTAGGATTGGAACGAAGGATGCGTTCAGCAATCTGGACGAGGTAATCAAGACCGCCGGCGAGCTGCATTGCGGAAATAGCAGCGATCACGGAGGTGATGATCAAGATCACGTCCCAGGGAATGTTACCCGGCTTCATGCCGAGGCACAGACCCAAAACCAGCACACCGGCACCGCCGGCGTAGCCGATACCGATGCCGCCGAGGCGAACACCGATGAAAATCGCACCGAGAAGTACGATTATCTGAAGAATAAGCATGATATCCATGACATCTCCAAAGGGTTGTTAACAACTTTGTTTTATTTATGCCACAGAGCAGCTCGCAACGAAGGTCACGGCCGCTCTGCAGTTTCAGATCTCTTGAGGCGGATTCCGGAGACCGCCTCAAGGATTTCCGTAGTTCAGATCAGATTACTGAACGAACTTCGGTGCAATCAGGTTCTGCAGATTGAACGTGGCGTCCCATTCTTCCTGAGTGAGAAGCTTGCGTTCTTCCACAACAACCTGGTGCAGAGACTTGCCCGTGTGATAGCACTCGTGTGCCATTTCAGAGCAAACCTTGTAGCCGAGGTGCGGCTTCAAGAGGGTGACGATACCGCAGGAGTTCATAACCATCTGAGCGGTACGTTCGGCATTGGCGGTGATACCGTCGATGCACTTCGTGCGCAGCGCGTTGCAGGCATTGGTGAGCACGCGCATCTGCATGAACAGAGCGAACGTGATCACGGGTTCCATCACGTTGAGTTCGAGCTGGCCGGCAGAAGCGGCGAGCATCACCGTAGTGTCGAGACCGATAGCCAGGAAGCTGGCCTGGTTCGTCACTTCGGGGATAACGGGGTTAACCTTACCCGGCATGATGGAGGAACCCGGCTGCAGCTGCGGCAGGTTCAGTTCGGCGAGACCGCAACGCGGACCGGAGGCAAGCAGACGGATGTCGTTGCAAACCTTGGTGAGCTTGACAGCGAGGCTCTTCATGGCGCTCGACAGAGCCACGTAGGAACCGCAGTCGCTCGTGCAGGCGATCAGGTCTTCGCTGTTCTTGAAGTCGATGCCGGTGAGTTCAGCCAGCTTGGCGGAAGCCTTAGCCGGGTAATCCGGGTGCGCCGTCACGCAGGTACCGATAGCGGTAGCACCGAGGTTGATCGTCTTGAGGTGTTCCTGAGCTTCGCGGATGACCTTGAGTTCGTCCTGAATCGTGAAGCCCCAGCCATGGAATTCCTGGCCGAGCGTCATCGGAACAGCATCCTGCAGGTGGGTACGGCCCATCTTGAGCACGCCCTTGAATTCTTCAGACTTCTTGAAGAAGGCATTGACCAGATCTTCAACAGCCTTGAGCAGCACGTTGCTACGCAGGAGGAACATCAGGTGAAGAGCCGTCGGGTACGTGTCGTTCGTGGACTGACCGAAGTTGGCATGATCGTTCGGGGAAACGCGCTTGGAGTCGCCCTTAACCGTGCCGAGCTTTTCACATGCCAGGTTGCAAATCACTTCGTTGACGTTCATGTTCGTCGAAGTGCCAGCACCACCCTGCAGCCAGTCGGTCACAAACTGATCCTGATACTTGCCAGCGATCAATTCATCGCAGGCCCAGACGAGGGCGTCAGCGACATCAGCCGGGATCGTGCCGAGTTCCTTGTTGGTCAAAGCGGCAGCCTTCTTCACATATGCATAAGCGATCAGGAAGAACGGTTCCATGTTGTTCGACATTTCCGTGATATGGAAGTTTTCCTTGCCACGGAGCGTCTGAACGCCATAGTAGCAATCATCGGAAATTTCGAGCTGACCAAGGAAGTCACTTTCAAAGCGAGACATTTAAATTTGCTCCTCAATTTATCGAGTTGTTCCCGACCGATCTGTCGTGAGTTTGATCGGTCGCGAAATTTTTCAACCTTCTCTGTTCCATGTCCTTTCGGACACGTGGTCTGAACAGCGAAGCTTCGAAACAGATCCGAGGAGCGCACCACTGGATGCGCACCAATTTTCTGTGAGGTAGATAATACGCCTTAGTTTCGAAATGGGAACACGCTTTTTTCGGATTTCGAACACCCTCCTGCACGTGTTCGTCTCTACAACATTTCACTTAGATAGCCTCTAGCTTTGCAAAGCGCTTGATTTTGGGGCATTTTTCGCTATTTGCCCCAACCGAAGCCTCACCTTTTGTCAAATGTGTAAAGGTGATTTTGGTACTCTGACTTGCGTCAAAAAAGGCGCATATCGTCTTTCTTATTACTCCGATAGGGGTAACAAACATCTTCCTCTTCCCCCTTTTTTTTACGCCTTTTGGTGTCAAAACCACCATCTGTTGTGTTTTCTGCTCAATTCCGGCACACGCTAAAAGCACTTTCTGCATCTTCCGGCCGCCGGGGCTGCCCTCCTTTAACGCCAACTAATCTACTGTTTTCAAAGAACATTTCGACATATTCGTGTCATCTTTTGATCAAAAGCATCGTCACCAAGAGCGGGTTACCCCTTTTTTGGTACCACACTACATATTCAGTTGAACCATCAAGTGTAGGCTTTCGTCGTTCGCAACTGATCTTCCCCGATCTGTCGTTCGGACGGTTTAACTCCGAAACATTCCTGAATCCACCTCGAGACAATGTCTCAGGATTGACTCCTTCCATGGTCATTTCGGTTCAGGTTAGCAAGCCAGTGTTCCTAACCGGTGCTGTCGGTTTCGACAACTCTGGACTGTTCTTTTTTAGTAGATCCAACGTCGCTCATCCGGCTTGCCCGTGATTCGCACCTGCCTCAAAATCTCAGACGAAAAAAAATTCCGCCCCCCGAAAAAATCGAGAAGCGGAACTTGTTGTCTCCGATCTCATCCCGAAGGAAGTCAATCGAAGTTCGGGTAAAGAAGAGGATTAAGCAGCCTTAATCGGGATCTTCTTACCAGTCTTCGGCGTGGGAAGAACCTTGTCATAGTTCTTGATACCCTGCTCGGCCATCTTGCGACGGATGAACGCGATCTGGGTCTTCAAGGGCAGATCCTTCGGGCAGAAGTCGTGGCAGGCGAGCAACGACATGCAGCCAAACACACCGGAATCGTCACCGATAACGTCGTAGAAGTCGCCGTCGTTACGGGTGTCGCGCGGATCGAGGCGGAAGCGAGCGATCTTGTTGATGGCAACGCCGCCAGCGAAGTCCGGGCGCAGGCGAACCGTACCGCAACCGGCGATACAGCAACCGCATTCCACGCAGCGGTCGAGCAGATAGATGTCTTCAGCGAGCTGGGGATCCATCGGCTCTTCCTTCTTGCGAAGGTCAACTTCTTCAGACTTCATGTGAACCCACGTTTCCATGCGTTCGGACATGTTGCGCATCCACTTGCCGGTGTTAACAGACAAGTCACCGATCAATTCAAACGCGGGCAACGGAGCGAGCGTGAATTCGGTCGGGAGGTCGCGGGTCAGCGTACGGCAAGCCAAACCGGGCTTACCGTTAATCAGCATCGCGCAGCTGCCGCAGATACCGGCACGGCACACGAAGTCGAACTGAAGAGTCGGATCCTGGTGATCGCGGAGTTCATTCAGAAGAATGAACAGCGTCATGGAATCAGCTTCTTCGCATTCAAACGTCTGCATGTGCGGCACGCTTGCAGGATCAGCCGGGTTGTAGCGCAGGATGCTGATCTTGAGCATGCGGTGCTGCTTCTTCACTTGAGTACTCATTTAAGTCAGCTCCTAGTAATTAAGCGAGGGGTTCATCGATGCGTTCGTTCTTACCCTGCAGGCGCTTCGGCAGCAGGTCGTGGAACGGCATGATCGCATCCTGAATAGCATAGCGGTCGGCACCTTCGGCTTCCATCTTGGCGCGGATGGCGTCGACTTCGGCCTGACGCTTCGGGGTTTCGGGGTTATCGATGTAATTCTTAGCACCGTAACCACGCCAGCCCGGCGGCAGTTCCATCTTGCTGACGTCGAGTTTTTCGTAGGAAAGCGTCGGCAGCGTATCGTTTTCGTTCTTCCACGTTGCGATCGTACGGCACAGCCATTCAGCGTCGTTACGAACCGGGTAGTCTTCACGGAAGTGAGCACCACGGCTTTCCTTACGAGCAGCAGCGCCGCAGGCGATAGCCAGAGCGACCTTGAGCATCTTGCGGGTGCGATAAGCGTAAACGAGTTCGGGGTTGTTGCCAGCCTTGTCCTTGACGGAGACCTTGTAGGTCTTCTTGAGGAGGTCTTCGAGTTCGGCAACAGCGCTTTCCATGTCTTCGCCGCGACGGAAGATACCGATCTTGCTGGTCATCAGGTCCTGCATGCGGGTGCGGATGGCAACCATGTCTTCCGTACCGGCGTTCTTGATGAAGCCGTCGAGTTCGTTCTGAACCTTCGCGATGGAGTCGTAGATCACGGAAGTCGGGATGTCAATGCCGTTTTCGGGCTTGTCGCAGAAGTCGGCGATGAATTCACCGACGATCATGCCGGCAACCACGGTTTCGGCAACGGAGTTACCACCGAGGCGGTTGAAGCCGTGCATATCCCAGCAGGAAGCTTCACCGGCAGCGAACAGACCCTTCAACTGACGGGATTCGCCCGTGTAGTTGGTGCGGACACCGCCCATGGTGTAGTGCTGAGCCGGACGGACCGGGATCCATTCCTTCGTCGGGTCAACGCCGAGGAAGTAGTGGCAGATTTCATACACTTCACGCAGGTTGTGCTTGATGTGATGTTCGCCAAGCAACGTGATGTCGAGCCAGATGTGTTCACCGAAGCGGCCCTTGACGCCCTTGCCTTGAGCAATGCGTTCTTCCATACGGCGGGAAACCACGTCGCGGGAAGCAAGTTCCTTCTTTTCGGGTTCAACGTCGGGCATGAATCGATGGCCGTCGACGTCGCGCAACAGACCGCCGTCACCGCGGCAGCCTTCCGTGACCAGAATGCCGGCCGGGAAGATGCCGGTCGGGTGGAACTGGACGGCTTCCATATTGCCGAGGCCGGCAACACCGCTTTCCAGAGCCAGTGCGTGACCGGTACCTTCGCAGATCTGAGCGTTGGTCGTCACGCGGAAGAGCTTGCCGGCGCCGCCCGTGGCGATAGCCGTAGCCTTGGCAACGTATGCGTAAAGTTCGCCCGTGATCAGATCACGAACCACAGCACCGTAGCAACGCTTGCCGTCATGAATCAGAGAAAGAGCCTCAACACGTTCAATGACCGGCACCTTTTCGGCGATAACACGGTCGGAAACAGCGTTCAGCATGGCGTGGCCCGTGCCGTCAGACACGAAGCAGGTACGCCACTTCTTGGTACCACCGAAGTCACGCTGGCCGATCAGGCCGGCAGCTTCCTTACGTTCGGTAATGGTGACCTTTTCACCATTGATAATCACCTGGCGATCGCCCGGGGTGATACGGCTCCAGGGCACGCCCCAAGCAGCCAGTTCACGCACAGCCTTCGGCGAGGTGTTCACGAACATGCGAACCACGTCCTGGTCAGCACCCCAGTCCGAACCGCGAACGGTATCGGCGAAGTGGACGTCTTCGTTGTCGCCAACACCCTTAATGACGTTAGCCAGGGATGCCTGCATGCCGCCCTGCGCCGCCTTCGAGTGCGAACGCTTCGGAGGCACCAGCGACAAAACGATGGAGTCGTGACCGCGGCGCTTGGCAGCAACTGCCATACGCAGACCAGCCAGACCGCCACCGATCACCAGTACGTCGGTGTAAACAATCTTCATTTCAAGGTCTCCTTGATCCGTTAAGAGGATCCGCTTGAACAAGAGCACAACTCTCGCTGTGCCCTCAACAGCAGGGTCAATTAACTTACATCTTCCTCAGATTCTGCCAATGCGGCGTTTTTCCGCTCCGGCAGGCGCCCGATATGGTAAACCCGCAGGAATTCACATCGCCAGCGCAAAAAAGAATCTCACTGATAAAACCCAAAACAAGCCGAACGCTTTTACACATCCGACTTGATTTCGATCGAAGTCGTCAGGTTGCCGGTAGTAGCTACGACAACCTTGCATGCCTCGGCATCGTGAGATTCGTGTCCGCCCAGAAGGCCGACAATGCCGCCGCATCCAACCGTTTGAGGACAGTCTGAATCGGTTTATCTCCCAGTGGATTTTACAGGGATACCAACGGTAATAGCCTTCCGCATACGCGCGCGACTTTGCCAGACAGCCTCGTTCGGAGCGCAGTCTAGTTTTTCTACCCCCTCCGAACTATCGGGAAAAACCCTAGGATAGTTATCCTATAGGCATTGGTTTTTCTTTCAAAAACAATAGCTTAATCAAATCTTTGCAATTTTCAAAAAGTTTGCATTTAATCAAATGTCATCCGTTTTCTGTAGTAAAACGCTAACAATCTACCTATTAGTGGGTATTTTCCACCAAAAACAGGCTAAATCTCCAATTGCTTTTCGACATTCAATGGGGAACGAATACCGCCGCCTTGTCGATTGAAAGAATCTATCGTCCTCTGAAGTTTGCTAGGATGATGCGGTCGGACACCGTTTCGTCCGTTGACTCAATTCTGACTGGAGACTGCCATGAACACCGTTATCTCGACTCCCAAGGCTCCCGCTGCCGTCGGTCCCTACAGCCAGGCCATCAAGGCCGGCAACACCGTTTACTGCTCCGGGCAGATCGGTCTGGATCCCGCCACCGGTACAATGGTCGAAGGCGTCGTCGCTCAAGCAAACCGCGCGTTCGACAACCTTGAGGCAGTTTTGGCTCAAGCGGGCGCCAAAATGACCGATGTCGTCAAGTTCACGATCTTTCTCACCGACATTAATGATTTCTCTCAGGTCAACGAAGTCATGGCCGCTCACGTTCCCACTCCCTACCCTGCTCGCAGCTGCATGCAGGTCGCGGCACTGCCCAAGGGGGCGCTTGTGGAAGTCGAAGCCATTGCCGTCATTTGATCAGATAATCGAAAACAAAGAATTTGAAGGCAAATAAATTCGCCCCTTTTCGTTGAAAACCATGCCGCAGACATCGAAATCCTCAATAAAATCAAACACCAACGAGAAGCCTGCGAAGAAAAAAGCAGAGACGGTTTCCGTTGCCGAACGTGTCGCTCGCATGGGGTTGATCAACGATTGGGACTTTGTCCTTCGCCTGCCGCTGCGCTAC
>OJNU01001010.1_pt1 | contig 16348 bp, 12 predicted proteins | sample 1597941 | NCBI WGS metagenome assembly OJNU01 (sample SAMN01915228, study PRJEB22387) | human gut metagenome | isolation source: stool | host: Homo sapiens | place: USA | reverse complement strand
TCGAGCGCATGATCATGTACCTCACGGGCATCCAGAACATCCGTGACGTGCTGCCCTTCCCCCGCACGGCTTACGGTTTCTGATCAGTGAGTCAACCTCTCCGTCATTGCTTCGCAATGCCACCTCTCCTGACGAGGAGAGGCTTTGGCAGAACGGGAAACTTTTCCTTTTCGCCAGAGGCTCCCCTCGGTAGGGGAGCTGGCAAAGCCGCAGGCTTTGACTGAGAGGTTTTCTTTTATTTTCAACAAGGAGAGCAAAACAAGTGGAAAACATCGCCCCGGCATTGCTGGAATGGTTCTACAAGAACCAGCGCATCCTGCCTTTCCGCACCGACCCCAGCCCCTACCACGTCTGGCTCAGCGAGATCATGCTGCAGCAGACCCGCGTCTCGGCGGCGCTGCCCTATTATGAGCGCTTCCTCGCCGCCCTGCCGGACATTCCCGCGCTGGCGGCGTGCGAAGAAGAAAAGCTCCACAAGCTCTGGGAGGGGCTGGGCTACTACAGCCGGGTGCGCAACCTGCAAAAGGCGGCCCGCATCGTCTGTGAGCAGTACGGCGGGCAGCTGCCAGCCGACTACGACGCCCTCCGCGCTCTGCCCGGTATCGGGGACTACACAGCGGGAGCCATCGCGTCCATCAGCTTCGGGCTGGCTGTCCCGGCGGTAGACGGAAATGTGCTGCGGGTGTTTTCCAGACTGTATAATGACCCTGGCGTTATTACAGAACCGGCGGTAAAACGAGCTTTTACGGCCCGGGTCATGGAGCATCAGCCCCCCGAGAAGGCGGGCGACTACAACCAGGCTCTGATGGAGCTGGGCGCACTGGTCTGTGTGCCGAACGGCGCACCGCTCTGTGAGCAGTGTCCGCTGGCGTCTCTGTGTGAAGCCCGCAGGGCCGGCACGGCGCTGGAACTGCCCCATAAGGCTGCGCCCAAAGCACGGCGCATCGAGCCGGTGACGGTAGTGCTGGCCGAAGATGCCGAAGAGCGCTTCCTGTTGCAGCAGCGGCCCCAAAAAGGTCTGCTGGCCGGTCTGTGGCAGCCGCTTCTGTGGGAGGGCGAAGCCCTCAGCACCGAAGAAGTCTGCGCCCGGCTGGAAGCGCTGGGCCTTGCCTGTGAGAGCATCGAACCTCTGCCGACGGCAAAACATATTTTCAGCCACATCGAGTGGCGGATGAGCGGCTATTCTGTCTGCGTCAGCAGTGCGGAAGCTCCGGCGGGCTGTGTCTGGGCCAGCCGCGAACAGCTGCAGAACGAATACACCCTGCCCGGCGCATTCAAGGCGTATAAGAAAAAGCTGGGACTCTGAAAAAAGCAAAATTTTGCCTTTTTGGTTGTAATTTTCGTGAAGTCCGGGTATAATAGTTTCAGAATAGACCGAGCCTGTGCCGCGGAACGACCGCTGAAAATAGCTGGACCGCTGGTTCGACCAAAAAGGAGTGTGCTGAACCTATGAAGAAATCCTGTCTGATCGCTGTTATCGCAACGCTGGCTGCTGTGGCTGGTGCGCTGGCTGCTGTGGCTGTTTATCTGCGCCGCCGTGAGAAGGAGCTGGACGAGTACGAGCGTCTGCTGTTCGGCGAGGATACCGCCGCCCCCGCTGAGGAAGAGCCTGCTGAGGCCGAAGACGAGGTCGCAGAAGAGGCTGCTCCCGCTGAGGATACTGCCGAATAACGCGGGCCGAAACAGAACAAAATGACGAAGGGCGCACCGGCAGTCTGTAACAGGGCTGTGCCGGTGCGCCTTTTTTATATCTGCAAATATAGGAAAGTGGGCTTGCCCTCTCCGTCACGCCTGCGGCGTGCCACTACCCGGGTTGCGGCACCCAGCATCCGCTTCGTGCTTAAAAAGCACTTGCGTCTTGCTGGCCACTGCCCCAACAATGATTCCCTGTTTCCGCCACTGGCGGCGGTCATCATTGTTGCTCCCAAAGGGAGAGGCTATGGCCTGACGGTCACGTTTTTGGCTCTCCCTTTGAGGAAAGACTTCCCCCGGCCGGGGGAAGATGTCGCGCAAGCGACAAAAAGGGGAATCTGTCACCGAAGGTGACTGAGAGGGCGAGGCCGCTACAAGAGGAGAGATACATATATGAAGCGGCTTTTGTTATGGCTCATCGGCGTCGCGCTGGGCGTCGTGGTGCTGCTTGCGGCGGTGCTGGGCGTGAGCTATTCGTTCACCTCGGAGGGCGCGAAGCCCGCGTCTGAGGTGCAGTTCGCCGGGCAGGAGCTGGAGCCCAACGGCTGGTGCTGGCAGGTGCCGCTGCTGGGCGGGCAGGTGGATAAAGTCTTCGCCAGCCCCCGCACCCTCACGGTGCAGAAGCTTGGCGTCCTCTACGACGCCCACCCGGCCTTCGCTCTGCCCGAGTGGTACAGCTACGGCCCGCTGACCATCACCGACAGCGCGGGCAATGTGGTCTTCGAGGGGACTGCGGCCACCTACGACGATTTTTTGTTCCCGGCCAACGGCGACTATAAGGCCGAGCTGACCGTCTGGCGTCTGCCGGAAAATATGCTGGCCACCCAGTTCGAGGGCGGCAGCACCGGTGAGCTGCGGCAGGACGTCCGGCTCGAAAAGCCCGCGAAGCCCCTCGGTTGGTATTATTACTCTTTCCGCTTTACGCTGCAGGCAAGCGCTGAGGTGGAGCTTTCCGCCGAACGGATGGAGCAGGGCGGCACGGTGGCCGCGGCCTTCACCGGCATGGTGGGCGAGACAGCCCCCACGGTGGAAACAGACCTCGGCAATGTGCAGGCCGTCCGTCTGGGCAGCGGGTGGCGCGCCTATATCCCGGCGGCCTACAATGCCGCTGCCGGTGCGCACGAAGTGACCTTTACCGTGGGCGGCGAGACGGTGGTGAAGAACATCACCGTCATCCCGAAGGACTTCGGCACAGTTGAGGTCGAAGCCGAACCGGAAGCCTCCGAAGCTGCCAACACCGAGTTCCGCAACGCCGTCTGGCCCCTCTATGAGCAGCCCGCCCGCGAAAAGCTGTGGAGCGGCGGCTTCGCCTGCCCGGCGGAGAATTACATGACTCTCGTGGACTTCGGCCAGACCAAAGTCACCGGCGGCAAGCAGGGCAGAAAATCGAACTCCACGAAACTCTACACCATCCCGGGCGACCCCTGCCGCGCCCCGGCCAACGGCGTCGTGGTGCTGGCCCGGAACCTCTCCCTCACCGGCAACACCGTCGTCATCGACCACGGCTGCGGGATGCGCAGCTACCTCTACGGGCTGGATGCTCTCGCGGTGAGCGAGGGCCAGAGCGTGGAGCGCGGGCAGGCCGTGGGCGCATTGGGCGAAGACCTGACCATGGATTTCAAGCTTGGCAGCAAGAGCATCAATCCGTGGCTGCTCTTCCAGACCAGCGGCGGGCTGTTCTGGAAGGAGAATGGGTGAGGTCGGCAAATCGAAGTTGGTTGGGGATGCAAAAATGAAGAAATATGCTATGCCGATCATTATGCTGGCTGTATTCGAAACGGTCGCAATTACCTTATGGCTGACAAAGAACAATCTGTTCTATCTGTTCAATTTCAGCTACATTGGTCTGTCCATTTCACTTGGTGTTTTTTTGTATATTAAAAAATATAAGTACGCAAGGCGCATTGTTCAACTTCTTGTCGGTCTGTACATGCTTGTCTATCTTGGGTTGATATGTAACGAAAATATGCAGATCGAGGGATTCTGGTATTATCTGTTCACAGGCGTGTTTGAGGCTGCAACAATACATTATGCCGTAGCCAAAATATTCGGACCGCTGATATTTGGACGCGGATGGTGCGGATATGCCTGCTGGACAGCTATGGTGCTGGATTTTCTGCCCTACAAAGTGCCAAAGGAGCCGCGAAGAAAAATAGGATGGATCAGGTATATCACCTTTGCGGCTTCGCTGATCTTTGTTGCAGCATTGTTCCTTGCTCATGTGGGGAGCCTAGAGAGAATCATGTTCTGGGCATTTATCATTGGTAACATTCTCTATTATACGGCAGGAATTATCCTTGCATTTTTCTTCAAGGATAACCGGGCATTCTGCAAGTACATCTGTCCGATTACTGTTTTTCTGAAGCCGATGAGTTATTTTTCTCTGATTCGTCTGAAATGCGATAAGGAGAAATGTGTCTCCTGTGGGAAATGCAAACGTGTTTGCCCGATGAATGTTGATGTGACAGATAATTCAAGGAAACGTAAAAACGGTACAGAATGCATCCTATGCATGGAGTGCGTAAAGAACTGTCCCAAAGACGCATTATAACAACTTCCAGTTTATCATAAAGAATCCAGATATAAAACGAGCAGAGCCTCTACCTTTCGGTGGAGGCTCTGCTCGTTTCATATCTGCGGTTTTGCTCAGGAAATGGCGTCCACGTCCCACTTCATCTGGACGGCGTCGGCGCCTTCCAGTGCGATGTGGAGCGCACCGGCGTTGTCGATGGCCTGCTCCGGCGTCCGTGCGCCGCACAACACGTGCAGGCCGGGGATCATCCGGGCCGTCAGGGCGATGACCAGCTGCGCCTTGGTGCAGTGGTACTTCTCGCAGAGGTCAGACCAGCTGTCCAGCAGCCGGATGGCCTGCACCCGGCGGGCGGGCTGGAAGCAGGGGTTCGTGTTCCGGGTGCTGCCCTCGGGGTAGGTGGTGTCCATGGTCACCTTGCCGGTGAGCAGGCCCTGCTCCAAGGGAGAATAAGCCTGAATGGACACGCCCAGCTCCTTGCAGGTGGGCAGCAGCTGCTTTTCGATGCGGCGGGTCAGCAGGCTGTACTTTTCCTGAATGACATCCAGCTGGCCGTATTTGCAGTAGCCGCGGATGAACTCAGCGGTGGTGTTGGACGCGCCGATGGCACGAATTTTTCCCTGCTCCTTGAGCTTCATCATGGCTTCGACGGTCTCTTCCAGCGGGAAGATGTTCAGGTCGGGCGTCTGCCAGTGGGTGTAGAGCACGTCCAGATGGTCGGTGCCGAGACGGCGCAGGCTGTCTTCCACGTCCTCGATGATGCTCTTGGCCGACAGGTCGCGGTAGGTCTGCACGCCGTCCACCACCTTGTGGAGAACGGGGCTTTCGTGCCGCCACTCGAGGCCGCACTTGGTGGAGAGGATGACCTTGTCCCGGTCGATGTGGCGCAAAGCTTCGCCCACCACCTCTTCGCTGTGGTAAAGGCCGTAGATGGGGGCGGTGTCTATCCAGGTGATGCCCTGCTCTACGGCAGTCTCGATGGCTTTTACCGACAGGGCGTCGTCGTTGTCGCCCCACCAGCTGCCGCCGCCGATGGCCCAGGTGCCAAGCCCCAGAAATGGTGCGGAGAGGCCGCTTTTGCCAATGTTACGTTTTTCCATAAATCGTTACCTTCTTTTCCGGCAGCGCCCCGCGAAGGGGGGTGTTGTCGCTGACTGGTATATATTGTTGTATTTTAAATTTATTCCAAAAAGAGCTGCCATGCAGGTCTTCTGCACAGCAGCTCTTGGGAACCTGTAACTTAAATATTGCCAAATTCGCTCAGCTTTAACGTCTCATTGTGCGTTTCAGCCCAGCGGATAGCCCAATCGGAGGTGAACAGGAGCAGGCGGTTGCCCTTCATGTCCTCGACGGCCTTGGTGTCGCTGGTAAGGTCGAGGTCACGCAGGACGTAAGTGTCGGGGTCGTTCTGGATCCAGCGCAGCTGCTCGAAGGGGAGCTGCTGCATCCGGATCTCGACGTTGTACTCGGTGTTCAGACGGTACTCCAGCACTTCCAGCTGCAGCACGCCGACGACGCCGACCACGACTTCTTCCATACCGCCGCCCACTTCGCGGAAGATCTGGATAGCGCCCTCCTGAGCGATCTGCTCCATGCCTTTCACGAACTGCTTGCGCTTCATGGTGTCCTTCTGCTCGATGCGGGCAAAGTGCTCGGGGGAGAAGGTGGGGATGCCGGCGAACTCGACCTTCTTCTTGCCGGTACACAGGGTGTCGCCGATGGAGAAGATGCCCGGGTCGAACAGGCCGATGATGTCGCCTGCGTAGGCTTCATCGACGATGGCGCGGTCCTGCGCCATCAGCTGGGTGCCGGTGGCCAGCTTGATGTTCTTGCCCTCCTGCACGTGGTAGGCTTCCATGCCGCGCTCGAACTTGCCCGAGCAGATGCGCATGAAGGCGATACGGTCACGGTGGGCCTTGTTCATGTTGGCCTGAATTTTGAAGATGAAGGCAGAGAACTCATCGCGGCAGGGGTCAACGGCCTCGCCGGTCAGGCTGTCCACGCGGGCCAGCGGGGTGGGGGTGAGGCGGAGGAAGTTCTCGAGGAAGGGCTCGACGCCGAAGTTGGTCAGCGCAGAGCCGAAGAACACGGGGCTCAGCTCGCCGCGCAGCACGCGGTCGAGGTCAAATTCCTCGGCAGCACCGTCCAGAAGCTCAATTTCGTCCACCAGCTGCTGGTGCAGGTAGGGGGTCAGCAGTTCGTCCAGTGCGGCATCGCCCAGCTCAGCCTCGGTCTCTTCGACTTTCTTGACGCCGTTGGCGCGGCCGTCGCTGGAGAAAGCAAGCACTTTGCGGGTGTTGCGGTCGAACACGCCCTTGAACTCCTTGCCGCAGCCGATGGGCCAGTTCATGGGGTAGGTCTTGATGCCCAGAATTTCTTCGATGTTCTCCATCAGCTCGAAGGGGTCGCGGGCCTCGCGGTCCATCTTGTTGATGAAGGTGAAGATGGGGATATGGCGCAGGGTGCAGACCTTGAACAGCTTGATGGTCTGGGCCTCGACGCCCTTTGCGGCGTCGATGACCATGACAGCCGAGTCGGCTGCCATCAGGGTGCGGTAGGTGTCCTCCGAGAAGTCCTGATGGCCCGGGGTGTCCAGAATGTTCACGCACTTGCCTGCGTAGTTGAACTGCAGCACAGAGGAAGTGACGGAGATGCCGCGCTGTTTCTCGATGTCCATCCAGTCGGACACGGCGTGCTTTGCGCTCTGCTTGCCCTTGACAGAGCCTGCCTGATTGATGGCTCCGCCGTACAGCAGCAGCTTTTCGGTCAGCGTCGTTTTGCCGGCGTCGGGGTGGCTGATGATAGCAAACGTCCGGCGGCGCTCGATTTCTTCACGATTTGTCATAAAAGTTTCGTTCTCCTGAGATGCGGCCCCGCGAAGGGCCGGGTGGATGTATCAGCAAACAATAGGGTCTGTTTACATGGGAAACTCTCCTATAAAATTACATACAACGCTTATTTTAACAGAAAATCCACATGGATGCAAGAGTTTTTGCTATTTTTTCAGAACAAGGCAGGGCAGGGGCGCGGTGTCGGCCCAGTTGGCAAAATCGCACACCAGTACGGTATATTTTTCCAGCGGGAGAGCCCGCAGCCAGCTGAGGATGCTCTGCTTTTCGTCCGTGCCGATGACGCGCCCGCTGTAGAGGATGGCGCTGAGCACGCCGCCGACGCGCAGCGCCGCGAGGGCGGCTTCCAGCGCAGGGATGCTGCTGTCTGCTGTGGAGAAGACGCTGTGGTCGGCCCCGGGCAGCCAGCCGAAGTTGAACATCACGATGTCCGCCGTGCCGGGCCGGACATACTGTAAGAGGTTCGCGTGGCTGTCGCAGATAAGCTCTGCCGTGAGGCCCTGCTTTTCGAGCCGGGCGCGGGTGGAAGTGATGGCCTCGGGCTGGATGTCGAAGCCCAGCACCCGGCCTTCCGGGCCGACAAGGCGGCAGAGGAACGCCGTGTCGCCGCCGTTGCCGCAGGTAGCGTCGATGCAGAGCTTCGGGTGTGGGAGATGGGCGGCAAGATAGTCCTGCACAAAGCGCACCGCCGTCAAATCGGGGGTGCGGCGGCGGACGAGCCGCCCATCCTCAGGCGCAAAGCCGAATTTCTGCCAGAACAGCCCTTCGCCCTCGTCGGCGGGCAGGGGCGCGGTGAACACCGTCGCGGCCTCCCGGTCATAACCGCCGAACCGGCGCAATATCTCTTTTAACAGGTAGGAGCCGTAGCCTTTCCGCCGCCACTGGGACAGGACGGACAGGGCCGTGATGTCCGCGCCTTTTGGGGTGGGCGTGACGTCGCACCGGCCGATGACGTCGGCCTCTTTATAAAGGGCAAAGCCCGTTTGAGTGGCGCTGATTTTCATAGAAACTCCTTAGGACTTGGAAGCTGTTTCCATAACCATTGCACACCGTCTGAACGGCTTTTTTGACCGCATTCTGCGTTGCTTTCCCTTGCAATCCGTCAGGATTGCTGCGGAAAATCGCCTTGCCTGCGGGCAAAAAATCTCGTTTATCCGGCGCACTCTGGCTATGGAAACAACTTCTGATTTCACACATTCTTCACTGGGGAAACGATTGATTTTCACAATTAGCAGATAGAATAAAACCGTGCCGGAGAGGAGCGGAAAAGCTCTTCCCCCGACCATATCCCTTAGAAAGGAAGTAATCACGATGGATGAAAACAAATGGGAATATGACTATTCCTCTTCCAATAATCCTGCCGGTGATGCCGGCTACCCCAATGTGGGTTCCAGCGGCATGAACACCGCAAACACTGCTTCTACCTTCAGCGAGAACACCCAGCCTTCCGGCGGCGCAACGCCGCCCCCCGCAGGCCCGCAGAACACAGCCCCTGCCGCGCCGAAGAAGCCTAAGAAGAATGCAGGCAAGGCTGTAAAGAGCATCGTCGCTCTGGTGCTGGCCGCAGCCATGGGCTTTATGGGCGGCTTTGTGGGCGCACGCTTCGGCGGCAATAACAAAGTCATCATCCAGCAGGTGGAGCGGTCTAGCAGCTCTTCGGCAGACTCTGAGAGCGCCGCCGAAGGCACGACTGTTTCCAGCGGCATGACCACCGCACAGGTGGCCAAGACCGTCAGCCCCAGCGTCGTGGTCATCACCACCGAGCAGGTGGTCTACTCCCAGTGGTCCTGGTACGGCCAGAGCCAGGTGGAGAGCGGCGCCGGCAGCGGCGTCATCATCAGCTCGGATGGCTACATCCTCACCTGTGACCATGTCGTGAGCGGCGCGTCCAACATCACCGTCACCATCGGCGACAAGGACTACACCGCCACCGTCGTGGGCGAGGATTCCACCAGCGACATCGCCGTCATCAAGATCGATGCCGACGGCCTGACCCCCGCCATCGTGGGCGACAGCGACAAGCTGGCCGTGGGCGACAACGTGCTGGCCGTGGGCAACCCGCTGGGTGAGCTGGGCGGCACCGTCACCAGCGGCATCGTCAGCGCCCTGAACCGCAGTGTCTCCATCCAGAGTTCCAGCTCTGTCAACACCATGTCCCTCATTCAGATGGATGCTTCTGTCAGCCCCGGCAACTCCGGCGGCGGCCTGTTCAACATGAACGGCGAGCTGATCGGCATCGTCAACGCAAAGTCTTCCAGCTCTGACGCCGAAGGTCTGGGCTTCGCCATCCCCATCAATGACGCCATCAAGGTGGCGCAGGACCTGCTGGAGAACGGCTACGTCACGGGCCGTCCCTACATGGGCATCACTTATCTGGCTGTCACCGACGCACAGACGGCGGCACAGCTGGGCGTCAACGCCTACGGCATCTACGTCGTGGACGTCGTGTCCGGCGGCCCAGCCGATAAGGCGGGCCTCAAGGCCGGCGACCGCATCGTCAGCATCGACAACACCGAGGTAGCCCAGAAGACCGACCTTGGCACCCTGATGCAGGAGCACTCTGCCGGTGATACCCTGTCCATCACCGTCGCCCGCGACGGTCAGATGCAGACTGTCAGCCTGACGCTGGGCGAAAAGAACGCCGCCAACAGCGGCAATGGCACCAACGGCGCATCTCGTCAGGAGAAGTCTGCCGAGTCTGCACCTCAGCAGAACCCGCAGGGCTAAATCAGGACATGATTGGGTGGCTCGCCGCGCAAAGCGGCGGGCCGCTTTTTTTATTATACCTGGCCGAAAATCGTTGCACTGTATGGCAGCAGTGTCACTTCGCCGCCGCAGACCCGGCTGGGGCCTTTCCAGAGCGCAGACGATACGCCGTCGCTCAGCAATTTCCACTGGCCGTCGGGCAGGTGGACCCGTTTTTCTTCTTCCGTGGGATTGTAAAAGACGCAGAGCGCCCGCCATGCCGCGCCGTCGCCGGGTGCGGCGGGCAAAGTCCAGCCCACGAGGGGCTGTTCCAGCGAGAAAAATTTGATGGCCGCCGGGCTGGCTGCGTCCGAGGCGCTCAGGCGGGGGAACTGCGCCCGCAGGCCCAGCAGACCCCGGTAATAGTCCACAAGACCGTGGAACTGCGCGGCCCGCTTCCAGTCCAGACGGTTGAGGGAGGGCGAAGAGCGGTAGGTGTTGCCCTGACCTTTTTTGGTGCGGGCGAACTCCTCGCCGGCCTGCATGAAGGGCATCCCCATGCAGGTGAGATAGATGCCCGCCGCCAGCCGGTTCTGGGCCAGCGCCGCCGAGTCGGCGGCAGTGTATTCGGGACGGGCGTACCGGACGAGCATGAGTTTATCCCAGAGAGTGAAATTGTCGTGGGCAGACACATAGCTGACGATTTGGGAGGGCGAATGGGCGGGCAGTTTGTCGCTGCGGCACCACGCGGCCACGGCCCCGCCGATGTCCCAGAAGCTGCCCGGTTTGCCCTCGACGTAACCCGGCTCTCGGGCGTCAAAACAGCCGCCCTTGATGACGTCGCGGGTGTTGTCGCAGAAGATGCCGATGCGCTCGGACAGCATGGCGAGGTTCGCCTTGTTGGCCTCGTACCGGTGGAGCTGACTCCCGCCGCCCTGCCACGGCTCACCGTACATCAGGATGCTTCTGCCGCCCGGCAGAGCGTCCAGCGCGGCCCGCAGTTCGTTCATGGTGTCCACGTCATAGAGGCCCATGAGGTCGAAGCGGAAGCCGTCGATATGATATTCCTGCGCCCAGTAGAGCACCGAGTCGATGAGGTATTTCCGGGCCATGGGCCGCTCACTGGCAAACTCGTTGCCGCAGCCGCTGTCGTTGGAGAAGCTGCCGTCCGGGTTCTGCCGGAAGAAATAATAAGGCACCGTGCTGTTCAGCGGGTTCTCGCTGCGGTACATATGATTGTACACCACGTCCATGATGACGCCGATGCCCGCCGCGTGGAGGGCGGCTATCATCTCCTTGCACTCCCGCACCCGGACTTCGCCTTTCGTGGGGTCGGTGGAGTAGCTGCCCTCGGGGACGTTGTAGTTGGTGGGGTCGTAGCCCCAGTTGTACTGCCGGGTGAGAGGGCGGCTCTCGTCCACACTGCCGAAGTCGAAGATGGGCATCAGCTGCACATAGCCCACTCCCAGCCGCTTGAGGTAGTCGAGGCAGGTGGGGAAGGTGCCGGCGGAAGAAAGGGTGGTTCCCTTCTGGGTAAAGGCCATGAATTTGCCCCGCCATGCATTCCGAACGCCGCAGGCCGGGTCTTGCGAGAAGTCGCGGACGCTGACCTCCCACACCGTCCGGCGGGAGGCTGGGACGATGACCCGGTGGTCGTGGCTCCAGTCGGGCGGGTCGATGCGGGGCGCGTCTAAAATCATGCTCCGCAGGCCGTTGACGCCTGCCGTCCGGGCGTAGGGGTCGCCCGTCTCGTATGCTGTGCCGTCCACCTCGACGGTAAAGGTATAGTAATGTCCGTGCTGGTCGCCGGGCAGATAGACCGACCAGACGCCCTGCCCGTGCTGTTCCAGCGGCAGGGTCCCCATGCAGGCCCCGCCGTCGCCCCGGCGGTAGAGGTTGACTGATACCTTCTGCGCCGTGGGCGCCCAGAGCCGGAGCCGGGTGCCGGAGGGGTTATATTCCGGCCCCAGAGGGCCGCTGTAGTTTGTCTGCCGTGCAAAGGCGCTGCTCTCGAACAGCGTTTTCCACTCTGCGGGCGTTTTCATTTCGTTCCATTCCCTTCGCATATCAAATCAATATAAAATTAGTGTACCCGCCTGCCCGTGGATTTTCAAGACTTTTCTTGCAAAAGGGGGCAAAGTACACTATACTGGAAAAAACGCAGGACGGAGGCAGGCAGATGGCATACACCGACGATTGGGAGAACTTGATGAACGGAGTGTTCGGCCCGGGAGGAAAACTGCGCTTTGATACGCAGAAAACGCCGCCGGAAAAGCCCGGTCTGCCCGATATGAACACAGCCCTGCTCGAGCAGCAGAAAAAGCTGGACGAAATGCTGAAAAAACAGAACGCCGAGCTGCGCAAAGACACCACACAGGAGGCGCTGGCCCAAAGCCGGAAGATGCTTGAGGATATGGAGGCCGACGGCCTGCTGGCCAAAGGAACCACCGAAGTCAAACAGGAGCATCTGGGCAGCTTCGAAGGGCTGGCCGCTGAGGTGAAAAAGACAGTGCTGGGGCAGGACGCCTTCGTGGACGGCGTCGTGCGGGCGATGCGCCGGCCTTTCGTGCTGGGGACGGAGGCCCCCACGGCCCGGAACGTCATCCTGCTCTGCGGTGCGCCCGGCACGGGGCGGCATTTCACTCTGACGGAGACGGCCCGCTGCATGGCCGTCCGGGGTCTTTTGCAGAGCGATAAGCTGGCCATTATGGATCTGGCGCTTTACCCCAACTCGGGGGCTGAAAAGCTCTTTTTGCAGGATCTGTACGCCGCCCTCCATGCGCCGGGCGAGATCCTGGTCTTTGAGCACTACGAGAGCTGCTACCCGGGCTTTTTGAAGACGCTGGCAGACCTCGCCGTCAAGGGCAGTGCGCCCCTGTCCAGCCGGTATCTTGTCAACAAGGAGGGTATCCTCGTGGACGCCGGAACGGCGCTTGCCCCCGGGGCTGTGAGCCGCATCACTCCCTGCGGCAAGTACCTCGTCTTCTTCTCCCAGAAGGGCCGGGAGGTGCTGGCTGACAAGTTCGGTGCGGCCTTCGTCTCGGCACTGGGCGATGTCTGTGAGACCAGCGCCTTTGCGCGGGAAGCTCTCGCCGCGCTGGCAGCTCAGCAGCTCAACGCGCTGGCCGCAAAAGTGAAGACCCGCCTCGGCCTGACCCTGTCGGCGGGCGCGGATGTGCGGGACTATGTGGCGGCCCAGTGCAGCCCGAAGCAGGGTGCGGCGGGGCTTTCGGCCTGCTGCGATAAGATATTCCGCGCTCTGAGCGAATACTGTCTGCAAACAGATGCCACGCTTACCGGAACGATTACACTGACTGCCCGGGAGGACGGCCTCGACTTTGCCCTCAACGACGCCGGGCCCCAGAAGCTCTTCGATTTACTGCCCGCCGCCTATACCGGCGCAGTGGAAGAAATCAGGAAAGAGCTGAACGACCTCGTGGGCCTTGCACCGGTGAAGGAATATGTCTTCGGCCTCGCCGATAACATTCAGGTGCAGCAGCGCCGTGCAGCGGCGGGCCTCAAGACCGCCAGCCTCTCGATGCACATGATCTTCACCGGCAACCCCGGCACCGGCAAGACCACCATCGCCCGGCTCGTGGCAAAGTACCTCAAGGCCATCGGCGCCCTCAAGGGCGGGCAGCTGGTGGAGGTGAGCCGGGGAGACCTCGTGGGCCGCTACACCGGCCACACCGCCCCTCTGACCAACAGCGTCATCCAGAGCGCGCTGGGCGGCGTCCTTTTCATCGACGAGGCCTACAGCCTCTACCGGGGCGAGCAGGACAGCTTCGGCCTTGAGGCCATCGACACGCTGGTGAAGGGGATGGAAGACCACCGCGACGAGCTGGTGGTCATCCTTGCGGGCTACACCAGGGAGATGGAGACGTTCCTGACCGCCAACAGCGGCCTTGCCAGCCGCTTCCCGAACAAGATAGAGTTCCCGGACTACACCGCCGATGAGCTGCTGGACATCACGAATGTGCTGGCGAGGGGCAAGGGCTACAGGCTGGCCGAGAGCTGCACGGAACCGCTGCAGGGCTACTACGAGCGCCGCCAGGCAGAGGATGCCCGCACGGCGGGCAACGGACGTCTCGCCCGCAACACGCTGGAAAAGGCCATCTTCAACCAGAGCCGCCGCCTCGTGGCAGAGCCTGCGGCGGAGCTGGATGTCATCCTGCCCAGTGATCTAGAGCTCCAATGATGAAACAAACGCTGGCACGAACGTGCCAGCGTTTGTTTTTTACAGATTTTCCATCCGCAGCAGGTAGTAAAGCACCTCGATAAGGACGTTCGGCGAGAGCAGCGATGCCGCATGACTGCCCTCGATGAGCCGCTGTTCGCGGTTGGAAGCCGTCATCACATAGTCGGCCAGCTGGGCCAGCGGGCCGTGGCTGTCACAGGTGATGAGCAGCACCGGTACATCCCGCCCTTTGGCGGCAGCGGACACCTCTTCCAGCCTGGCGCTCTGCCCGGAGGCCGAGAGCACGATGAGGATGTCTTTGGGGGTCAGCGTCTGAGCAAAGGCAAGGTTCTTCTCGTGGACTGCGCTGGAAACGCACCGCTTGCCCAGGTGGCTGAACCGGATGGAGGCATCGAAGGCCACCGGCAGGCCGCCGCCCTCAGAGACCACCTCCATGACCTCGCAGCTGCGCAGCAGAGAGAGTATCTGCCGCAGCTGGCGGGTATCAATGGCCTGAATGGTGGCCCGCAGCTCCTCTTCGCGGTTTGCCAGAATGTTCAGAAGTGCCTGATGCAGCTCGTCCTGCCCTTCGTCCCGCATACGCTGGGCTTCCTGCTGCTCCATGGCGTCCCGTGCCAGCGCCAGCTGGAATTTGCGATAGTTCTCGAATCCCAGTTTGTGGCACAGCCGAGTGATGGTGGCCTCGGACGAACAGCTCAGCCGGGCCAGTTCTGCTGACGTACACATCGACGCCCGCTTTACATCTGCAAGGATGCAGTCCGCAATGCGCCTCTCAGCGCTGTAAAGCTGGATGCCGGAACATAGCAGCGTTACTACGCTTCCGGGGGCTTCGCACATAAGTGATCCCTCCTCGCATTATGCGCAAGACGCAATTTCTTCTTGAGTTCTACTTGAGATTGTAGCAGTTTGAACGAAGAAAATCAATTCAAATTCCCATAAATTTTCGGGGTTGACGGAAATTGACTTTTTCTGCCGATTTTTGTATCCTGCACGGTTTTGCCGCAGAAAGCGCAAAAAATGCCCCTCCGCGGAGTGCGGAGAGGCATCGGGAACCAAATATTCAGCGCAGCTTAGTGCAGAAAGACGTTTCAGCAGCCTTCCTTCTCAGCCAGCTTGCGGCCCATCAGCACGCCCATGACGGAGGCCATCATCAGGCCGCGGGTCCAGCCGGAAGAGTCGCCGAGGCAGTGCAGGCCCTTGATGTTGGTGTCGAGGTTCGAGTCCATCTTGACCTTGTTGGAGTAGAACTTCAGCTCAGGGCTGTACAGCAGGGTCTCGTTGGCGGCGAAGCCGGGGACGACCATGTCCAGCATCTTAATGAACTCGATGATGTTGGTCATGGCGCGGTAGGGCATGGCGGCGGTGATGTCGCCGGCCACGGCGTCCTTCAGGGTGGGCTTGACGTTGGACTGGGCCAGCTCCTTCGCCCAGGTGCGCTTGCCGTCGAGGATGTCGCCGTAGCGCTGCACCATGATGTGGCCTGCGCCCAGCATATTGGTCAGCTCGCCCACCTTCTGGGCGTAGGCGATGGGCTGGTTGAAGGGCTCGGTGAAGTTGTGGGAGACGAGGATGGCGAGGTTGGTGTTCTCGCTCTTTTTCTCCTTGAAGCTGTGGCCATTGACCACGGCTAGGTCGTTGTCATAGTTCTCCTGTGCCACGAAGCCGCCGGGGTTCTGGCAGAAGGTGCGGACCTTGTTCTTCCAAGGCTTCGGGTAGCCGATGAGCTTGGACTCATACAGTACCTTGTTCACCTTTTCCATGACCTCGTTGCGGCACTCGACGCGGACACCGATGTCCACGGTGCCGGGCTTGTGGGCAATGTGGTGCTCGGCGCAGAGCTTTTCCATGACGGTCTCGCAGTCGGACAACAGCCCGCTCAGCTCGCCGGACATGGCGTCAAGCTGCGTCTCGGCGGCGTCCGCCGCGCTGCGGGTCAGCGAAAGGCGGAAGATGTTGAGCATCAGCAGCGTGCAGATCAGCAGGGGCAGGATGCCGATGGCCAGAAAGCTGGTGAGCAGCTTCTGGCGGAAGGAGGCGTTTTTCATGACGGCGCGTCCTCCCGCAGAAGCTCCGGCCAGCGGGCGGAGAAGGCGTCCTTCAGCTCCGCCGCCCAGCGGACGGGATAGTCGATGAGCGCCAGCTCGTCCGCAGGGGGCAGCGCGTCGCCGTCGGACACGTCCGTGCGGACGCTGCGGCGGGAGAACTGGCTGACCACCAGCTCCTGCACGTCCCGGCTCTGGGCAAAGTCCAAGAAGGCCCGGGCGTTGTCCGGATGGGGTGCGCCCGCGATCAGGGCGCTGCCGTCCGGCACGGCGCTGGTCCCCTCCTCGGGGTAGACGATGGGGATATCCGCTCCCTGAGCCTGACGCTTCAGGGCGGTCTCCTCCAGCGTCA
>OJNU01001002.1_pt1 | contig 16412 bp, 13 predicted proteins | sample 1597941 | NCBI WGS metagenome assembly OJNU01 (sample SAMN01915228, study PRJEB22387) | human gut metagenome | isolation source: stool | host: Homo sapiens | place: USA | reverse complement strand
GATACATTTGTGCGTGTTGGAACATGTGGCGGAATTGATCTGGATGTCAAGGGCGGGGATATTGTGATCGCTACCGGATCAGTCCGCATGGAAGGAACCAGCAGGGAATATGCACCGATCGAGTATCCGGCAGTGGCAGATCTTGAGGTGGCAAATGCACTTGTTGCGGCAGCAAAGGAACTGGGGTTTACTTATCATACCGGAGTAGTCCAGTGCAAAGATGCATTTTACGGACAACATGAGCCGGAGCGCATGCCGGTAAGCTATGAACTTTTGAATAAGTGGGAGGCATGGAAACGTCTGGGCTGCAAGGCGTCTGAGATGGAATCAGCGGCATTGTTTATTGTGGCTGCGCATCTGAAAGTCCGCTGTGGTTCTGATTTTCTTGTCATGGGAAATCAGGAGCGCAATGCCCTCGGCATGGATAATCCGATCGTTCATGACACGGAGGCAGCAGTGACGGTCGGTGTGGAGGCAATCCGCAGACTGATCAGGGCAGACCGTGAAAAATAATGCGTGAGCGGGAAAAGTTTTACCTGAAAAGCAGATTTCAATGGAGAACAGAAAATGGGGTGTGAGAATCATGGAAGCAAAAAAGTACCGTAGAATTTTTACAATTGTAGTTGATTCCTGTGGAATCGGTGGAGCAAAAGATGCAGAACGTTTTGGCGATGCGGGAACCGACACGTTAGGACATATTGCGGAGACGGTGGGCAATCTTTCAATTCCGAATATGCAGAAACTTGGAATTGCCAATTTAAAAGAGCTGAAGAATATCGCACCGGTGGAAAAACCAATGGGATATTTTACAAGACTTTCTGAGGCGAGCAACGGAAAAGATACCATGACCGGACACTGGGAAATGATGGGACTTCATATTACCAAGCCATTTTTGACGTTTACCGAGCACGGTTTTCCAAAGGAACTGATCGATGAACTGGAAAAACGTACCGGTCACAAAGTGATTGGAAACAAGAGTGCGAGTGGAACCGAAATCTTAGAGGAACTGGGCGAGGAAGAGATCGCAACCGGGCACATGATCGTGTATACATCTGCGGATTCGGTTCTTCAGATCTGTGGAAACGAGGAAACGTTTGGGCTAAAGGAACTTTACCGCTGCTGTGAGATCGCCAGAGAGATTACCATGAAAGATGAATGGAAAGTTGGGCGTGTCATTGCAAGACCTTATGTTGGAAAGAAAAAAGGTGAGTTTGTCCGCACCAGCAACCGTCATGATTATGCCTTAAAGCCATATGGAAGAACCGCATTAAATGCGTTAAAAGACGCCGGATATGATGTGATCTCTGTCGGAAAAATCCGGGATATTTTTGACGGGGAAGGAATCACGGAATCCAATAAGTCCAAAAGCTCGGTACATGGAATGGAGCAGACGATCGAGATCGCAGAGCGCGATTTTACCGGACTTTGTTTTGTGAATCTGGTAGATTTTGATGCACTTTGGGGACACAGAAGAAACGTAAAAGGATACGCAGAGGAACTGGAACGCTTTGACGTGAAACTCGGCGAACTTCTTAAGGTACTTCGGGAAGATGATCTTCTTATCATTACGGCAGACCACGGAAATGATCCAACCTATAAGGGAACAGACCACACCAGGGAACAGGTGATGTTTGTTGCATATTCGCCTTCCATGAAGGGATCAGGAAAGCTTGAAGATCAGGATACATTTGCAGTGATCGGGGCAACGATCGCAGATAATTTTGGTGTGCAGATGCCGGAAGGCACGATTGGTACGTCATTGCTTGCAGAGTTGAAGTGACATAAGAACGTGAAATACTGAAGTGACAGAAGAGTGGAAAATACTGATGTGCTGGCATATTGGGAAAGCAAAATAAAGCAGAAAATCAAGAAATACATCTTTGCATGATGAGTAAGCTATACGATGCCTGGGCAGCCGGCAGGAGAAAGGAAAAACATGGATAAAAAAGATATTTTAAGCAGAGTAGATCACACACTGCTTTCACAGACTGCAACATGGGAAGAAATCCGGCAGATTTTAGACGATGGAATAAAATATGGATGCGCTTCTGCCTGTATCCCGGCTTGCTATGTGAAACAGGCAGCAGAGTATGTCGATGGAAAACTGCCGATCTGTACAGTGATCGGATTCCCAAACGGATACCACACAACGGCGACGAAAATTTTCGAGACCAGGGATGCGATTGCAAACGGAGCAGAAGAGATTGATATGGTCATTAATATCGGATTTTTAAAAGACAAACGGTATGATGAAATCGAGCAGGAAATCCGAAAAGTTCATGAGGCATGCAGTGGAAAAACCTTAAAAGTGATCATTGAGACATGCCTTCTGACAGATGATGAGAAGATCAAGATGTGTGAGATCGTGACGAATGCAGGCGCAGAGTTCATTAAGACCTCCACCGGATTTTCCACCGCAGGAGCAACAGCGTGGGATGTAGCGTTGATGAGAAAACACGTTGGTGCGAACGTGAAAGTAAAGGCAGCCGGAGGAATATCTTCTTTTGCGGATGCAGAAAAATTTATTGAACTTGGCGCAGATCGGCTTGGCACGAGCCGTCTGGTGAAAATTATGAAAAATGTATAAGTCGTTGGATTTTTTTGTACACTCGGAAACAATATAGTAAATAACTTTATGTGGGGTGAGTCTGCAATAATCTGCATTATCGGTGCCGGCGTGTTTTTGAAAAACATGTTTCATTTAAAAACGGATGTGGTGAACATAAGTATATTTATGTAAGATGTTATTTTGACATGAGTTCTTTTACTTCTTCCACACCGTAGGTATCTCCGGCTTTCTGGAAAGCGGTGATAGCTTTTTCAAAATAGACAGACGCATCCTCTGCTTTTTCTGACGCTTTCAGGATTTCCCCAAGACCGCGGTAAGCACAGCCGATGGAGATAAGATCGTTCGACTTTTCAGCAAAATCTAAGGCTGAAAGCATGTTTTTTTCTGCGAGAGGAAGATCATGAAGCTTCATGGAAACATAGCCCTGCTCATAGAGATTTGCGGAGCGGGCAAGTGCATCATCCGGGAAATTTTTTTCAATGAGTGCTTCTTCCTGTAAAAATAAGTTCATAGCCTTGTCATACGCACCAGCCATCCGTTCGATCATGCCTGCCTGATGGATTGCAATGTGTTTTTCTTCGTGATCAATTGCACACGAAATCAACTGCGAAGCGTAGGTACGAGCCTCTGCAAAATGTTCTAGAAAGCTTTCTGCATAAATCAATCCCATGAGAACCTGCCAGTAATTGTCATGGTCGGTGGAAGGAATCTTTGCATAACATTCTTTATAAAGCGTTTCTGCATCAGTGTAATTGCCTGCGTCAAATAATGACCAGGCTTTCGATAGGGTTTCGGTCATGGGAAGCCTCCTTGTTTCTCAATTATAATATTTCTTTTCCGACAGGTTCTCCCCAATCAAAATCACAAACTGAAATTTCACCGTTATATTCAGCAACGCGTTCCTCGAATGTTTTGTGTTTATATTTATTCAAGACAATAGATTTTGGGAGCACTTGATATTTTTTCAAAGGGATCATAACGCTTTGGTTATTCATAAAAACACTCCATATCGTAAAAAATGGAAATCTAACTAATAGTATCATAGCATAAAATATAGATGGTGCAATCATATTTATGGAATTAAAATTCTTGTTGTAACTGACAAAATTTCTCAACAACAATATCTCTTCCTTGTATCCCCAATATCATGTGCTATAATTTTCCTGAGATTAGTTACAACTAACCTAGATGTCAAAAATGGCTGTTGCCAAATATGTTTTTTGAAAAAGGGGAGACTATGTCAGAGGAAGAGAAAAAATTTTTGGAGATCGTTGACCTGAAAAAAGGTTTTGGAAGTGGAGAAACACGTCAGGAAGTATTGCGCGGAATGAACTTTTCCGTGGCAAAAGGAGAATTCTGCGTTCTGCTTGGACCGTCCGGTTCAGGAAAATCAACTTTATTAAATATTATCGGAGGAATCGACAGTGCAGATTCCGGTTATATCTCGATCAACGGCGATAAGCTCGAAGATATGAGTGAGAAGAAACTAACCCAGTACCGCAGAAAACATCTCGGTTATGTATTTCAGATGTACAATCTGATCGCCAATCTGAACGTGAAGGAAAACATTGAGGTCGGAGCGTATCTTTCCGACAATGCGCTGGATATCGATGAGCTGTTACAGACACTTGGACTTTACGAGCACCGATACAAGCTGCCGAATCAGTTGTCCGGTGGTCAGCAGCAGCGTGTTTCCATCGGTCGTGCGATCGTGAAAAACCCGGATATCCTGCTCTGTGATGAGCCAACCGGAGCTTTGGATTATAACACCTCCAAAGAAATTTTAAAACTGATCGAAGATGTAAACAAAAAATATGGAAATACGATCATCATGGTAACACACAACGAGGCAATCAAGAACATGGCAGATCATGTCATCAAACTTCGTGACGGAGCCGTGCGCCACAACGAGAGAAATGAGCACAGGATTTCAGCGGCAGATCTTGAGTGGTAAGGAGTGTGGCGGTTATGAAAAAGAAAAAAATCAAAAATCCACTCATCAGACGTATTCCGCGTGAATTGCTCGGTGACTGGAAAAAATATCTTGTGGTGGCATTATTCCTGATCCTCACGATCGGCTTTGTTTCCGGTATGTATGTTGCAAATGAGAGTATGCTCGTTGCAGCAAATGAAGGCGTGACAAAATATAAGTTAGAGGATGGACATTTTGAGCTGGACAAAAAGGCAGATGAGACGTTACTCGCTGCTATAGAGACAGGAACAAAAGCGGACGTCAAACAGTATTATCTTGACAAAGCAAAAAAAGAACTGGACGAAAAGTTGGATGAAAAGGCTTATCCGGAAGCCTACGACAAGGCATGGGATAAAATCGTAGAGGAAATCGATGATAAATATGCTGACGCAGAAGAAAAATATGAGTTAAACGATCCTGATTTTACAGAAGTTCCGGTAAAAGTATATGAGAACTTCTTCCGAAATGAGGAGGAAGATTACAACAATGACGGCGAGGCAGAAGGAAACATCCGTGTCTATGCAAAAAATGATAACGTGGATCTTGCCTGCCTGCTTGACGGAGCATTTCCGGAAAAAGCGGATGAGATCGCAATTGACCGTATGCATGCAGACAATGTCGGAGTCAAAGTGGGAGATGAGATTTCTGTCAGCGGGCAGAGGTTCAAAGTTGTCGGACTGATCGCCTATGTCAATTATGCGACACTGCATGAGAAGTCAACGGATATGATGTTTGATGCGATCAAATTCGATGTGGCTATGGTCACACAGGAAGGATTTGATAGTTTACATAAAACTGTTCATTATGCTTACACATGGAATTATGTGGATACTCCTGCAGATGAAGTGGAGCAGAAAGCAAAATCTGATGATTTCATGAAAGCACTGCTCACACAGGTTGTGTGTGCTGACAAAGAGTTAGAGGACTATATGCCGCGCTATGTAAATCCGGCTATTAATTTTGCAACGGATGATATGGGTTCAGACAAAGCTATGGGTGGTGTTTTACTGGATATTTTGATCGTGATCATTGCATTTATTTTTGCAGTGACCATCAGCAATACGATCGTGAAGGAGGCTTCTACGATCGGAACACTGAGAGCTTCCGGTTATACGAGAGATGAACTGGTCAGACATTATATTTCCATGCCGGTGATCGTGACACTTCTCGCAGCGTGCGTAGGAAATATCCTCGGCTATACCGTATTTAAAAATGTGGTTGTCGGCATGTATTATAACAGCTACAGTCTTCCAACTTATCAGACAGTCTGGAACCCGGATGCTTTTTTCAAGACAACAATCATCCCGGTTGTTTTAATGCTTGCGGTCAATCTCATCGTCATTATAAAAATGATGCGGCATACACCATTACAGTTTTTGCGTCATGATCTGAAAAAAACAAAACGTAAAAAAGCAATGCGCCTGCCAAAATGGAGCTTTTTAAGCCGTTTCCGCCTGCGTATCATGTTCCAGAATGTGACAAATTACCTGATTTTATTTGTGGGGATCTGGTTTATCGGCATTATGCTCGCAATGGCGGTCGGTATGCCGGAGACGCTCGACTATTACAAATCCAATGTTTCAGATATGATGTTCACGAATTATCAGTATGTGTTAAAGTCTTATGAGAATGAGGATGGAGACATTATCACAACGGGTAATAAGGATGCAGAGAAATTCAATATGACATCTCTGCAGCACAAGAGCGATACGTTAGATGAGGAGATTTCTGTCTACGGAATCGAGGATGACAGCCGGTATGTGAAAATCAGTAACCTGTCTGCCCTGAAAGGAAACGAGACATATATTTCTGCTTCCTATGCAGATAAATACAGCCTGAGCGTGGGCGACACAGTGGTTCTGGACGAAAAATATGAGAACAAACAGTATGAGTTTGAGGTTGCAGGAATCTATGATCACAGTCAGGCGCTGGCAGTATTTCTGTCCAATGAGCAGTATTGTGAAATCTTTGACATGGACAGTGATGCATTCACAGGCTATCTCTCGGATTCAGAGATCACAGATATTGATGAGGATGAGATCGCAACCGTCATCACAGAACACGACATTACGAAAATGTGTGACCAGCTCGATCATTCCATGGGCTCTTATATGACCTACTTCCAGTATCTGTGCATCCTGTTATCCGCAGTATTGATTTACCTGCTCACGAAGCTGATCATCGAGAAGAACGAAAATGCAATTTCCATGACAAAAATCCTGGGCTATGAGAACCGGGAGATTGCAAGCTTATATCTGTTGTCTACAACCATTGTTCTTGTGGTGATCGATGTTGTCAGCGTGATTTTAGGTGTCGTCATCATGAAGGCTGTCTGGAGGATCATGCTCTTTTCCTACAGTGGATGGTATGCTTTCCGCATAAGCACGATGGGCTATGTGAAAATGTTCCTGTTTATCCTGATCGGATATCTGCTTGTCATGGTATTGGATTTCAGAAGGATCAAGCGTATTCCGATGGATCAGGCACTGAAAAATGTGGAATAACAGGAAAAATATAACCTGACAGGAGAGCGTAGAGATCACATAAATATTAAAGTGCACATGGCAATTGTACCATAAAGCAGCCGCCGGAAATGGGAGCATCCACAACCTGGATGTTCCCATTTTGCTTTTCGGTAAGTTCCTTTGCAATGCAGAGTCCAAGACCAAAGTGTTCTCTGTCGGTATGGATTTATTTGCATTATATATGGCAGAGTTGTTATAATAGCTCCAGAGGTGGTATACAAGTGAGAGTAGCAGTTGTTGAAGATGAACTTTTGAGCAGGAAAAAAATTTTATCCTACCTTGAAATGTTTGAAAAAGAATCGGGGATTCCCATTCAGGTGGAAACCTTAACGGATGGTACTGAGATCGTAGAAAAGTATAATACAGGAAAGAAATATGATGTTATACTTTTAGATATTGAGATGGAGCATATGGATGGGATGAAAGCGGCTGAATGGATTCGGAATCTGGATGAGGAAGTGATTCTGATTTTTATCACGAATATGGCACAGTTTGTGATGAAAGGCTATGAAGTCAGTGCGCTTGATTTTCTGGTTAAGCCGGTCAGTTATTATATGTTTGTGGAAAAGATGCACAAGGCTTATGACAGAATTTCCATGCGGGAAGAACGAAGTATTATTATCAAGGGCAAAGAGTGCATTTATAAGGTACACACGACAGAGCTTATTTATATTGAGGTGCAGAACCATTCACTGACATTTCATACGATGCAGGGAAATTATATGTGTACAGGAAGTTTGAAAAAAGTAGAAAAAGATCTCGAAGGCCTTCCTTTTGCAAGATGCAGCTCCAGTTATCTGTTGAATCTGATGCATGTTCTCCGCATAGAGAAAGAGCATGTGATCATGGACAATAAAGACGAGCTTCTGCTCAGCCGGCTGAAAAGGCAGGAATTTATGGAGATACTGACAGATTACTACGGAGGAGTGCAATGAACGGGCTGCGTATTGAATGGATACAGGCATCTTTTTTTATCGAGATGTTGGTGATAACGTGGATTCTTATGATTCCGATGAAAAAGAGAGAGCATTTCTGGCAGCAGGGAGTCCTGCTTATGCTTGCAGGAAGTGTGATCGCTGCAATGGACACAAATTCGAATATCAAATTTATTCTGGAAACAGCGATGATCGGATTTATTGCCTACCGTGTGTATGTGATCTCATGGAGAAAGGCTACTTACACGGCTGTCTGTGCTTATGCCGTACAGCATTTGACTTATACCGTTGGCATGATAGAAAAATGTATCCGTGGAATCCTGTTTCATGTTCCACATGCACCGACAGATTCAGAACCGGATATCAACTTGAAGATGTTTCTGACAGTCGCACTGGTATATGGAACATGTTATTTGTTTTTTGTGAGAAAAAAAAGAGGAAAAGGAGAGTTTGACATCAGTGTCAGACAGACTATTGGATTTTCAGTAGGTGTATTCTTTGTCGTGCTTGTTTTGAGCAGAATGGTACAAAGCTATGCGAATAATGAATACTATGGTCTGGAACTGGTGTGCCATTTTTATTCCCTGATCTGCTGTCTTTTCATCCTGATCTTAGATGATGGTATTTTCCGTAGGATTCAGGATGAGAATGAACTGTCTCTGGTAAAATATTTATGGCTGAAGCGGCAGGAGCAGTATGCCATAGAGAAAGAAAACATGAACGCGATCAACTTAAAGTGTCATGAGTTAAAACAGCAGATTACAGGAATCCAGGAGATGCAGGTTTCAGAACAGCTTAAGGATTCGCTAGAGGACCTTAAGGATTCCATTCAGATTTATGATGCGGTTGTGAAGACTGGAAACGAAGTATTAGATGTTGTATTGACGGAGAAGAACTTTTACTGTCAGGCGAATCATATCACAATGGCGTGCATTGTGGATGGTGCGAAGATGGATTTTATGGAGACAATGGATGTCTACGCACTTTTTACAGGACTTTTCGAGGATACCTTTTATTCCATCAAAATGCTGGAAGAGCCGGACAAGAAGCAGATTGCACTATCGGTCTGGGAGAAGAACGGACTGCTTATGATACAGCTTGAGAATTATTTCGAAGACTCAAAGGAAGCACAGGAAGTGAGAGAAGAGGGAATTGATTATTCCATTAAGAGTGTGAAAGAGATTGTGAAAAAATATGATGGCTGCATGACGATACATAAGGAGCATGCGCTTGTGATCAAGCGGATTTCAATACCAATCCCATAAGATAAAACTACAAATGGCATAAATATAACCGGTCAGTTCTGGTTTTCATACACAGAATCCAGAACTTAAAATTACGAATTGAAAATGACAAGTTGTGAAAAGAGGCAATCTGCCTCTTTTTTTTATGCTACGATTCGTTCATCAGAAAAAAGGAGGAAAAATATGAAAAGCAAAGGAAAGAAAAAAGGGTACATTGGTATTGCGATAACCGCAATTCTGCTGATCGTTACCGTAGTCGCTGACCTGCTTGTATCAAGATACATCACAATGATCAAGCTTTATTTCAGGGATGACAGTAATTCTGTTTATGAGATGTCAGCAGACGAAGCATTGTCGCAGGCCGCAGATCTCACAGAGGAACTTGGAAATGAAGGTATCGTATTGCTAAAGAACAAGGACAATGCTTCTCTGCCACTGGCAGCAGGAACGAAGATTAATCTGTTTGGTATTGCATCTTATCAGACATTATATCAGGGTTCCGGTTCTGCATCGAGCTGGTTCAAGCAGGATCTGAACACAAATATGAAAAAAGGTCTGGAAGATGCCGGATTCGAAGTAAACCCTGGACTGTGGCAGTTCTATGAGGACAATTACAAAGAGAGAAGTGATCAGGAAGGTGGAATGACAGATATGTCAGGAGCAGATCACAGTATCTTAGAGCAGTCCTTAGATGAGTATGAAGCATACGATTACGAAGGTGAAAATGTTCTGACATATTCAGAGAACTATTCGGATGTGGCAATGGTAGTGATCGGACGTGCAGGTGGAGAAGGATCGGATGCAACGATGGAGATGGACGGCTATGTCGGAGGAGATGCCGGCAAGCATTATCTGGAGCTCCAGAGCGTAGAACAGGAACTTTTAAGCTATGTAGAAGAGCATTATGACAAAGTCATCGTTGTATTGAATACAGCTATGGTAATGGAAACAGGATTTCTGGATGATGAGGCAATTGATGCAGCACTCTGGATCGGAATGCCGGGTTCCAGAGGATGTGGATCTCTCGGAAATATCCTTGCCGGTGAAGTAAATCCATCCGGACATCTTGCTGATACTTATGCATATGACCTTACAACAGCTCCTTCTTATTACAATTTTGGCGATTACACATATTCTAACTTTGATGGAAACAACAAATATGTTTACTATCAGGAAGGTATTTATGTTGGATATCGCTATTATGAGACAGCAGCAGCTGATGGTTATATTGATTATGACACAACTGTTCAGTTCCCATTTGGTTATGGTTTGTCTTACACAAACTTCGACTGGGAAGTTGAGAAAACAGAGTTAGGAGATATTGGTGGAACAATCAATATCGATGTAAAAGTTACCAATACCGGCGATGTTGCAGGAAAAGATGTCGTAGAGCTCTACTATGCAGCACCATATGACCCGGCAGAGGAGATTGAAAAATCATCTGTAGTACTTGGAGCATTTGAAAAAACAAATACACTAAAACCAGGTGAATCTGAGACGGTGACACTTACTATGAATGTAGATGACATGGCATCTTATGACTATAAGAATAACAAATGCTATGTATTAAGTGCCGGTGATTATGAATTCAGGCTTCAGACAGATTCTCATAACATGAAGGTTAACAGTGATGGAACGGCTGTAGAGCCAATTGCCTACACAGTAGACAGTAAAGTTGTATACAATGACACAAACCAGGGCAAACGTTCCACAGATGAAGTGGCAGCAGAGAACCTGTTTGATGCAGTCACAGCTGGTGACGGATACTTTGGAGCAGACGGAACAGTCGGATATGTATCCCGTTCTGACTGGGCAGGAACGATGCCGACATCCAGAGAGACAAATATGAATGTGGCAGCTTCCGATGAAACAGTTGCACTTATGACGAATAATACTTCTGGATGGGAGTATGATCTTGATAATCTGCCGGACGCAGAACCGGCTGTTACCGGAGTAGACAGTGGACTGGAAATCTCAGACATGACAGGTCTTGAATTTGATGATCCGAAGTGGCAGCAGTTAGTAGAAGAAATGTCAGTGGATGAACTTAGAAGATTATATGGAACCTGTGGCTGGAGCAACCCGGCAATCCTTTCCATCAACAAGGCAGCTGCAATTGATATGGACGGTGCAGAAGGACTCCACAATCTGACATCCGATAAAACAGCTAATCAGTATGTAGGCTCAACTGTGCGTGCAGCAACATGGAATAAAGAGCTTGCTTACAGAATGGGAACTATTTATGGAGATGAATGCCTTGCAAACGGAATTTCCGGTATGTATGGTATGACTGTTAATATCCACAGATCTCCATTTGGTGGAAGATGCTTCGAGGCCTATTCAGAAGATCCGACACTTTCCGGAAAAATAGCAGCAGAGGAGATCAGAGGGTTACAGGATAAAAAGATTGCGGTATACTTAAAACATTTTGTAGCCAATGATCAGGAGACAAACCGTGGTGGGGTACATACCTGGGTAGATGAGCAGGCATTAAGAGAAATCTATTGCCGACCATTTGAGATTGTTACAAAAGAAGCAGACTGCAATGGATATATGACAAGTTATAACTATATCGGAACAGGCTGGACAGGTGCAAGCAAACCATTAGTGACAGATCTTGCGAGAGGTGAGTGGGGATCACATGGACGTATGATCACAGATGCGGCTATGGATTTTACAATCTATGTTCCTGATACAGGTGTACTTGCAGGTCTTGACATGTGGCTTGCTCCACAGACAGCTGTAACGACAAAAAATTTATACGGAACAGATTACGGTATCCGCATGTTACAGGAATCAGCACACAGACAGTTATATGTATTTGCCAATACATCAGGTGTAGGTCTTGAGATGCAGGAGGGCAATACATGGAAACTTGTTGTTGGTGGTGCTAATGCAATCTTAATCCTTGGAATGGCATTAAGTATTATATTCCTTGTGATTCCTGGATTCAGAGGAAAAAAGGGGGAGAAGAAAAATGAGGAAACAGTTAATTCATAGGGCAGTTATTACACTTTTGCTAGGATGCATAATGCTTCTTGCATTTACTGGCTGCGGTAAGAGCAATGAGAAGCGAAATGTATCCGGAAGCTATCACACGGAAGCCAATGGATACAAGAGAGGTACAGACGTAGATATTAACCTTGAGGGTGATAAGATCACAACCATCGTTGTAAATGACATGGATTCTGAGTATTCCCTGACTGATCCGGATGCATTCCAGTTTATGTGGCCAACAAAGCAGACTATGGTTCTTCAGGAACTTCAGAATATGGGACCGGATAAAATTGCAGAAATTAAAATAACTGCAGATGATAATGGTATTCCAACCGAAATAGAAGGTTTTAATCTCGAAGTAATTCCGGAGGGCTGCACAGACTGTGCAGGAATGTTAATACTTGCAGTACAGGATGCATTAAGCAAATAAACTAAGCTTATTTTATAGAAGATAAGATGTTTCAAAAAAGACTTCTGAGTAAATTTTGGAAGTCTTTTTTGAAAGCAAAAATTAGATAAATGTAAAATAGAAAAGAGTTCTATGAAGAAAAATAAAGATAGTTTGATGAAAAGGAGGGGCACTGAAACTTGTAATTTGAAATACGTTATGTTAGTATAAATTACGTCAGTGAACATTTCTCACTGATACAGTTTTTAAATAACAGTATATTTTAAAAGTAAGACTCCGGAGGTTATCAAATACATGAGACATTGATTTTTTTCTAATTCAATGATGGAAAAACTGGCAGAGATCAAAGATGGCACAGTTTTTAAATCAGGTTACAGACAGATGTAATCTTTTTTTGGTTACAAAAAAGAAGATCGGTCAACTGATTACGAATTAGAAAAAAAGGAGATATCTCATGAAAAAATTAAAATTTGATAGTTATGATGGAGTCTGTTTTTTGAATGGACTTGTCTTTTTTGCGCCGGTTGCGTTGCTGGTAAGAACGCAGGCTGGTGTGTCGGAACACATATTTTTCCTCCTTCAGGCATTATTGTCAGGTGTGATTTTTCTGGGGGAAATTCCAACAGGATTTATAACAGATAAAATTGGATACCGGAAATCCCTGATCTGGGCACAGGTGTTACTGTTTGGCGCGAGAAGTTTATTGCTTGCAGCCTTTGTGAGCCGGTCGCTTGCACTGTTCGTCGTGGAGGCAGTTGTGGAGGGGACTGCGACGTGCTTTACTTCCGGAACGGGAAGCGCGTACCTGTACGATCTGTATGGAGAAAACGGATATCTTGCAAAAACGGCACACGCAGGAAATTTCGGAACAGCAGGTTTTATCATCAGTACGGTCGCGTATGCCGGGATTTATAAAATAAGTGGTATGGAAGGTCTACTGATTACAACTGTAGTCATGGATATTATAGCGGTTGTATGCTCGTTCTTCCTGAGGAGTGAAAGCAGTAAAACGGTAATTGCAGACAGGAAGGAAGTACAGATTTTAGCGGTATTTAAAAACAAAAAAGCATTCCTGTTTGTGATTTCGCTGGCAATTTTCAGTATCGCATGGCTTCTGATCAACTTCTTTTACGTGGAAAAACTTGAAAACTGCGGTTTGCCGGTAGAATGGATGTCATTGATCATTTTGAGCTATTCAGCCGTACAGATGCTGGCAGAACCCATTTTAGGAAAATTGTCTGACGGAAAAAACGTAAAGTCCGGCAGGGGAAAACTGCCCGCAGTTACAGCTGCCACAGCAGGGGTGGCATTTCTTCTTTTTGGAGTGGTAAAATTCAGGGCAGCCGTACTGATTCTAATGCTGATATTACCGTTGCTTTTAAATCTTCCGGAATACCTGCTGATGGATCTGGAAAATCAGTTTGTGGACGAAGCGGAGTGTGGCAGCCAGCGTGCGGCAACGCTGTCTGTGCTTAATATGGGAGTGAATCTGGTGGAGATTCTGACGCTGTCAGCCTCAGCATTTTTGACAAAAATCGGAATACAGTGGTGTTTTGTGTTTGTGGGATGCTTTCTGATGGTGATAGCGCTTCTATTTGCCAGAATACAAAAATAGAAGGAGCGAAAACCGCTTCCTCCTATCAAAAAGATTCGTAATTTTACCACAGACCTAATACGTGTTGCATCAGCAAACTCATACAGGTAATACCGATCCAGCAGCTGAATCCAAGAAGCAAAGGCTTGGCTCCTGTTTTCACTAATTTCACAATATTGGTATTCAGACCAATTGCACTCATGGCAAGAACGATGAAAAACTTGCTCAAAGTTTTTAGCGGATTGAAAACAGCTGCAGGAACACCGAAGTTCACTGCTATTGTTGTAATAATGGATGCAATGATAAAATAGAGAATGAACATTGGAAAAATCTTTTTAAAATCCACTTTATTATGATCCGTTTGTTCCCTTCTGGTTCGAAGAAAAGCAAGGACAAGCGTGATTGGAATAATTGCCAGTGTTCTTGTAAGTTTTACGGTGACAGCTTTATCCAAAGTCGCCGAACCAAGGTTGTACATGGAATCCCAGGTGGAGGCAGCAGCGGTAACGGAAGAGGTGTCATTCACAGCAGTTCCGGCAAAAATACCAAAAGCTTCTCCGCTTGTCTGGGAAAAACCGAGAACGGTGCCAAGCATAGGAAAAAATAAAGCGGCAAGCATATTGAAAAAGAAAATGACAGAAATTGATTGTGCAACTTCCTCGTCATCAGCGTCAATGACAGGAGCAGTAGCTGCAATTGCGGAGCCTCCGCAGATTGAGGAACCTACACCGATGAGTGTGGAGATTTTTCCGGGAACATGAAGGATTTTATGTAATACCCAGGCAACAACAAGGGATGTTGTGATCGTTGCAAGAATGATTGGAAGCGATTGTTTTCCTGTCTGCAGGATGACAGAGAGATTCATTCCAAAACCAAGTAAAATAACAGCATATTGCAGGATTTTTTTGGACACAAATGTGATGCCACTCTGTAGAGCAGATTTATCGCTGACCAATAATGTAATGACCATTCCTAGGAGGATCGCAAAGACAGGACCACCTACAATTGGGAAAATTTTTCCTAAAATCCAGCTTGGAATCGCAATCATCAGGCATAACAGCACACCTTTCCAGTTTTTCTTAATAAAATTCATATTCATAACCTCACTAAAAATATTTTGATTCTTACGGGTTCCTATGATAGCATAAACACATAGAGATGAAAAGTAACAAGCCAAAATAAAAGGAGCAGTCATGCAGACAAAAGGAAAGAAAAAAATCATAGATAATGCGGGAGCATTGCAGAAAAAATACGCATGGAAATCAGAGAAAATGCAGGATACAAAGAAAGCGCCGCAGGATACAAAGAAACAGGCAGCAGCCTGTCCGTATGCAAAAAAATGTGGCGGCTGTGATTATCAGGGAATGTCCTATGAACAACAGCTGCAGGAAAAACAGACCTATGTGCGCAAAAACATTGGGGATTACTGTAAAGTCCTGCCGATCATCGGAATGGAAAATCCGTATCATTACAGAAATAAAGTACACGCAGTGTTTGATGTGGAGCGCAGGGGAAAACATGCAAACGGAGGCAGACGTACCGCAGGAAACGGACATGCAAAGGCGGCACCGGGCGGCGTGATCTCCGGTGTATACAAGGCCGGAACCCATGAGGTCATCAACATTGATTCCTGTGAGATCGAGGATGAACTTTCAAGCACTATCATCCGCGATATCAGAGGACTTTTACATTCGTTTAAAATAAAAACTTATGATGAGGACACCGGATACGGTCTGCTCCGGCACGTTCTCGTGCGCCGTGGTTTTCACAGCGGCGAGGTGATGGTAGTGCTGGTGCTCGGTTCCCCGATTCTTCCATCCAAAAACAATTTTGTGAAAGCATTGCGGAAGCTTCATCCTGAAATAACTACAGTTGTGGTTAACATAAATGATAAACAGACCAGCATGGTTCTCGGAGAAAAGGAAACTGTTATTTATGGAAAAGGTTATATTGAGGATACGCTCTGTGGCTGTACCTTCCGTATTTCGCCAAAATCATTTTATCAGGTGAATCCGGTACAGACAGAGATCCTTTATAATAAAGCAATCACATATGCGGGACTGACCGGAAAAGAGAAAGTGATCGATGCATATTGTGGAACCGGAACGATCGGTCTGATCGCTGCGTCCAAGGCAAAAGAAGTGATTGGTGTGGAGTTAAACCGTGA
>OJNU01000981.1_pt1 | contig 16689 bp, 14 predicted proteins | sample 1597941 | NCBI WGS metagenome assembly OJNU01 (sample SAMN01915228, study PRJEB22387) | human gut metagenome | isolation source: stool | host: Homo sapiens | place: USA | reverse complement strand
AACAGTTTTTTTAACAAAAGATCGTACTTTGTATTTAACAGTTCATTTTCAGAATCCAGAAAAAGGTCACACCCGGATTCACTCACCTGCACTTTTCCATCAAATGCGATCAGCGCCGCCAGCTCCGCGATCTGACAATGACGGCTTTTCCCAAGATGTCTGGAAAGTTCTTCTTTTACTTCACTTGAAAAAGACATTCTATTTACCTCGCAGGGCATCTTTTCCTATATCCCTATGCTCAATCTTCAGACCATATTCCTTCTTGTCCGCCATTCTCTTGTACAATTCATTGGCAAGCGTTACCGAGCGGTGTTTTCCGCCTGTGCATCCAATTGATATGACAAGCTGGTTTTTTCCCTCTGCAATGTAGTTTGGTATCAGGAAGTTGATCATATCCTCTAATTTATCCAGAAACTCGTGCGCCTCCTTAAATTGAAGCACATAATCCTGAATTTCCTTGTCATTTCCTGTCTTGGCACGAAGCCCTTCCACGTAATATGGATTCGGCAGAAAACGCACATCGAAAACCAGATCGGAATCCGCCGGGATTCCATATTTAAATCCGAACGATAAAATCGTGACGAACAGATTTTTATAATCCTGGTTCTGCACAAATATTTTTTCAATCTCCGCTTTCAGCTCTCTTGTCAGAAGCTGACTGGTATCTATAATATAACTTGCCCGCTCTTTTAAAAAGGCAAGTCTCTCTCTCTCTTTTGCAATTCCTTTATCGCCACGCCCCGAGCCTGCCAGTGGATGGCTTCTTCTCGTCTCTTTGTATCGTTTTACAAGTACGGAATCCTCCGCATCCAAAAATAAGATATCATAAGCGCCGCCGTTTGCCTTGATCCGGTCAAGCACACTTCTAAGTTCCTCAAGTGCCTGTCCACTTCGGATGTCGATCCCGACAGCGACTTTCTGTAATTCTGCATTCTGCTGCAGATCAGACAATTCCACAAATTTTTCCAATAAAGGGATTGGAAGATTATCGACACAGTAAAAGCCGATATCTTCCATCATTTTCAGTGCTGTACTTTTTCCGGCTCCAGACATTCCTGTTAATATCACGAATTTCATATTATAACCACACCTTTCTCATAAGTTTGCAGCTTAAAATTCACCAATCATTTTCACTTCCGGTTCCAATACTACACCAAACTGTGCCTGTACCTTATCCGATACGTCCCTCATCAGCTGACAGATATCTGCTGCTGTTGCATCCCCTTTGTTGATCACAAAACCACAGTGTTTCTCAGACACCTGCGCACCACCCACCTGATAGCCGCGAAGTCCTGCATCCATGATCAGCTTTCCTGCAAAATATCCCTCCGGTCTTTTGAAAGTGCTTCCGGCACTCGGATACTGCAGTGGCTGTTTCTCTGCTCTTTTTTCATTCAATTCTTTCATTTCGGAACGGATTTCCGCCTCATTGCGCGGCACAAGTTCCAAAACAACTTTTGTAACAATATATTTTTTCTCTGGAATACAGCTATGCCGGTAACCCAGGTCGAGCGCATCTCTGTCAAGTTCCAACTGTGCACCGTTTTCATCGAGAACATATACTTTCTCAATGATGTCCTTCATCTCTCCGCCATAGGCTCCGGCGTTCATGACAACTGCTCCGCCGACACTTCCCGGAATACCGGCAGCAAATTCCATGCCGCCCAGACCATTCGATGCCGCAGTATTGGCAATTTTCGAAAGCATCGCACCTGCCTGTGCCGTGATTTTCGTTCCATCCACTTCAATGTTTCCCATTGGGTCTGTCATCTCGATCACCACACCACGGATTCCCTTGTCTCCCACAAGCAGATTACTGCCATTTCCGATAAAAGAATATGACACATGATACTGTCTGCAGAGTGCAAGGATAGCCACAAGTGCTGTTTCATCCGGCTGGACCAGCACATCTGCCGGTCCACCCACACGAAACGTTGTATGTTTTTTCATTGGCTCTTCCATAAATATCCCGGAGCCACCCATTACATTTTGAAGTTCTGTCAAAAACTGGTCATTCATTGATCTTCCCTAAGCTTCCTTTAAGAATGCAATATAGCCTCTGTATGCCTCATACAGATCAACTTTACTGATGATCTCCCATGGCGCATGCATATTCAATACCGGAACACCGCTGTCGATGACATTCATTCCATAATTTGCAAGAATGTAAGCGATTGTTCCGCCGCCGCCCTGATCTACTTTACCAAGCTCGGCTGTCTGGAAGGATACCTCATTTGTATCCATAATATTTCTTAATTTTCCAATATACTCTGCATTTGCATCATTGGAACCACCCTTGCCTCTGGAACCTGTATATTTATTAAATACAAGTCCTTTTCCAAAATATGCGGTGTTTCGTTTTGTCATAACGCTTGGGAAGTTCGGATCAAACGCTGCCGATACATCGGAGGAAAGCACCTTGGAATTTGCCAGTGCTCTTCTGAGTGCCAGTTCTGAATAACTTCCTGCTGCTGCCATTACTTCTGCAACGGTATTTTCGAAAAATCTGGACTGCATTCCGCTGGCTCCCACGCTTCCGATCTCCTCTTTGTCCACTAAGAGGCAGACACTTGTGATCTCCGGATCTTCTGACACAAGCATTGCTTCAAAGGATGGATATGCGCACACCCTGTCGTCATGTCCATAACCCATGATCATGCTGCGGTCAAAGCCGTAATCTCTTGCTTCTCCTGCCGGAACCACCTCGATCTCTGCGGAAAGGAAATCTTCCTCCTCTATACCATATTCTTTGGATAAAAGATTCATGATATTTGCTTTCACTTTTTCTTTTACTTTCTCGTCTTCTGTCTGCATTGGAATGCTTCCGATCAAAAGATCAAGATTTTCACCCTCGATCACTTTTGCAGCTTTCTTCTCTAACTGTTCTCCTGATAAATGGATCAGAAGATCACTCACTCCAAACACCGGATCGCCTGGTTTATCGCCGACATTTACCTTTACAACAGTTCCGTCTTTTTTTGCAATAACACCATGTAATGCCAAAGGTAACGTTACCCACTGGTATTTCTTGATTCCACCATAATAGTGGGTGTCTAACATAGCGAAATCGGTATCCTCATATAATGGATCCTGTTTTAAATCCAGACGTGGTGAGTCAATGTGTGCTCCAAGGATATTCATTCCTTTTTCCATGCTCTCTTTTCCGATTACAAATAAAGCCATGCCTTTTCCCATGTTATTGGCATATACTCTGTCGCCTGCTTTCAATGCTGTATGCTCTGCGATTACCTTTTCAAGATTTACAAAACCTGCTTTTTCTGCTTTCTCCACAAAAGAAGTAACGCACTCGCGCTCTGTCTTGCAATCAGAAATAAACTTGCGGTAATTCTCTGCGAACTGAAATACTTCCTCCCGTTTATTTCCTTCCGGGTATTTTTCCCATGCAATTTTGTTTTCCATAATTTTATCTCCAAATCTAACTATATATTTATAACGGTTTTTCCGCTATATGCAAAAATGTAACTGTGCCGTCCACTTTCGGCATAATCGTGTATACACAGCTTAATCGTCATCATCATGGCCTTTTGTGATATTCTCCTGCACGCGGCGGTAAAGCTCCTGTGCTGCATTGTAACCCATTTTCTTCTGTCTGTGGTTAACCGCTGCTGTCTCACAGATGACTGCAAGATTTCGTCCCGGACGGATTGGCAGCGAATGACACGCCACTTTATTTCCAAGAAATTCTGCGTATTCATCCTCTAAACCCAGACGGTCATACTCATTTTCTTTCTTCCAGTCCTCTAGCTTGATGACAAGGTCAATCTGCTGTTTTTCCTTGACACACTCAACACCGTAAAGCGCTTTCACATCGATAATACCGATACCACGCACCTCGATAAAATATCTCGTGATGTCCGGAGAAGTGCCGATCAGCGTATGCTCATTAATCTTGCGGATCTCCACAACATCATCTGTTACCAGACGATGTCCTCGCTTAATCAGTTCCAGTGCTGCTTCACTCTTACCGATTCCGCTTTCACCGGTAATCAGAAGTCCCTCACCGTAAACGTCTACCAGCACACCATGGATGGTAATACACGGAGCAAGCTCTTCACTTAAAAGATAAATCAGCTCCGCCATGAATTCTGATGTGCTTCTGCCTGTTCCGAATACCGGCACATTATTTTCCTTTGCCCTCTGTAAGAACAGGTCATCCGGCTGTAAATCCCTGCAGAAGATAATGCATGGGATATCATATGTGGTAAATTTCTGTAAAATCTTTTCTTTCTTCTCCACATCCAGTCTCTGTAAATAGGTGTACTCAACGTTTCCGATGATCTGTACACGCGACTGCTCAAAATGTTCAAAGAACCCACTCAGCTGCAAAGCCGGACGGTTCACATCACTGATCTTAATACGGTGTTTTTTCAAATCCATGTCCGGCAGGAAATTATACAGATCCATGATCTGTGCTACTTTGCTGACACTTACTCCATTCGTTCCATTCATACCCTTTTCTCCTTTATGTTCTGGGGAATTTTTGTTTTTCTCTGCGCCGGAAAATACTTCTGCCGCATAGAAAACCCATTGTCATAAATATATCACAGAACCGCGTCTTTGTGAAGAAATTCATATACTGCCTGCGCCGCTTTTTCGTTCATGCTCTCGGTGTCGGCAAGATCTTCTGCCGAGGCCTCTCGGATTGCCTCTAACGACTGATATTTCTTCATCAAAGCTTTTCTTCTGGACGGACCGATTCCCGGAATATCATCCAGTATGGAATGCACCTGTTCTTTGCTGCGCAGTGACCTGTGGTATTCGATAGCAAAACGATGCGCCTCGTCCTGAATTCTTGTGATAAGTTTGAATCCTTCACTGCCCCGGTCAATCGGTATCTCAATATTGTTATAGTATAACCCACGGGTTCTGTGATTATCATCTTTTACCATACCACAGACCGGAATATTCAGATGTAATTCATCCAGCACTTTCAGGCAGATATTGACCTGCCCTCTTCCACCATCCATCATAATAAGATCCGGGAAGCGTGTAAAACTGCCATACTCTGCACCGAGTTCTTTCTCCTGCATTTCTTCCTGCTCCCGCATGCCGTGTGTAAAACGCCTTGTAAGGACTTCATGCATGGAAGCGTAGTCATCCGGCCCGGTGACAGTGCGGAGCTTGAACTTTCTGTAATCGCTGCGCTTTGGTTTTCCTTTTTCATAAACCACCATGGAACCAACCGTCTCGAATCCGTTGATGTTGGAGATATCAAACGCTTCCACACGCTGTAAGCCCGGAAGATCCAGCCATCCTGCGATCTCTTTCATCGCTCCGATAGTTCTTCCCTCCTCACGCTTGATCTTCTCCTTATCCTGCGACAACACAAGTTCCGCATTCTTCTGCGCCAGCTCCACCAGTTTTTCCTTCATTCCTTTTTGCGGAATACGGATATAGACTTTGCCGCCGCGCTTCTCCCCCAACCATTCTGCCAATACTTCATGGTCATCGATCTCCTCCGGCAGCATGATCTCCCTCGGAATAAACGGCGTGCCAGAATAAAACTGTTTTACAAATGTAGTCAATATTTGTTCCTTAGTATCTTCATTTCCGATCTTTACATAAAAGTGATCCCGTCCGATCAGTTTTCCATCCCGGATAAAAAATACCTGTACGACCGCGTCTCTGTCATCCGCAGCAAGTGCAATAATGTCTTTGTCCTCGCCGTCGTTATGCGTGATTTTCTGTTTCTGTGCAATCTGCTTCACGCTGTTTAAAAGGTCGCGATATTCGATTGCCTTCTCAAACTGCATCTCCTCGGAAGCAGCCATCATTTTTTCCTGTAACGATTTTAAAATTGGTGCATAGTTTCCATTTAAAAATTCAACGGCTGCATCCACACGCTGTCTGTACTCCTCTTTGCTGATATATCCCTGACACGGTGCATTGCACTGATGAATATGGTAATTCAGGCACGGGCGGTCTTTTCCGATATCTTTTGGCAGATTCCGGTTACACGTTCTGAGCTGATATAATTTATTGATCAGTTCGATCGTATCCTTGACTGCTCCTGCACTCGTGTACGGTCCAAAATAGCGTGACCTGTCTTTTTTCTGTTGTCTGGAAAACAGAACCCGCGGAAAATCCTCTCCGACCGTCACCCTGATATAGGGATAGGTCTTATCATCCCGCAGCATGGTATTGTATTTTGGACAATGTTCCTTGATCAGGTTGCACTCCAACACAAGCGCCTCTAATTCCGAGTCCGTAATAATATACTCGAAACGTGCGATCTGTTTTACCATCTGTGCCTTTTTGATGCCCTCATCATGACTCGGCTGGAAATACTGGTGTACTCTCTTTCGTAAACTGACAGCCTTACCGATATAGATGATCGCATCGTGGCTGTCATGCATAATATAAACTCCCGGCTGATCCGGGAGTTTTTTTAATTCTTCTGCAATCTCAAACATTATTCACCATCATTGCCTTTACTCTGGCGTTCAGCGTCCATTGCCTGTTCCATAAAGCTCTTCTTTGTGCTCTCTTCCTCCGGTTCCGGAATACCTTTGATCTCACGGAAAATCTTCATAAATTCTTTTCCGGTGATCGTCTCATGCTCGTACAGGTATTCAGAAATCTTATCTAATGATTCGCGGTTCTCGATCAGAAGCTGCATTGCGTCATCATAACATTTGTTAATAATGGAAAGAACTTCTCCGTCGATCTGTGCTGCGGTCTCCTCACCGCAGATCAGTCCTGCCCGGTTATCCAGATACTGGTTCTCTGTTGTTGCAAGACACATCATGCCAAACTTATCTGACATACCATATCGTGTAACCATTGCTCTTGCGATCGCTGTTGCGTTCTCAATATCGTTTGCAGCGCCGCTTGTTGCGGAGGAAAATACGAGTACTTCTGCCGCACGTCCTGCCATGTAGGTTGTGATCTTGGCAAGCAGTTCATCCTTCGTCTGTAAGAACTTCTCCTCTTCCGGTGTCTGCAAGGTATAACCAAGTGCTCCCATCGTTCTTGGAACGATCGTGATCTTCTGGACCGGCTCAGTGTTCTTCTGAAGTGCTGTCACAATTGCATGTCCAACCTCATGGTACGAAACGATCTTGCGCTCTTTATCACTCATCACGCGGTCTTTTTTCTCTTTACCGCCTACTGCAACTAACTCAAAAGCCTCAAATAAATCTGCCTGATTTACATATTTTCTGCCCTTCTTAACCGCATTGATCGCAGCCTCATTGATCATATTGGCAAGATCAGAACCAACAAGCCCTGCGGTTGCAAGTGCGAGTGCATCCAGATCTACAGTCTCATCCATAAGAACATCTTTGGAATGAACTTTTAACGTCTCAAGTCTTCCCTTCAGATCCGGCTTATCGACGATAATACGACGGTCAAAACGTCCCGGACGAAGCAGCGCTTTATCCAGAACTTCCGGTCTGTTGGTTGCAGCCAGGATCAAAAGTCCCTTGGAAGTATCAAAACCATCCATCTCGGCAAGCAGCTGGTTTAAGGTCTGCTCACGCTCATCATTGCCACCGCCATAGCGGGAATCACGGCTTTTACCGATTGCATCGATCTCATCAATAAAAATAATACACGGTGCCATCTTCTGCGCTTCCTTGAACAGATCACGCACACGGGAAGCACCCACGCCGACGAACATCTCCACAAAATCAGAACCTGCCAGGGAGAAAAACGGAACCTTTGCCTCTCCGGCAACTGCTTTTGCCAGCAATGTCTTACCGGTTCCAGGAGGTCCGACAAGAAGTGCCCCCTTCGGGAGCTTTGCCCCGATATCGCTGTATTTCTTCGGATTGTGCAGAAAATCCACCACTTCCTGCAGGGATTCCTTTGCCTCATCCTGTCCAGCTACATCTTTAAATGTCACACCGGTTGTTTTCTCCACATATACTTTGGCGGTTGATTTTCCAGCCCCCATGGCTCCTCCGCCCATCCGGCGCATCAGGAATCCAAAAAGAATCCAGATCAGTACCAGCGGAATAATAAAGCTTAAAATGTTTACCAGCCATGCCGAAGTATTGTCCGGCACGGATGCCGAAATTTCAATTGCCTTTCCCTCTGATGTCTTTGCCTTTTTAAGCGTTGTAATCAGATCCGGATCATTGACAATTCCGGTGTAATACGTTATTTCGTATGGTTTTTTATCGTCCACCAGTGTGTAATCCATCTCGTAATTGCTGAATTCCACTGTTTTGATATTATTCTTTTCCAGTTGTTTCAGGAATTCGGAGTATGTAGTTTCCTTCGAACTCATCTGTGAAAACCGGTTGGCAAAAAATGACAGGAAAAAGAGTGCCACCAGAGTGACCATGATAAATCCCAGGATCATCTGTCCGTTATGGTTGTCTTTCTTTCCTCCGTTGTTGCCACCGTTGTTTCCGTTATTACCATTGTTTCCGTTGTTTCCATTATTTCCGTTATTATAATTATTGCCACCGTTATAGTTTCCGTTGTTATAATTATTCGGTGCCTGATTGTCCATAAGCCCTCCACTTGTATATCTCTTGTAATCAATACCCTTATTATATGTAATAAGAAACGCAAAATCAACATTTTGTTCGAGAACTTTTCCTATCCTTTCTAAACTTTTTATAAAAAAGTGTGGAATATTTTCGTTGTCCGCTGTATAATATTAAACTATGGTAGTTTAGATAAAAACTTAGGAGGAAAATTATGCCTGTAAAATACGTCTTTGTCACTGGCGGTGTCGTATCTGGTCTTGGAAAAGGTATCACTGCTGCATCTTTAGGACGTCTGCTCAAAGCGCGTGGCTACAAAGTCACCATGCAGAAGTTCGATCCATATATCAACATTGATCCGGGAACCATGAACCCGATTCAGCACGGTGAAGTGTTCGTAACGGATGATGGAGCGGAAACCGATCTGGATCTCGGTCACTACGAGCGCTTCATCGACGAAAGTCTGACAAAGAATTCCAATGTGACAACCGGTAAGGTTTACTGGTCCGTTCTGCAGAAAGAACGTCGTGGAGATTATGGCGGAGGAACCGTACAGGTAATCCCGCATATTACCAACGAGATCAAGAGCCGTTTTTACCGTAATTTCACATCCGATGATATGCATATTGCAATTATAGAAGTCGGCGGAACCGTCGGAGATATCGAAAGCCAGCCTTTCCTTGAAGCAATCCGTCAGTTCCAGCACGAAGTTGGACATGAGAATGCGATTCTCTGTCACGTTACCCTGATTCCGTACCTGCGCGCCTCACAGGAATTAAAGACCAAGCCTACCCAGGCAAGTGTCAAGGAACTGCAGGGTATGGGTATCCAGCCGGATATCATCGTCTGCCGTTCCGAGCAGCCGTTAGATCAGGGATTAAAGGACAAGATCGCACTGTTTTGTAATGTTCCGAACACACATGTACTGCAGAATCTGGATGTTGAGTATTTATATGAAGCTCCACTGGCGATGGAAAAAGAAAATCTTGCGAAAATTGCCTGTGAGTGTTTAAATCTTGACTGTCCGGAACCGGATTTAAGTGACTGGAAGTCCATGGTCAATGATCTGCGTCATCCGGACAAGGAAGTCCGGATTGCCCTGGTCGGAAAATATACCGCATTACACGATGCTTACATTTCCGTTGTGGAAGCTTTAAAGCACGGTGGTATTCCAGAGCATGCAACCATCGACATCAAATGGGTAGACTCCGAAGAATTAAATGTAGACAATGTAGATGAGGTGCTGGGGGATGTAAACGGTATCCTTGTTCCCGGCGGATTCGGTCTGCGCGGTGTCGAGGGAATGATCCTTGCCGCACGCTATGCCCGCGAAAACAAGATTCCGTACCTTGGTCTCTGCCTCGGCATGCAGGTATCCATCATTGAATTGGCACGTCACGTATGCGGATTCAACGATGCACACAGTATCGAACTTGACCCGAACACAACCCATCCGGTCATTGCACTGATGCCGGACCAGGACGGTGTAGAAGATATCGGCGGTACCTTAAGACTCGGCGCTTATCCTTGTGTACTGGACAAGGATTCCAAAGCATATGAAGTATACGGAACCACTGAGATTTCCGAGCGTCATCGTCATCGTTATGAAGTAAACAATGATTATCGTGCCACTCTTACCGAGCATGGCATGAAACTTTGCGGAACTTCTCCGGACGGAAGAATTGTAGAAATGATCGAACTCCCGGATCACCCATGGTTTATTGCCACACAGGCACATCCGGAATTAAAATCCAGACCAAACCGTCCACATCCACTGTTCCGTGGTTTTGTGGAAGCAGCAACCAAGTGTAAACGATAATGTAATTCCCGGCGGTTTTTCCGCCGGGTTTTCACTTTATTTGAAAGAGGAGAACTGTCATGCCCAAATCTGTGAATCAAAAACAAAAGCTGTTATTCCTTCTGGATTATCTGCGTCAGAACACGGATGAAACCCATACCGTCACTACCCCACAGATCATCGACCATCTCGCGGCAAACGGCATCCGGGCGGAGCGTAAAAGCATCTATAACGATATCCAGACGCTTTGTGATTATGGTTATGACATCATCCTGACCGAAGGCGCGCATGCCGGTTACCGCATAGCAGACCGCACATTTGAGCTGCCGGAAGTCAAACTGCTTGTTGACCTGGTACAGTCTTCCAAATTTATTACCACAAAGAAATCACGGCAGCTGATTGGCAAACTGGAACAGCTTGTCAGTAAAAACGATGCGAAAAAACTACAGCGTCAAGTTGTCGTTGCAGACCGCAACAAAACCAGCAATGAAAAAATCTATTACAGCGTGGATGTCATCCACTCTGCCATTGCAGAAAACCGGCAGATCCGTTTCCACTACTTCGACTGGAATGTCAGAAAAGAAATGCAGCTGCGCAAAAACGGCAGATTCTATCAGGTCAGCCCCTGGCTTCTTACCTGGGATGACGAGAACTATTATCTTGTTGCCTATGACGCGGATGCCGGGAAAATGAAACATTACCGCGTGGACAAGATGCTTGATCTCTCCGCTGTGGATCAGGCGCGGTGCGGACAGACCGATTACGAACAGATGGATATCGCCTCTTATTCCCGCAAAAATTTCGGCATGTTTGCCGGGGAAGAGACAACCGTACAGCTTCTGTGCGATACTTCCATGACCGGTGTCATCATTGACCGCTTTGGTGCCAGTGTAGCCATGCGCCCCTACGACGAAACCCACATTCTCGCACGGGCACAGGTTGCTGTCAGTCCACAGTTTTTCGGCTGGCTTGCCGGCTTATCCACACATATCCGTGTGATTTCCCCGGATTCCGTTGTCAATGAATACCAAATTTTTCTGCAGGAAATCCTGCGCAGTTATACCGATATGCAATAATCGTTTCCAAAGGAGGAATATACTATGAATTTACCAAAAGATCCTGTCATGCTTCTGTCTGTTGTCAACACACAGCTGCGTGATCATTACCCGACACTTACCGAACTTGCTGCCGCATATATGACCGATGCAGATGCAATTACAGAAACCCTTGCTGCCATCAATTATCATTACGATGAGGGGCAGAATCAGTTTATTTAACAGGCAATCGCCTGATTCACTACATAAAAGGAGGGGAACTTTTGTATGGCCAGTTGTGATTTTTGTGCATACAATGAATATGATGAAGAGGACGAAGCGTACTACTGCTCCGTCAATATGGATGAAGACGATATGGCTCGTTTTGTCCAGAGTAATTACAAGGAATGTCCCTTTTACCGTTCCGGGGACGAATACAAAGTTGTACGGCACCAGATGTAACCTGGTGCCGTTTTCGTAAAATACTAATTATATTATGTTTCTGCCCACACATCCATAGACTTCTTTCCATGCTTTCTGCCCCACAAATACAGCAATACACATGCCACAAGAAGTACAACATCCGCAAGGAGCGTTCCCTCGATACCAAATCCAACGTTATACGCAAAACTGTCCCTGGCGGTTGCTGCATCTAGTTTAAATACCGAATACGGCACATTGATCCCACTGTTTGGCAAGCCAAAGAGAATGTTCTGCGTAAAATTCCATGCTGTATGTACGGCAAACGCACACCAGAGACTGTCCATGTAATATACCATGAGGGAAAACAAAATTCCGACCAGAAAAATATTCAGGACAGAAAGCACCGTAACTCCGTTATTTGCCAGATGCAGCAACGCAAACAGCAGTGCATTTCCGACAATTGCAACCACCGGATTTTTATAACTCCTGCGCAGTTTCTGATATAGAAATCCCCTGCACAGCAGTTCCTCTGCCGACGACTGGATAAACACGGTCAGAAACACAACCACAAACCACAGCGGATGAATGGCATCGTAGGTCAGCACAATATCATGGTGCAGCCATGCAATCAGAATACAAAATCCATTCAGTGCAAATCCCAGAACCAAACCGAAAAGCAGATATTTCCAGTTATTTCCCTGTGGTTTCGTGCCGACTGCCTGTAAAATCGGACGATTCCGTTTTCGGATACCGATCCAGAGCAATGCCACGGCCCAGATTCCCCAAAAGATCACATACATCAGTGTCGTATTCAAAAACGCAGAATTTAGTATCTCAGGGTTTCTTGCATAGGCAATCCCCACCGGGATTCCGAGAACAAAGTTTCCCAGAAATTGTCCTAAAACCATGAGAATCACAGTTTCAAGGTAAAGCACCGGAAGCGTATCAACAATTTTGTTTTTCAACAATTTTTTCTTTTCCATTTTACTGAAACTCCTTTTCTTTTATCTGTTTCTTATTATATCTTTGTACGCTTAATGTTTTACCTGTTGTATCTTAACGTTTTCTTAAACTGCTGTTTAACGAAGCCGGAAGTCTATTGGTTTTATCCACACTATTTGGTATCTTTATTTCGATGTACCAATTTTGCCTGCCGGTTGATCAGACGTCCGATCAGTTCTACCGACTCATCAATTCCGTAGCATGCACTGTTGATACACAGATCATAATTGATCGCATCACCCCAGCGCTTACCGGTAAAGGAATGATAATAATCCTGGTGCTTGTGATCCATCTTGCGCACAAGATTAATGGCCTGTTTCAAATCCAGATTTTTCAGTTCCATCATACGGCGCACACGGATCGCAAACGGTGCCGTAATATAGATACTGATATGCGGAATATGCTGTCCGGTCAGTACGACATCCGCAGCACGTCCCATAACAATCATATCTTCCTCTTTTGCCAGCTCACAGATTAAGGCACTCTGCCGGAAGAAAGATGCGTCTTTCTTTGACAGACCATGATAACGCTTAAAATCGCTGACTTTTGCCGCATCTGCCCCGAATTCTTTTGCATCTCTGCGATCTAGGATCTGATTCAATACCGATTCATCATAATAATTGATATGCAGTGCTTCCGCCAGTGCAAATCCAATATCAGTACCTGCACTTCCATGGGAACGGCTGATACAAATTACCAGATGATCCTTCTCAGAAAACTTCTTGCTCAGAATCGAAGAATTCATATCTGCCAGATCTTTGTCCACAATATCTACCGAGCCAAAGCTCATCGGCAGATTTGCTATTTCTTCCAGAATATCATTATATTCAACCAAAAGGTCATGGCGTGCTTCTTTATTCCGGATACTTCTCGCCATGTTTCCGATCAGAGCCAGTTCACTTCGAAGCAAATGCCCCTGTGGATTGGAAACAATAAGCATGGTCAGGTCATCCAGCACACGCGCTTTTTCTCCGGTAAATGTCTTTCCGAGTCCAGAACCGGAAGTCTTGTACACCTTTTCATCCAGTTCATAGATGCGGTTCGCCAGCTTTCTGCATTGTTCTTTGTTGTCCATAGCCTTCTACCTCCTATAAAAAGAATACCAGTGTATCAATGATAAATACCGGAATCAGAAACTTCAGGGAACATAACATATATCCAAAGAAGGACGGCATCTTGATACCGTTTTCATCCGAAATGGACTTCACCATAAAGTTCGGAGCATTTCCGATATAAGTGTTGGCTCCCATAAATACTGCACCACAGGAAATCGCCATCAGCATTTTGACAGCAACGGTTCCCACGGTCGTTGCAACACCTGTCGTGGCACCAAGTGTACCTGCGGTGGTAAGGAATACCAGATAGGTTGGTGTATTGTCCAGAAAGCTGGAAAGTGCACCGGTCGCCCAGAACATCTCTAATGGTTTCGTCAGCCCCAGTTCTGCTCCCTTGCTCTTTAAAATCATCAGTGCCGGCTGCATGGTGATAAAGATACCGATAAACAATACTGCAACTTCCTCGATGGCACCCCAGGTAAAATGGTTCTTGGTACGAACCTCTGATTTTGTGGTTTTAAACGACAGAAATGCCGCAACCAGAATAATCACAATCTCGATCAGTGTCGGCACAGCCAGTCTTACACTTCGAAAGATCGGAACGCTGATGACACTTCCATCTGCATTCTGGAAAGCTTTCATTCCCGGAAGAACGCCACTTAATACAACACCTGCCACAATCATAATCATAAAGATAATATTGTGCAGACCATTCACCTTTAACGTGGTAGTCGGTCTGGAGATATCCGGACGCATGCCAAGTGCAATATCCCTGCGATATGCACGGCGGTCAATGAAATAAAATACGGTCAGAAGAATTACCATATTGAATATCAGTACCGGGAACAGACGCAGACTCCAGGTAAATGGAACTCCTCTCATAAATCCCATCAGAAGTGGCGGATCACCGATTGGTGTCAGACATCCACCCATATTGGAAATCAGGAAAATGAAAAAGACCATAATATGACTCTTATTTCTTCTCCAGGAATTCATCTGAATCATCGGACGCACCAGAAGCATACTTGCACCAGTTGTACCGATACAGCTTGAAAGCAGTGTTCCGATCGCCAGAAGTCCGGTATTCATACGCGGGGAACCCACGAAATCTCCTTCCAGGTTAATGTTTCCTGAAACACAAAACAGACCAAACAGCAACACAATAAAGGAAAGATAATCATTTACAATACATTCCAATACCGTTTCTGCAGTCTCTCCTGCACCGTATTTTACAGCAAACGGAATCATAAATAAAAGTGACCAGATGAGTACCGCCCAGCCCTTATTTTTATCCCACCATTCTCCTTTTACCAATGGGAAAATTGCGATACATAATAAAAGACCGGCAAACGGTATGCACAGCCAAAGCGGTATGTTACCCATTTTCTTGTACCTCCTTATAATCTCTGTATATTTTACACCTCAGCCCCCAAAAAAGTAACCGCTAATTCGTCAAATAATTAACAAAGTTCCAATCTCCATTTCACTTATTTTTGTATATTTTCTCCATATAAAGAAAGCCTGCATCCACACGGTGTATTTTATTTCACAGGCAGCATTTTGTCACAAAATGAAGAGAAGCCTCTCCGTTCCCGGATCGGCTTCTCTTCGAGGAGTTTAGTTATGAAAATGTTTATTAAATAAAAAGGGAATAATGTAAAGGAATGATTTCCGTTTACATTGTCTAGTATATGCAAAAAATGTGTCCATATTATGTCCACTTCAAAAACAAATTCTAAAATCATATTCCAAAAATTTTAGAGACATTTTATATATTTAACAATTTCTTACATAATTCGATCTTGCTGTCATCGGTCAGACTGTTTTCAAATACCACCTGTCCACGTTTCTGCCGGCCGCAAAGCAGATCTTTCTCCTGCAGTCTTCTTTTCATCTCACGTGCGGTTCCCTCGCCTCCGTCAAAAATTTTCACATTCTCCCCCAACACCTGCTGAATCTGTTTTCTGGCAAACGGATAATGTGTGCAGCCGAGTACCGCTGCATCCACCTGGTTTTCCCGGTAAGAATAAAGCAGATCTTCCAGATATTTATGAAGATCCTCTCCGTCGAGATCTCCCCGCTCAATAAAATCCATCAGACCCGGACACGGCAACGGAAGAATTTGTGCTTTCTCTTTGTAGCGCTCCATCAGCACATGAAACTTTTCTTCATGAATTGTCATCGGGGTTGCCATCACAAGGACTTTGGGATGTTCCATGCAAAGTGCCGCCGGTTTCAGTGCCGGTTCAATCCCGACAATCGGAATATACGGATACATCTCGCGCAGTTTCCGGACAGCAGCACTGGTGGCTGTATTGCAGGCAACCACAAGACCTTTTGCCCCCTGGTCAAACAGCTTTCGTGCACATCCGATCGTCAGTTCCCGTACTTTTTCTTTTTCTTTTGTTCCGTATGGCGCATTTTTAGAATCCCCGAAATAAATAAAATCTTCCTCCGGCATAATCCGGATCAGTTCCCGCAGGACACTGATTCCTCCCACTCCGGAGTCAAATACCGCAATTGGGTTTTCTCTTTGTAATTGATATTCCACAGATCTGTTATCCTTTCTTAATTGAAAAAACATGGTTCAGTTGTTATAATAGTAACTAGTAAATAGCAATGGAGAGTGACAACTATGCTGACTGAAAAAAATATTTCCGATAAATATAAATACTGTGAATTTTGCGGACGCACGCTTCCAAAACATTATGAAGGAACGCTATGTCCCACTTGTCAGGAAGCACAGCTTTTCCGGAATGTGCGGGATTATATCCGCGCCAACACTGTAAATGAATATGAAGTTGCAGAACATTTCCATATTCCTCTCCGGCAGATCAAAGAGTGGATTCGGGAAGGCCGGATCGAATATCATGAGGTCAACACAGCTTCCACTATCTCCGGCATGCACTGCCAGCGCT
>OJNU01000955.1_pt1 | contig 17051 bp, 4 predicted proteins | sample 1597941 | NCBI WGS metagenome assembly OJNU01 (sample SAMN01915228, study PRJEB22387) | human gut metagenome | isolation source: stool | host: Homo sapiens | place: USA | reverse complement strand
CACTATGGATTTTTATTTTTTGATTAACTGTTCAAGTTCATTTTACAACTGACCGCGTAATTTCAATGAAACCATCATTTGGAAAATTTTTTAGAAAATTTTCAGGAAAGGAAGGTAACCCATGTCTCGAGAAAAGAAAGACGGAAAGCGGATCAACTTTTACATGGACAGAAAGATCATTGACATGCTGGACCAGTACTGCGAAGAAATGGGCCAGACCAAAACCATTGCCACGGAGCGGATACTGCAGGAGCATTTGGAAACCTACTTTGCCAGCAGAGAGGAAGAGAAACTGGAGATCGTCCGGTAAGGAACTGTTACTGAAAAAATGCAATGCCCGTTGCAGAAAATGTTGCAAATGATCGGTGATTAAATTAAGAAGTAAGCCGGAATGAGGGATCCGGGTTTTATATGAGGTAAATTTAAAAGGAAATCAATGTTCATACCCCAAATTAAGAAAGAAAGAAGGATGGAGTCATGAATAAAATTTATAAAGTTATCTGGAACAAAGCAAAAAATTGCTATGTGGTAGTCTCTGAAATAGCAAAAGCACATAGTAAAGGCGGTTCAACAGTACGGCGTGTTCCGCATGTGGGAACTGTGCTCATAACGATGCTGATGGCTTCCGTTTTGAATTTAGGGATTAGTGCGCCTGTTTGGGCGGACCCTCCTGATACAGGTGCTAATTATTATGGCGTCAATGCGTCAGATAATCCTGTAACGCCTGCACCTGATCATCCAACAAATGAAAATGGTGATGGTGCGATTGGCGCGCATGCGATTGCTGCGGGAGAAAACGCAGTTGCAATCGGGGCAAAATCCATTTCTATAGGTTTTGGAGTTAATGCTAGCGATGTAAGCAGCATTTCCATATTACCAGCTAATATTCCTGGTGAGACTATTAGAAGTATCAGAAAATTTGATGCAAACGGTGAATTAATATTAAATAATAATAAACCGGTATATTATACACCTTCTGAGTGGAAAGACACGTCTTTTACAGATGAAATGAGAACAACCGCTCTCCTCAATGAATTTAATTATCGTAGGAAAGAAGGCGGTGAAGCTTCTATAGCCATCGGTAATGAAACCTTTTCGCTTAAAAATGATGTTGTTATTGGAAACAGTGCACAAGCTTTGGGCTATGATGCAGTTGTTATTGGGCGTGAGACAACAGGATTTGATAATTCTGTAGCATTGGGAACCCTTGCAAGTGCTGCTACTAATTCGATTGCTATTGGAGGAGTGGCAATTGATAATAGTTCAGCAGCACAAGCTACTGCTAACTATTCGATAGCTATTGGCAATCAAGCGAGAGCTACGCAGAGTAATGCCACGGCTTTGGGCATTGGCGCAAAAGCGTCAACGGAAAACGCAATTGCCATTGGTTTAAAAGCTAATAATACTAATAATGACTTCAACGGTATTCTTCTACCTGAAATTGGGAATACTAATAACAGCAACAATACCATAGTTCGTGAGTTCGGTTCAGATGGGAAACCAACTGGTAAATACTATACAAGAGATCAGTGGCGCAGTTTTGATGATAGTACAAAGAAGAACTATTTAGGATTAGAATTAAATCAACGTTTAAAAGATAGAGATGATCCTGCTAACAGTTACACATACCGAAGTTCAATTAGTATTGGTGAAAGCACCAATGCGTTAAAGGAACAAGCTGTTTCAATTGGTAGTACGTCAATAGCCGCGGGCAGTAGATCTATTGCTGTAGGAAGAAAGGCAAGAGCAATAGCTAATGATAGTATATCTGTTGGAACGGAAGCATTGACAGGTGCAATTTATGCTACTGCGATTGGCGATTTGTCCAAAGCATTGGGCGATAGAAGCAATGCACTCGGTTACTCGGCAAAAGCGCAGGGAAGCGATAGCACCGCAATCGGTAGTTCGGCAAATGCGCAGGGAGATAACAGTAATGCTATTGGTAGAAATGCAAATGCGCAGGGTGGTAACAGTAATGCACTCGGTTACTCGGCAAAAGCACAGGGAGGCAGTAGCACCGCAATTGGCTATTCAGCAAATGCTTCAGGTTCCGATGCGGTTGCTTTTGGTACTTATGCAAAAGCTGAGAATAAAGATACCATTGCGATAGGGCATGCTACTGCAAGTGATGAATATAGTATTGCAATCGGATCTAAAAATAGTAATAAATATTATACACAAGCATCAGGAAAACAAAGTATCGCAATTGGAGTGGGTACACAAACCTTTAAAGCTAATTCCGTAGCTCTAGGAAATGGAGCAAAATCCTATGGATATCAATCGTCCACAGTTGGCTTCCATTCTTATTCTTTCGGCGATGAAAGTACTGTTTTCGGGCATGATTCGACTGCACATGGTCGGGCTGCTTCTGTTTTTGGTTATATATCATCAGCCGGAGCCGTAACCCTTCTAAAAGGGGATAAGGATCAGAATTATCAGGATACCTGGTCAAGGATAAGAGCTGTCAAAGCAGAGGAAGACACTGAAGGCAATATTACTTATACACGCCTTGGGAACAGGAGCGCAGGCACTGGTGACGACGGTCCTAACGAGTATGAGATTGTGACAACAGTCAGCGGGCAGGTGGTAGCGCTAAAAAGGGACACAGCAGAAAGACCACAAAATGCAGATGGTACAGTTCCCCCTGATTACTATAAAATAACTGAATTGAGAACGGTTTCAAATTTGAAAAGTGAAACTGGTGCAACTATCAGTAATCCCAAAGGGTATTGGTTTGTTGTTGATACCAGCGATGAAGGGAAAATTGACGATATAAAAACTTACGGCGGTCAGACCGAAGGAGGCGTTGCTTTCGGCGACTATGCGAATGCGGTCGGTAACAAATCCCTGGCAGTTGGCAGATCAACCGTTGCTGATGGAAATGACAGTGCTGCTATCGGTATGTTTGCTAATTCTTACGGATCGGGCAGCATGGCATATGGACAATATACATCTACCGGTCTTGTTGAGTTGATTTCCGGAGATGACATCAGGCATACAACAAGTTTAAAAACACCTAGTAATAAAAACGAGTCTGCTGCTGTGTACCGTCGGTTGGTCAATGGCGAGTCGGCGCTCTTGAATAAGCTGAATGAGTATGTGATGAATGATGTGATGTACTATGAGACAACTTCAGGGACGAATACTACGAAGACATTGGTACCCGTGAAAATGAATGCCAAGGGCGAACTGGTTGGCTATTGGACTGGTGGTACCGCAAGTTCTGATGAAGACTATCTAAACCCCGACAATTGGAGCGCTGTTTCAGTTACTATTAAAAAAGACAATAAAACTGCCACGCTGGATACTGAAACCAACCGGTATTATACGGGAAATAGTTCAAATAAAACCTATCTTAATGACACAGATGAGCTTAATTTTGAGGTTACATTTACCGATGGAACCACGAAAATCTTAAAAGCTCAGGCTGGTAGTGTCTTATTGTCTGAAGGCGGCGTAGCTATGGGTGCCTATGCCCATGCGGAAGGAGACCGTTCCCTGGCATTGGGTCGTGTGTCCGGCGCCTATGACAAGAATACTACGGCGGTAGGTCTGTACGCCAATGCAGTGGGCGAAGGCGCCATGGCTCTCGGTCATAATGCCACGGCCGGGGCGAAGGTGACAGTGGAAGAGATGGATGCTGATATCCATACTACGTCTATGAATCTGGATGGCGGAAGCCCTGTTAGAAGCGGCGGGATTGGCGGCATCGCTATCGGCTCCTATGCCCATGCGGAAGGAGACCGAGCTATATCTGTCGGCCGCGCTTCCGGTGCTTATGACAAAAACAGTACGGCTATAGGTTTATATTCCAATGCCTTTGGGGAAGGCGCTATGGCAATCGGTCACAACGCCACGGCCGGGGCGAAGGTAACCATTAATGAGGACAACCCGGACTACCACACTGCCGTAATGACATTACAAGATGGAACCGGGATACGGAGTACAATGGCTGACGGGACGGAGACAAAAGGTGGCATTGCTATTGGTTCTTATGCCCATGCCGTAGGCGACAGAGCGATAGCTTTCGGCCGCGTATCCGGTGCCTTCGGTGATAATAGCACGGCTATGGGCATTTATTCCAATGCTCTGGGGCAGGGCGCTATTGCCATAGGTCACGGTTCATCCACTGGGGTAAAAGTTAAGGTTAATGAAGGCGGGGCTGATGATTTCTGGACTACGGAACTTGAAACGAATACGACAACGGACAATAATCCTGTTTCCAATGGAAATGATGGTGGCATAGCCATCGGTTCCTATGCCCATACGGAAGGTACGCGTGCCCTGGCGGTAGGCCGCGTGGCCGGTGCTTATGGGACGAATAGCACTGTTGTCGGCTTGCGTTCTAACGCTTACGGTGAAGGGTCTATTGCTTTCGGTCATGGGGTGACGGCAGGCAGTGAGTCCCAAAAGTACACTACACAGTTAGAAGCGTTGCATAATGACCCGACTATCCCCTATGATTTGGATGGCGAAGAGACATCATATACTGATGCGTCTGGAAACACAAAAACTGTAACAATCGATCCATCTAATGTTGTTGGTGCCGTTGCCATTGGTTCCTATGCTGAAGCAACCGGTCGCGGTTCTTTGTCTGTAGGACGTTATTCCAAAGCAAGTTCTGCGTACAGTACTACGTTAGGTATTCGGGCCAGTGTGCTGGAAAGTGCGGAAAACGCTATCGCTATTGGGCGTGAGGCGAAGGTTGAGGCATTATATGACGACAGAACCTATGCTGGCATGAACTCTATTGCCGTGGGCACCCTGACCAATGTTAAGGGGCAGAATTCCATTGCCATCGGTACGGCTGACATGTTGAACGTGAGCGAAGACGGAACAGAATCCATTGTGGCGGCGGCTGCCCGTAAGCCTACCACCATAAGCGGCGACAAATCTATCGCCATTGGCATGAATGATACGGTGGTAGGAACCAGTTCAATTGCCATCGGAACCGGTAATGTTGTACAAGGGGATAGGTCCGGCGCGATTGGCGATCCGAACACGGTGAATGGAAAGAATTCCTATATCCTTGGTAATAACAGTACTATTGGTACCATAAATTCGGGAGCCGGTACGGAAGGAAGCACCGGCGGTGATACAGGAAGCGATTCGGGAGACGATACTGAAGGCGACACCGGGAGTACTTCCGGCGGAAGCTCGGCAAGCGCAGATATTCCAATTGATAACGCGTTCATTACCGGTAACAACAGCATCGTCCTCAGTGAGGGCGGCCTGATTTATGGTTCTGATGCAAAAATAGAAGCAGGTGCTGCAAATGGCCTTGCGCTGGGGAATAATACGATTGTGTCTGTACCTGGAGCTGTGGCGCTGGGTTCAACTTCCGTTGCCAAACGGGCGGCTGGTGCCGGTGGAGCTGGCTTTGATCCGGCTACCGGAACAAATCATGTGGTTGGGGAAGGCGAAAACAATGCAACCTGGATCAGCACCTTGGGCGCCGTTTCGGTAGGTGGAAATGAAAGCGTTACCGATGCTAATATAGGAACAGCAGCAACTGAAACCCGACAGATTACTGGAGTAGCAGCAGGTACTGCCGATACAGACGCCGTCAACGTGGCCCAGTTAAAACTGGTACAGGCCAGCGCAGGGGGAGGAACGTTGAAGTTTGGTGGGGATAATACTACACCTGACACTTATATTATCAGAAACTCAGGGCAAGCTTTAGATATAAAGGGCGGCGCAAATCAGTCTAATCTTACTGAAAGCAATATTGCGGTAATTTCTAATGGGGCAGACAAGCTGGAGGTTAAACTTTCCGATAAAATCCAGTTAACGAATGCTGGCGATCTGACGATTGGCACTGATGCAGATGATGAAAGAACGACTGTTTATCAGAAGGGCATTAAAATTGAGCCTAAGTCAGGAACAAATTCTGTTATGTTCACAACTGAGGGTATCAGCGCAGGCGGTCAGAAGATAGAAAACGTGGCCGATGGCGTAGCACTGACGGATGCGGTGAATGTAGGGCAACTGAAGAATGCGCGCACGGTAGTTACTGAAGGCGCGAACGTGAAAGTGACTAAGAGTGAGAACGGGTCAACATGGGCAGATTCATACAAGATAGATGTAGACAACCTGACATACAAATCAACGAGTAACAACACAACGACCACGAAGAGTGTAGCATTGGCAACGGGCCTGAACTTTACGGACGGTACGAACACGACGGCAGAGATAGCAGATGATGGCGTAGTGAAATTCCATGTAAGCAATACAGCGATCCAGGAAGCGGCGGCTGCGACGGACAAGTACGTGACGGGTGGCAGCGCGTCCTATGGAACAGACGGAGCGTCTGCAGAGGGAACGGTAACGCTGACGCGGGCCAATGCGGAAGACGTGACTATTAGTGGTCTGAAGAACACGTACACGACGGTGACGAAGGACGCGACGGCGAAGACGGTGACGTTCAGCCGGAACGACGGGGTACCTGATACCGTCATCAGCCTGAGCGATTTGGGTGGGTCATCCACGGATTATCGTCTGGTCGGTGCGGGCACGTCCTATGTTGAAGCCTATACAGTCAGTGGAGACGGAACGTTGTCATTAAATGTGCAGGACCAGATGAACCCAGACCGTGTGAACCAGATCACGATCAACGGGATTGCCACGCCCAAGGATGTAGCGGCAGCGACGACGGAAGTTGAAGGCGGCACGAACGTTTCGGTGGCAACTGACACCACGACGGCGGCAGACGGCCACACGATTTATACGGTAAACGCTGACGGTGCAAAGGTAAGCAAAGGCTCTGAAGCAGTTACTGTGACAGGGACGAAAGATACTACAACCAATATCACGGACTATGTAGTTGACCTGAGTGAGACGACCAAAGCAACGCTTGACAAAGCGGAAAACAACGGCCTGACCTTTGCGGGCGACAGTGGGACCAGCAGCAAGATCAAGCTGGGCGACACCCTGAGTGTAAAGGGCGAAGCAGCCGGCGCTCTCACCAGTGGCAACATCGGTGTAGAAGCGGCTGGTGATACCCTGAAGATCAAACTGGCGAAGGAAGTGAAAGATGTAGACAGCATCCAGGTGAATAAGACTGTGAAGGTCGGTGACAACATCACCATGGACGGGGAAGCTCAAAATGTGACCATCGGAAGCCTTGCAGACGGTGGTACGGTGATCAATCAGAAAGGCATCCGGATCGTGCCTGCATCGGGAGATGATATCACCGAGTTCACTACTGAAAACATCAGTGCGGGAAATCAACAGATTCATAAAGTTAAGGCCGGTGAAGCTGAGACTGATGCGGTTAACGTGAAACAGCTGAATGATACGGCTGCCGCAGCGAAGTCGGAAGTAAAAGGCGGCGCGAATGTTGCATCTGTAGATGTGGATACGACAACTGCGAAAGACGGTCACACGATTTATACGGTGAACGTTGATGACCTGACATACAAGGCGAATGGCAAAAACGGAAAGAGCGTGAGCTTGGCGGACGGTCTGAATTTCGTAGATGGAGCCAATACAACTGCGGTAGTGGATGAAGACGGTGTGGTTACGTTTAATACGGATGACCTGGCGTATAAGGTTGGCAAGAATGACGCAAAGACGGTAGCGCTGTCGAAAGGTCTGCATTTTGTGGACGGTGTTAACACCACTGCTGTGCTGAACGATGACGGTTCCATTCAGTTCGACGGCTATAAGACAACGGTACAGAAGAAGGCCGGGGAAGGCAATATGGCGGAAGTCAGTGCAGCCACTTCGGCAGATGGTCTGACTACCGTCTATGACATAGCGGTTGCGGATATGCATGTCGACAGCGGCATGGTTGCGTATGGCGAAGACGGAAAAGCCGCAGAAGGCAGTATCACCCTGACTCACAAAGACGGTACCGAAACTACGATCAGGGGTCTGAAGAATACCTATACCACCGTGACCAAGGACAACAACACGGTAACCTTCAGCCGGAACGACGGCGTAACGGAAACCATCAGCCTGAGCGATCTGGGCGCCACGGACTACCGCCTGATTCCTGCATCTGACGGAACCTATAAAGTGAACAGCGACGGCACCCTGACCCTGCAGGTGAAAGATGCCATGAACGAAAAAGCGGCTGCGATCGATGTGAAGATCGAAGACGTGGCCACCAAGACCCAGCAGGATATCAACACGCAAAATATCAGCACCAATGCGGATAACATCCGCACCAACGCCAGCAACATCCAAAAGAACCGCGACGATTTGGACGCAGGCTGGAACGCGAAGGTGGGAGAAAACACCATCAACGTGAATCCGGAACATAACGACCTGACCTTTGCGGCGGCGGATGAGCATGTGACAGTGACAGCGGAAGGTCGTACCATCAAAGTTGGTGTGCAGAATCTGGCGGACACCGATCTGAGCAACATTACGGAAGATGGCAAGACTGTCATTACCAACATTGCCCGGGATGCCATCACGGTAGAAGGCGAAGGCGGTATTGAAGTTACCCAGAGCACAGACAAGAGTAAATACACTGTTAAGACAAAACTGTCGGATAACCTGACACTGCGTGAAGGAAACATCGACCTGGCCAACAAGCTGAAGATCGGCAACGGCACCGATATGCATACGGTGACCATTGACGGAGAAGCAGGCGAAGTAACGGGCCTGACTAACAAGACGCTGGAAGCAGATGGCTTTGGGACGGTAGGCCGTGCAGCGACGGAAGAACAGCTGGCTTTGGTGAACACGGAAGCGGCGAAGCATGCAACGGTAGTAGAAGGCGACAATGTAAAAGTTACAACCGGTACAAATGCGTCAGGCGGTGTGGAATACAAAGTCAGCAGCATCCGTGTGGAGAGCGGTACATCTGATTACCGTACTGTAACTGACACAAACAATAAAGGCAAGCTGACCTTTACAGATACAGAGGGCGACACCTTTGATGTGGAAGTACGGGACACCTACACTACTGGCGTGACCTATGACGCTACGAACAAGAAGGCTACGTTCACCCGGAACGACGGAAACAGCTACGAACTGAGCCTGAAGGATATGGGCGCAACGGATTACCGTCTGGTCAAGAATGCATCGTCTACTGACGGTTCTTATAAGATGGCAGATGACGGAACCGTGACCATGGTCGTACAGGACCAGTTGAACCCCGGAAACACGGAACAGGTAACGATCAGCGGCCTTACGACGAAGGCTGACGTGGCAGCAGCTAAGGCGGAAGTAAAGGCAGGCACGAACGTATCGGTAGCAACGGATACGAAAACGGCAGAGGACGGTCATACAATCTATACCGTAAACGCTGACGGTGCATCTGCCAGCGCAGGGTCCGACGCAGTCAAAGTGACCAAGGGAACAAAAGATACCGAAACGAATATAACCGATTACGCCATTGACCTCAGCGACGCCACCAAAGCGACCCTGAGCAAAGTGGAGACCCGGGGCCTCACATTTAAGGGAGACAGTGGAAGCAGCGAAGAGATCAAGTTAGGGGATACCCTGAACGTGACCGGAGGTGCTACAGGAACCCTGACTGAAGGGAACATCGGCGTGGAAGCAGAAGGCAATGCCCTGAAGGTTAAACTGGCCGACAACATCAACCTGACGAAAGCCGGCAGCGTGACCATCGGCACGGCGGCAGAAGGCGCAACGGTCATCAGCCAGAAGGGGATACGGATCATCCCTGCAACGGGAGATGCTATTACCGAGTTCACGGCGGAAAACATCAGCGCCGGAGGCCAGCAGATCCATAAAGTGAAGGCCGGTAAGGCAGATGATGATGCGGTGAATGTACGCCAGCTGAATGAAGCCAAAGAAGAGGCTATCGGCAGCGTGAAACTGAAATTCCGGGGCGATAACGGTGACGAGGTGGTACGTGGCAACAACGAGACCCTGCAGGTCGTAGGCGACGGAAGCAACATTACCACCGAGTCGGAAGATAATAAGATCAAAGTAGAGCTTTCCAAGGATCTGAACGTAAATAGCGTTACCGCAGGCAACACCGTCATCAACAATGAGGGCGTAAAGGCTGACAAAGTGACCGTAGGGGATACGGTGATCGAAGACGGGAAGGTAAGCGTAGGCGATACCACTATCGAAGAGAACAAGATCACCATGGGTGATACCCTCATTACCAACGATTCCGTAACTACTGGAACAGTAACGGCAGATGAGGTCACCGCAGGCGACACCACCATCAACAACGACGGCGTAACCACCAACAAAGTTACCGTAGGTGATACCACCATGAACAGCGATGGTCTCACCATCGACGGCGGGCCTTCCGTAACGAAGGACGGCATTGACGCAGGGAATAAGAAGATCACCGGCGTAGCGGCCGGTGTGGCAGGCACCGATGCAGTGAATGTGGACCAGCTGAAGGAAGCCACCTCAGGTTTGAGGACAGTAGTGGAAGGCGGTACCAACATTGCTTCGGTAGAGGAAAGCACCGGAAAAGACGGTCAGAGTATCTATACTGTCAACGCGGACGGAGCTTCTGTCAGTGCTGGCTCGGATGCAGTCAAAGTTACGAAGGGAGCAAAAGATAAAGATACAAACATTACAGATTATGAAGTCGACCTGAGCGACAAGACAAAAGCTGCTCTGGATAAAGCCGAAAATGAAGGCCTGACCTTTAAGGGCGACACCGGGACCAGCAACAAGATCAAGCTGGGTGACACCCTGAATATCAAAGGCGGCGCTTCCGGCGCACTGAGCGATGGCAACATCGGCGTGGAAGGCAGCGGCGATACCCTGAACATCAAACTGGCGAAGGACATTAAGGACGTTGACACCCTCCAGGTGAACAAGTCTGTGAAGGTGGGCAACACCACGATCGAAGACAATAAGATGACTATGGGCGATACCCTCATCACCAACAACGGCGTAACGGCTAATACCTTCACTGCAGGCGACACTGTCATCACCAACGATGGCGTAACGGCCAACAAGTTCACCGCAGGGGACACCACCCTCAATAGCGACGGCCTTGCCATTGCAGACGGTCCTTCCGTTACAAAGAGCGGCGTGAACGCAGGCGGCCAGAAGGTCACCGGCGTAGCCCCCGGCGAAGAGGATACAGACGCCGCCAACATTGGCCAGTTACGTGAGCTGGCAGATAATGCAGGGGCTGCCATCAACAACGTGGGCAACGAAGTGAACCGTCTGGACAGTCGTATGAAGAAAGGCCTGGCAGGGGCTGCGGCACTGGCAGCGCTCCATCCTATGGACTTTGACCCGGATGACAAGCTGACCTTTGCGGCAGGCGTTGGCAATTACAGAGGCCAGAATGCAGCCGCCATCGGCGCCTTCTACCGTCCGGACGAAAAGGTCATGTTCTCCGTAGGCGGTACCGTAGGCAACGGGGAAAATATGGTGAACGCCGGCGTAAGCTTCGCCCTGGACCGGGTGAACCGGGTAACTACTTCCCGTACGGCTATGGCTCACGAAATCGTGGAACTGAAGAAACATATTGCCCATCAGGATTCCCAGATCGCCCAGCTCACCCAGCTGGTAAATAAACTGGTAGGACCTGAGCAGCAGATCCAGAACACATCCATGTTCCCGGATGTACCGGAGAACCACTGGGCTTACGCATATCTGGAAGACCTGCAGCAGCGGGGCATCGTGGAAGGCTATCCCGGCGGACGGTTTATTGGTGATCGGGCCATGACCCGGTATGAATTTGCGGCCATGCTGGACCGTGCCCTGCAGAAAGGCGTCCAGCTGGATGCCCGCCTCACCAAGGAATTCGAACCGGAACTGGGACGTATCTACGTTGAACGGATCAAAGGCCAGGACAATGACCGTCATAAGATCGAACGGGTGCGCGTCAGCAATACGGATACCCGGACCCGTGACGTGTACGGGACTAAGATCTCCTGACGGAAGGAAGGCACGATACCGTTAAAGTAAGGATGCACGAAATGCCGGTGAACGGGTAAAACGGTTCAAAATTAAAAAGTACATAGCTTCAACAAAAGACCCGGGCCTTGTGCCCGGGTCTTACTCTCACTATGTAATTCGAGAAAAGTAAAAATTAAAATAATAATAGTAGGAAAAGACTATGGATTTTATTTTGTTTTGGTATATAATATAAAGTTGAATAGTATTGGTTTCATTTGCCAACTATTATTCGTATTGGACTGATTTACCGGTCCCACTGTTACATCAGGGGCAAGGCTTTCATCTGGCGGCGCTCCGGCTTTTATCGCATTCCGGAACAGCAGGGAAGAAACTTTCATCAGGCGTACGCCCGGGGCTGTTTTGGGATTGGGCAACGCGGCAATCATCTGGCCGTGGGCTGTCTTTTATTATATATCGAGGTGTTCCTATGACTGACAATTTCAAAGTGGGTATCGACATCGGTTCTACTACCATAAAAGTAGTAGTGCTGGATGCGGAAGAGCATATTGTGTACAAGCATTATGCCCGGCATTTTTCCGATATCCCTACGGCTTTAGTGACGAACCTGACCGCCCTGAAGGACGTGGTAGGTCCGTCCAGGTTCCGTTTTGCCCTTACCGGCTCCGCCGGCATGGGCATCGCCCAGCGGCTGCAGCTGCCCTTCGTGCAGGAAGTCATTGCGGCGGCTACGGCGGTGAAGAAGCTGATCCCCCAGACCGACACCATGGTGGAGCTGGGCGGGGAAGACGCCAAGATCATGTACTTCGGCTCCGCTCCGGAAGAGCGGATGAACGGGGTCTGCGCCGGAGGTACCGGTGCCTTTATCGATCACATGGCGGCTCTTTTAAATACAGACGCCAAAGGCCTTAACGACCTGGCGGCCAAAGCGAAACGCATCTACACCATTGCGTCCCGCTGCGGCGTATTTGCCAAAACAGACATCCAGGCCCTGATGAACGACGGGGCATCCAAAGAAGACATCGCCAAATCCATTTTCCAGGCGGTGGTGAACCAGACCATCGGCAACCTGGCCCAGGGCCGGGAGATCACCGGCAACGTGGCCTTTTTAGGGGGGCCTCTCTACTTCCTGCCGGAACTGAAAAAACGTTTCGTGGAGACCCTGAAGATGGACCCGGAAAAAGTGGTCAGCGTGGAAGACGGCGCCTACTTCGTAGCTGTTGGCTCGGCCCTTTCCGACGAGGCAAAAGAACTGGAATTCAAAGACCTTACCGCGAATCTGGACAAGGCGGAAGCCGGTCACGGCATTGCCCGGGACGAACGGCTGGCCCTGTTCCGCAGCGAAGGGGAATACGACGCATTCATCGAGCGTCACAATAAGGACAAAGTAAAACGGGGGGACCTGTCCTCTTATGCAGGCCCTGTTTACGTAGGCATCGACGCCGGTTCCACCACTACCAAGATCGTGGCCATCGGCAAGGATAAGGAAATTTTATATACGGATTACGGCAGCAACCAGGGCTCGCCCTTGAAGATCGTCATCAAAGAACTGACGGGCCTCTACAAAGCCATGCCGGAAACGGCATACATTGCCGGCTGCCTTACCACCGGTTACGGGGAAAAGATCGTAAAGGCTGCCCTTCACGCTGACGCAGGGGAAGTAGAGACCTTTGCCCACTACCGGGCTGCCTACGAGTTCTGTCCCGAGGTCACCTGCGTGCTGGACATCGGCGGCCAGGACATGAAATGTTTCCTGATCAACAACGGCAACATCGGCAAAATTACCCTGAACGAAGCCTGTTCCGCAGGCTGCGGTTCCTTTATCGAAAACTTTGCCCAGGGCCTGGGCATGACCGCTGCGGAATTCGCGGACAAGGCCATGGACTCCAAGACCCCTGTGGACTTGGGTACCCGCTGCACCGTGTTCATGAACTCACGGGTGAAGCAGGCCCAGAAGGAAGGAGCGCCTCTGGCGGATATTTCCGCCGGCATCGGCCTTTCTGTCATTAAAAACGCGTTGTTTAAAGTGATGCAGCTGAAGGACACCCGGGAACTGGGAGACCACATCGTGGTCCAGGGGGGTACCTTCTATAACAACGCCGTGCTGCGGAACATGGAAAAGCTTTTGGGCATGGATGTGATCCGTCCCGACATCGCCGGCCTTATGGGTGCATACGGCGCCGCCATTTTGTCTCTGGAACAGACGGAGAAGGAAATGGAAGAGGCGGCCGCAGCCAAAGCAACGGTAGCTGCAGCAACCACTGCAGGCGCAACCGGCGTAGCTGCATCCACAGCAAACAATGCGGCGGCAACGACCCCTCGCCGTTCCACCCTGCTGCCTCTGGAAGATTTACAGAACTTTACCGTCACCACCAAGTCCTACCGCTGCAACGGCTGCGGCAACCATTGCCTGGTGACCATGCAGACCTTCCCCGACGGGGGCCGCTACTTTACCGGCAACCGCTGTGAACGGGGAGAGGGCAAACCGAAAAATACCAACAAAGCTCCTAACATTTACGAATACAAATACCAGCGGCTGTTCAGCTATCCCAATGTAGTGGATCCGGCCGCCGCAGCCTGCGCCCACGATGGAAAAGCGGCGAAGAACGCACCCCGTCCGTCTTTCACAGCAAAACGCGGCCGCATCGGCATCCCCCGGGTGCTGAACATGTATGAGGATTTTCCCTTCTGGGCCACCTTCTTCGGCAAATTAGGGTACGAAGTGGTGCTGTCCGGCAAGTCCTCCGCCCAGATCTACTACAAAGGCATGTCCACCATTCCGTCCGATTCCCTGTGCTACCCGGCCAAGCTGGTACACGGCCACATCATGGACCTGGTGGAAAAGGGCGTGAAGAAAATTTTCTACCCCTGCATGCCCTACAATATGGAAGACGAAGTGAACCGCACCGGCAACCATTACAACTGCCCGGTGGTAGCTTCCTACGCGGAAAATATCCGCAACAACATGGACGTGCTCCGGAACGAAGAAATCAAATTCATGGAGCCTTTCCTGCCCATTAACGACCCGAAGAAAATGCTGGTTCGCCTGACGGAAGCCTTTAAAGAGGAAGGCATTAAGCAGAGCGAACTGAAAGAAGCCATGGACGCCGGTTACAAAGAACTGGAACAGTACCGGGAAGACGTGCGGCAAAAGGGCGCGGAAATTTTGCGCATCGCCAAAGAGAAAAACCTGCCGGTGATCCTGTTAGTAGGCCGTCCCTACCATCTGGATCCGGAGATCAACCACGGCATTCCGGAGATGATCCAGTCCTACAACCTGGCCATCGTGTCGGAAGATTCCGTATATCATATGGATACGCCTAAAGACGAGCTGTCCATTGTGAACCAGTGGAGCTACCACGCCAGGCTGTACCATGCGGCCAGCTTCGCGGCGGCCCGTCCCGAAATCAACCTGATCCAGCTCAGTTCCTTCGGTTGCGGTCTGGATGCCATTACTACCAACCAGGTACGGGAAATCATGGAAGGCCACCAGCGGTTGTACACCATGATCAAGCTGGACGAAGTCAGCAATCTGGGCGCGGCAAGAATCAGACTGCGCTCCTTACTGGCAGTCCTCAGCAGAAGACACGTGCCCGATTACAAACCGCTGATCATGCCGGAACGTGCCTACTTTACCCACGACTGCAAGGAGACCCATACCATTCTGGCTCCCCAGATGGCGCCTATCCATTTCAATCTGGTGACCCATGTGCTGAACCGGTACGGTTACAAAGTGGTGATTCCGGATACGCCGAAAGAAGAAGCCATCAACTTGGGACTTCAATACGTGCAGAACGATATGTGCTACCCGGCCATCGTGGTCATCGGCCAGATGCTGCAGGCCATTAAGAGCGGCAAGTACGATCCGGACCACACCAGCATCGTGCTGTTCCAGACCTGCGGGGCCTGCCGGGCCACCAACTATATGAACCTGCTGCGCCGGGCCCTGCGGAACGCAGGCTATCCCCAGGTGCCGGTCTTCGCCTGCTGGGGACTGGAGCAGGACGCTTTCAAACTGAATCCTTCCGGCTTCAAGGACGTGGCCAAGGCCATCATCTACGGGGACCTGTTGCAGAACGTAACCAACCGGATGCGGCCTTACGAACTGATTCCCGGCTCCACGGATAAGCTGTATGAAAAATGGCTGCAGAAGTGTAAGGACGAACTGGATCACGGCAACTTCCTGAAATACCGCCAGACCATCCAGCAGCTGGTAAAAGAATTCGATGCCATCCCTCTGGTGCCCAACCTGTGGAAACCCAAAGTGGGCGTAGTAGGGGAAATTCTGGTAGAATACCATCCGGTGGCCAACAACCATCTGGAACAGGTGCTGGCAAGAGAAGGGGCGGAAGTGGTGATGCCGGAACTGGCCAACTTTATGCTGTACATGGCCTTCGACGGCATTACACGCCACGACATTCTGGACGGCAGCTGGCTGAACAAGGTAGGCGCCCAGATCTTCATCAAGGTGGCGGACTTCTTCATGGACCCCATGCGAAAAGCTCTGGCAAAATCCAAACACTTTACGTCGCCCATCTCCATTTACAAAGTGGCGGAACTGGCGGCACAGCACGTATCCCTGGGCAACATGGCCGGGGAAGGCTGGCTGCTGCCCGGTGAAATGACCAAGCTTATGGAAGAGGGCGTGCGGAACGTAGTGTGCCTGCAGCCCTGGGCCTGCCTGCCCAACCATATACTGGGCAAAGGCGTGTTCCGGGAGATCCGCCGCAGCTACGAAGACGCCAATCTGGTAGCCATGGACTGCGACGCCGGCGCCAGCGAAGTAAACCAGCTGAACCGGCTGAAGCTGATGCTTTCCGTAGCCAAGGAAAAATGCCCGGAAGGCATGCACATGGCCGAAGCGGCAGAAACGGCGGAAAACAGTTTAGCATAACGCTACGGTTGAAAAATCGCTCGTTAAGTATACATTAAACCTTCTGGCTCTTCTTATATCTATGCACATTATGTACGATATAATGTATACTATAAAGCAAAATATAATGTGAATGCAACACTATTAAAAAATGAATTCACTGCCCTGTAAAAACGAATGCAACACCGTGTAAAAATCGGCGGTTCAGGCCAAGACCTGAACCGCTTTTTTGTATATCTGAAAAAACTATTTTCTACCATATGTAGTGAGTTGCAATTTGCAAAAAAATTTATTATAATTAATGGGTCAGTTGTAAAATGAACTTGAACAGTTAATCAAAAAATAAAAATCCATAGTG
>OJNU01000937.1_pt1 | contig 17355 bp, 17 predicted proteins | sample 1597941 | NCBI WGS metagenome assembly OJNU01 (sample SAMN01915228, study PRJEB22387) | human gut metagenome | isolation source: stool | host: Homo sapiens | place: USA | reverse complement strand
CACCGATTTTTGCAGCCGTTTGTCGCCGTTTTGACCTCCGAAACTCCATGTGGAAGGACTTGCCGCTGCCTGAAGGACCTAAGCAGAAGAAATTGGAGTTGTCTGTCAGCTTGATACGGCCTTCCTTTCCTGTGATGTCGATAGCGACAGGGACACCCTGACGGTCGGTATAGTGAATCTTCAAAGGAGTGTTTTCTGACTGTTGCAGCTTTTCCTTGTACATCAGACAGGCCGCGGCATCACCGAGTGTCAGAAACCGGTCGTATTCAGGATTCATACCATAGCAGTTTCCCGGGAATGAATTGATGAACAGTTCCAGTTGATTGTAAGCGCGTTTGGAAAGATGGATGCCCAGCCGCCCGAACATGTTTTCAAGGTGATTGGTGGGTTTCTGCAGGTCGGTTTTCCGGTCACAGCATACAATCAGGTTGAAATGTGTATAGACGAGTGATTTTCCCTCTCTTGCAACGACTTCCTGTACACGCTTGATGTCCTCCACGGCAATCTGGTTGCTCGGATTGGGCATGGAGGCATGGCGGTTCTTTTTCTTCTCAAGCATGGACAGCTCACGTTTCTGGTTGGGTACGAATATCATCTGATTGTAGATGACAGTCTCTGCATCCGGAATGGAGTCAATGGCCGACATCAGGTCAACAGGCATGGAAGTGTTGTTCACCTCTATGTTGTTGAAAGGCCGTACCACGGCAGGCAGGCTCGCACAGTCCACATCGACCAGCGAGAACACCTTGCATTTGCGGTCTCCCATACCGATGCCTTCATCATCCACTTTGAAATTGTTCATGGAAACAATATCACTGTTGAAGTCCATCGCAAAGAACCGGTCTGCGTAGATATTGCATTCCGTGACGTTCAGGAACCGGACATTCAGACCTCCGTCACGCAGCTGGTCTTTCACCTTGCGGATCTTGGTCAGGAAGTCCCGCCACTTCTTCGCATCAAAGGATATCAGTTTCCCTTTCTTCGCTTCCTGTGTAATGACAAGGAAAGAACGGCAATCGGTATATCTGCGTCCCTTGAAATAAGAGAAATAACTGCGTGAGAGGAACTCCATGTTCTCCGCATCCGGATTTTCAAATGCTTTGCGGGAGAAGATATCCTGCTTATGCAGCGCGTATCCTTCGCCGAGCGTCTGGATTACAGCGGAGAACAGATGGCTGAAATCGTAGTAGGCATCCGTATTGGCTGAATACTTCTGAACAGGGTTCTCAAGGGCGATAACGGCGGAGTATTCTCCTGTCTTCGTGTATATCACACCGATACCGTCACAGTCCTCCACAGAGAAATAAATATCCTGAAAGACTTTCTTGCGTTTGCCTCCCGTACCGAAAACACCCACCGAGATGGCCATGCCGATAAGAATCGCTGAGAATACTATGATAACATACCAGATCATTAGAAGAGATAAAAAAGTCTGAGTTTTGAAATGGGATATGCCTTTGAATTATAAGCCGAAATACGGCAGGTGACAGGGTCCACTGCGTAATAGGTGTGCTCTGAAGACTCGCAGCTTGTCGTATAGAAGCCATCCGGCATTTCAAATACTTCAGGCATTTTTTCCCTGTTCTTGGACAGGAACTGTGAGAATTGTGCCAGCTCGAAAACGGACGGGATATAGGCTGTTCTCAATACGGCCTTCCCGACAAATGTCTCAAGAACATCTGGATCGGAGTCCGTGATGATTGTTGCCGTAAGCATACTGCCGTTCCTGTATCCAAAGGCGCATTTTTCGGAATACCTAACTCCGGAATTGAAAGCGACGGCATTTTCCTTTTCTTTTTCCATGAGGTTAGGATTGAAGCATCCCTCACTGAATTGTCCGTCCACAGTGGGCATGATATGGCCGGTGGAGAAGTTGTGTCCTCTGAACACCATTCCCGCTTCAAAGTCTTTCAGCGCGACAGCTTTCCCATGCACTCCGTCTGTCTCTGTGACAAGAGCGATGCTTTGGTTATTGTGCGTTTCCGAAATTGTCCCGTCTTTTTGAAGGAAGTTCAGGTTCCTGATTGAATCGGTTCGGACTTCCGGCAAATCACAGAACGGATGCCTGGTATCCACCCAGCTGCTCCCGATGTTCAGTTTTGCTTTGACAATCGAAAGATGAAGCTCGGTGATGCTTCCGGCTCTGAGCGGGGGAAGCGTTGTCTCCACATAGATGAACCTTCCATTTACGTTAAGTCCGATGGTCACATCCGAGGAACTTTCGTCAGGCACCAGGTGGAAATCGTGGTGACGGCCGTTGTTGAGCATACAATCTGTTAGTACGGAACGTACGGATTGGGCGGCACGGGTTTCAAGCCATTCTCCGTTGAACGGCTTCCTGTGAGTGACAACCACGCCACGCGGATTGGTGACTTCAACACCGTTAAGGATGTCGCTGATGTTATCACTTTTTAATTTCAGCCGTAACAGGGCTGTAAGGTCTTTAAGTTTCATTTTTACATGAATTTTTTCGTTTGTCTGAGTGGTAGATACATAACTGCCAGAAAGAACCGCACCCATAGGTATCCTCACCTCAATGGTATCGGATGGATGCAGGCCGGTTTGGAACGGATAGAAGATTACAGGACGCACGGTACTGTCGGCAAGAACCGGAGTTACGGGTTTGAAGGATTCACCGTCAAAATGAAATTCCTTTGCGGTCTCCTCCGGATTATCGGACAGGAAAACACCGATTGAGCCGATGGCTTCCAGTTCGTCCTTTGTCCGTTCCATCACGATAATTTCAAGGGGCTTCTCTACTTTTGACCATTCGTCCTTGATACGCTCCACTGTATTGTGGGCTGTCAGAGCGTCCTCCTTTCCTGGCTTATGAGAACAGGAAAGCATTGCAAGACATAGTATAGTGAGTAAAACCGTTTCCTTCATTTCAAATCCGTTTGGAACAGGCATACACGAAGATGCCCCTGTATTCTTTTTTGGTGTGCAGTCCCTTGCGTTGCTTCACCATAATCAGGACCGCCCCGACACCGAGAGAACCGACAAGGGAGATAAGTCCGGCTACAAATCCCAGCAGGCAGTAACCGAGGATAAATCCGATGATGGCACCTCCGGCGGCAGCGGCGGCCCAATAGATGTAGCGTCCTTGAATACCCATGAATTCAAGGGGTTTCTGAAGCCCCTTGAAAACCGGGTACGCGACATAATCTCTTTCGGTAATCGCTGCCATAGACAGGTCAGGAGATACCGAAGAAGAGTGGCAGTGCCTGTGCGGCGGCAATAAGGAAGATACATGCGCCTACGACCATCATGATCTTCTTCTTGACATCCTGCTCCTCGTTGTTCATCGCAATGTACACGCTGATGGCACCGACAACGGCAACCACACCTGCGATGGCATAGCAGAGCTTCACGACAATGGGAACGTACTTGGCGATTTCCTCCGTAACGGTGGTAAGGGCGGTCGTGCCGGCTTCATAGTTGCCGGCTGTGTTCTGCGCGAAACAGACTGCGGAGCAGACAATGGCCATGAAGGCGAACATCTGCATACGGCGGGAAGTGGCAAACTTCCGGACTGCGTTTTTTACTTTCTGTAATTTGATCATCTTTTTGTTAAATGTTTGTTTTGTTGTTCACTGTATATCTCATTTGCGCATTAGAGAGTCTTTTTCATATCTGATAACCGAAAAGGGCGGGCATGAAGATGGAGGCACTGATGATGAACAGGATGGCTCCGACGACCATGACTATCTCTTTCTTTATACCTTCCTCACCGACATTCATTTTGATGTATATCTGCAGGCTCGCTATCACAGCGACAATTCCGGCAATGGCGTATGAGAGATAGACGACATAGAGAAGCATGGTGATCACAAAGTCGTGCGCCTTGGCAAGACCGTCCGCGCCCCAGCTGTAATCCACACCGCCGCATTTGGCCATTGCCGCCTGGCAACATCCCATGCCGAGGATGGCAAGCTGTATGCGTATCGAATCAGATTGTCTCACGGGTCTCGGTTATTTTTCCTGAGCGGAACATATCGGTTGGGTTCTGTCGGTTCTGTACCATCCAGTCAATCATGTCGGGTTCAGACAATCCGCCCTCGCTCTGGACATCCGCATCTTCCAACTGCCTTTTCATCTCATCATACTTGTCCGGTCTGGACTCAGGTGTAGGAGATACAGTTTCCGATGTATCACTTATGGTATCTCCAAAAGAAAAGCCGCCGTCAACTTCCCTGACGGAAGTGGCGACAACTTCATCGGACATGGATTCAATATCGAACACCTCTTCAGTATCCTGATTTTCATTCCTTTTACCGTACAGGTCTTTGCTGATATTATAGCCGTAATAGATAATGTAGGCTATCGTTAGGACTATGACGAAAATTGCGTAAGGTGTCATTTTACTTTGCGGTTTTGAATTTTAATTGGCTGCAAAGTAACGTCTAAAAAAGTAGGGAGAGAAATAATCAGAGTATAAAATATAACCGCTTAACTATAATTATTATACAAAGATATAATCATACTCTAAATAAGATTTAAACCGATAATTTGGAGAGGTAATTTCTATTTTCTCTGTCATTCCTATGCACTCATATTTGTTAATATTTTATATAAATATGGCAATAAATTCGTTTTATTGCCATATTTATATTACCTTTGCACTGAAATAACAATAGGAGGGCTTATGACAGGAATCAACTGCATACTTGATTACGCAAAATATCATGGCTCGGTAACAGCCAAGGATATAACATCTGAATATGGCATGAAATTAACGACAGCCAGACAGCACTTGAGCAGATTGTCATCTAATGGCAATCTTGTCAGGATAGGATACGGTGTATACGCATTAAGGGACTCCGGTGAGGATTTTCCGATGCAGACCACGCCGGAGGCTGATACCATTTATAATGAGCTTCACGCATTGCTGCCTCTTGCTGACTTCTGTACATATCCCGGCTGTGTGTATGAACCTTTGCAGCATCACATTTCTATAAATCATGCCACATACGTGGAGACCAACCGGGATACGGTCGAGTCTGTATTCTCAATATTAAAGGATAAATATGACAATGTGTATCTGCAGCCGGATATGGATTTCACAAGAAAATATATTGACTTGCGTAAAGACTGTATTATCATCAAACCTCTGGTAACAGAAGCCCCGGTATCTACTGTAAATGGAATACCTGTTCCTACATTGGAAAAACTGCTGGTGGATATACTCAAGGATCCGGATTTGGAATACTTGCGTGGCATGGAGTATCAATATATGCTTGAAACGGCACTCAAACAATACCGTATGTCCATCTCCAAACTGCTCAGGTATGCAAGACGACGTGGGGTATATGACAAAATAAAATCGCAAATAGACACTATATCAAATTCTTATAATGATTAACAAGGAATGTTTTACAACGGAATGGATCTCAGCCAAATCTAAAGAGTTTGGATATCCTGACCGGAATATTATTGAAAAAGTTATCCGTGCATTCTCGCTGCTTGATATGCTGGCGGCATCCGGATGTCCGTTCCACTTCAAAGGGGGCTCATGCCTGATGCTGCTTCTTACGGATCAGCCATACCGTCTGTCAATAGACATTGACATCATCTGTCCTCCTGGAACAGACATTGAACGCTATCTGGAAAAATTTGAAGAGTACGGGTTTATCAAATATGAATCGGTAGAACGCATACAGCGTGGCACGGACATTCCAAAAAGCCATTCCAAGTTCTTCTACAACATAGCATTTCTTGCAGACAGCCAGCGAAGCAGTCACATTCTTTTGGATGTGCTCAATGAAGACTGCCACTACTGCGAGGCTTCCCTTGTGCCTATCTCAAGTCCGTTCATTAAGATGGATGGAGAGGCCGGGAGCGTGATGGTTCCATCCATTGGGGATATTCTTGGGGACAAACTGACGGCATTTGCGCCGAATACCACAGGAATACCTTATTTCAAAGGTGACAATGATTGCAGTCTGGAAATAATCAAACAGCTGTATGATGTAGGACGCCTGTTCGATAAAATCTCAGATCTTGATGTGGCATCCCGCTCTTTCAGCCGTATTGTAGAAGTGGAATTGTCATATCGCAGGCTGGATAATAATCCTGCACTTGTGTTTGAGGACATCAGACAGACCGCATTGTGTCTTGCCACGAGAGGCAAGGAGGGCATTGGTAATTTTGATATGCTCCTCAGTGGTGTCGGAAAAATCAAGTCTTTCATGTTCCGCTCGAATTATTCTCTTGAAAAGGCAATCGTAGATGCAGCAAAGGCTGCATATGTTGCTACTTCCATTGAGAAAGGAGTGCTTCAACCGGTTAAATATTCGGGTGACCCCAGCTCTGTTGCCAGGTTGGAAACACCTTCTAATCTGACAACCAGACTGAATAAATTGAAAAGGTCATTACCGGAGGCTTATTTCTATTGGGTACAGACTGGATTGATTATGTCATAACAGTTGTATAAATATGGCAACAATCACTATTTATTGCCATATTTATATCAAATAATTTTTGAGTTTTGCACATAAAACATTTGCTGTATTTTGAAAAACATTTCAACATAAACCTTTGTTAATTCAAAAAACAGTACCTTTGCAACATCAAAAGTGCCGGTACTGACTTTAAGACTCAATGCCAACACTATAAAAGGGGAAAAAAGAGGTCGTACATTCGCTGTACGACCTCGTTCTTTTATTGGCGGTATTTTGTACCGTTATCACCAATACTGATAATGGTACAAAATGAATGAAAACAACTGATATTCAGGATGACCGCATGTCGATTATTTATGGACAATAGGGCTTCTTGCGAAGAAAGTCATTCAAATCCTTATATCCTTTATACACATCCGACACATCAAAAACTCCGTCACGGACTTCTCCGAGCATATCAACAGCACGTCTCCCGGCATCGTCATTATCCAGACAACAGGTGACTGTCTGATAATGCTCCAACCATGACATCGCCCGTCTAAGGTTGCTGACGGAATTGAGAACAAGGAAATCCATCGACCCGGTTATACCCAGCATATCACCACGTTTGTTGAAGGTTAGATAAGACAGAAAGTCCATGAAGCCCTCAAACACCGTTATATCGACATTATTTTTGTCTTGACGGATTAAGGATATGTCCTTTGGACCGACACATCCCTTGAACGAAATGTTGCGGGCTTCGTAACCGTGCCGTACATTCTCGAAGCCTAAGGCATAATAATGCCGGGCACCGAATGTATAGTGAAGTTCTACACAGTATTTTCGCGCTATTTCCATGTCGATACATCGGGTAGCCAGATATGACAACAGCGGCTGTTGTGTCAGTTGTTGCGGCCTGACATCCCGAAACGGGGCATAAGGATTATTGCTGACCGGCTGCTGCTTCACCACAGATGGCCGTTGAAATGCAACATTCTCAAAGGAATGGATGCGCCTTATCACCTCTACTATATCTGTCGTGCCATAAATCAGCTTGCCCAAATCTATTATGTCTCCACTTTCCATCGTGGCGAGGTCATACCACCGGTTCTTTCGTTTGCTCACCTTGAATGAAGGATGAATGTCCGATCTGTAGGGTGCATGATACAGGGCATAGTCGGCATAGTTTCTTACCGGACTGATACCAATCCGTGCAAGAAATGAAAGGATTGGTGTCGCTTTGATTTCTGCAAAATCATATCCCATGGCTTACTCCTTGATTTTTGTTATCAAATCCGGATGATATGAATACCGCTTGTCCTGTTTGGTCAGGATACCTACATTTATCAGCAGCTTTATGAGAGCGACAAAACTTGTCCTTGCCCGTTTATAGCCAAGCGAACCATACTCCTGTTTAAGCAATTCAAGCAGCTCACCATATGCCAATGTCTTCCCGTCCTTGAACACCATGTCAAGTGCCTTTCGGTGCATGGTGACGGTAATGGATTCCAGCGATAGCTTCTCCGGTTCCGCCGTCTCAAAATCCTTGACGGTTTCCGGTAATCCGTCCTTGCCGATCTGAAAGGCGAAGCTGTCAAACTCCTTTTCACGGGTAATCATCGGTCTTACCTCACTGATGCCGGGAGCATATGTGTTCTTCACAACTTTCAGTACAGTCTCAGCCTTGTTATTGAGTTCGGTGCCGATGTGCCCACGGGTGTTGTCATCGGACTTGTTCAGATGCAGTACGGTATGTATGTGAATATTATACACATTTGTCCACCGCATAAGGTCGTTGATGATGTCCACGGATTCTCCCGGTGAGTTTATATCGCTGATTAAATCGCGGATTCCGTCAATAACGACAAAACCGATAGACGGTTCGTCCTCCAATGCCATGTCGATGATGTTGCGACGTTCGCCGGGTGTGAACTCGCGGAGCATCAGGAAGTCAAGATGCCGGGTATCATGGTCGGTAGGCAATCCGGACAGGCGTAAAATCCGGTCAAGAACCTTGTGACAATGCACGCGGCTTTGCTCCGTATCAACGTACAGCACCTTGTTCTTGCCATCCGGCAGTTTGGCACGATAGTTCAATACTTTTTTGCCGGACAGTAATGCCGCCACAATCGCACATACATTGAATGTCTTGCGCGATTTGGGCTTACCGACGGATGCACTGAAATTTCCGACAGTCGCAATCGTAATCTCATCCACCGTAAGTATTTCCGGAGGATAGACAAAATGGTCGGTCGCACGGATACGGATATGCTCAAGGAAGCTCCGGAACTTCTCCTGGGCAACCTTTTCTTCCGGTGTCAGTTCCCTGTTCTTCGCATACACCCGTTCGTAAGGTATCTGGGATTCTTTCATTTCGTTATTCCCTTTCTTTTCTTAGATTTATCCTCTGTTTTCTCCATCGTGGCAGCCATCGCCTGACGCTCCAGTGCTTTTCTTGAATACACCGGATTTGTACGGAGCAGCTCATCCAAGTCCTTACGGTCTATATAGATGACACGCCCGTTGGGCTTGTAGTGCGTAATGCCGCGGCTTGCCGTCATCTTATAGAGCAGGCTTTTGGACGCACCGATATATTCAGCGGCTTCATCAAGGGTAAGCATCTCCTTGAACATATACAGTTTTTCCTCGATTTCCTTGACGTGCTCAAGTATGCGCCCCATATCACCGTACCGGTCGATAAATTCTCCGATTATCCCGATACGTCTTACCGCATCATCAAGGGTGTTTCCTCCCATTTTTGCAAGAAGACGGGTTATATCCTCCATCTTCTGCATAGTCTCCATAAATTCTGATGCCATTGATTTTTCTTTTTTTTAGATGTACATTTCCGGCATCGGACGTTCGCTTTCCGGTTCCGGGATATTATTTTCTGTCTCTACTGTAACTTCGACTGACGGGTGTGATTCCGGCCTGAGCCACTTGTCGAGGTCTGTTTTTTGGAAATAGATCTTGCCGTTTGTAGGTCGGGTATGTGGAATCTTGTGTTTCCTTACCATCCTGTATAGATGGCCGGTTGTAACGCCAAGATACATGGCTGCCTCGTCGGTAGTCAGCACGGTTTTCGTATGGAAAAGCATGGATATGATTTTGTCCAACCGGGACAAAACCACATCGAGCTTGTAGGAGCAGCGTTCAGCCCATTGATTATCCAAGACTTGTTTCTCGTTCATTCTACTTTGATTATAGGGTTCATATTTGGAGTTCATGACCTCCGTTACGGAAAGCTTTCGGCGGCAAAGTAACAATGAAAAGAGCAGAAGAACAGCCAAAACAATGTGATAGTTTCGTGCTGTCACAGAACTATCACATTGAAAAACAGTTTTTTGCTATTTTATCACGTTTTTCTCACAAAGATGGGTAATGAGCAGGTCGATGTCTGTCATACAAGCGGTAGGCCGGCCTCCTTTCAAACGGGACAAAGTTGAACTGTAATTGGATGAAGTCACCGTTTTATTGGTTCGGGTACTTAATATCGAATCACTGTCCGCAAGTGGAGTCTGCCATCTTCCGGTAATGAAAGTGGCGACACTGAGTGCATCGAACAGATAGCATATCCCTTGAAGGTTGTTTGCTTTGAGCGGTTCCTTGAGAGTGCACAGAAGGAGATTTTTGAGTTCCTCTTCCGATATTTCAGTCTTGAACAGGTGTATCCGATTTACACAGTCGGCTATCACAGGCCAGTCTTCATCTGTCAGCGTACAGCAGAGCGGATTGATGATTACCGGTTCTCCATCTTCTCTGACGGGGCTTTCCGAATAAACCAGATTTATCAGTTTCTCGATGTCGACATCGCTTAGGACAGGAGACTTAAAGTATATGGCTATAAGATCGTGTCGTTCCGTCAGAAGCAGACTCACGGTACATAGTGCCTCACGATGGATATTTCTGCCTGTGATGGTATTTGATACGCCGTAATGATGTCTGGCTATAAATTGAAGAGCGAAGACCCTAAGCGTCATCCGGTTGGATGTTACTTGTGTCAGATAGTCACGGTGAGCCTCACGCAACAGCTCACAAAGGTACTCAGGCGATGGAACATCTACCGTCTGAGTGTCGAAGTTACGCCTTTGAAAAAAAAGCGATACACTTCATTACAGATTGTTTGATTGGCATCTGGAAGTATTTATTAGGTTTATAATCATCAAAAAACCGCTCCATGATGAAGCGGTTGGATATGTACTCTCAATCCGCTTATGATCTGGCGGATTGACGGAATGTCGTACTTCGTCTGCTTTCAGACGATATATGGCTGTGTCTATATGGAATAACGGATTATATTCGATACTTGTATGTTTTATGTTGATAATTGTCTTTCCGGTTATATAACTGACCGGATGGTTCATATTATATATACACCAACCTGACTGACCGGCTTTTCAGACCATGATCAGGTTCCGGCTGTAGCGGATTCCGACATTTGCCAAGTCTATAATATATACCCCTGGACCGACTGACCAAAATCCTTCTATTCGAAAACGCTGTCAAGCAAAGATACGACCGCATCTTTCTTGGCATTAATGATCCGCGCATATCTTTGAGTGTGCCGGATGTTGGCATGGCCCAATAATTGGCTTGTAGTGTATATGTCTATCCCGGCTGTAAGGCATAGTGTGGCGAAAGTATGGCGGCCGGCATGAAATGAGATGGGTTTACTGATGCCCGCATCTTGTACCCAGTCCTTGATATAATGGGTCTGTCCTTGATTGAATTCGGCAAAGATTCTATCCTCGTCGGTTGAATCATTCCGTTCAGGAAGCCATTCCCTGGCACTCATGTTGAGCGGCAGGTATATGGGGATATTTGTCTTGAACTGAATAGTCTCTATCTGCCAGTCATTCCCGTTTCTGGAAAGATGTTTCCACTTCAGACGTAAAATATCTGATACTCTCAGTCCGCAAAAGCAGGAGAATAAAAATGCGTTCTTCAACGGTTCTGAGGCACATGGAGTGGCTATCAGTTTTTGAACCTCTGAGACTGTAAGGTATTCCCTTTTATGTTCCTTACCTCTGGCAATGTTTTCTTTGACTCCACGGAACGGATTATAACTGATTACATTCTCTCGGACTGCAAAATTTAATGCGGCACGAAGAGCAGTGAGGTAAGTGAACGCCGAACTTCGATTGAGTTTCCCGTCACCCCGGCTTGACTTGACAGACAAAAGGTGCTCAAAAAAGCGTCTGATAAAATCCTTGTCCGTATCCTCCAAAGTGATTGTAGGACTAAATATGTTAAGTTCCTCAATAACACGCGTAATCCCGGATCCGGTATTTGCACCACGCCGTTCCACGTCCGCCTTGTATTGTCCCATCCATTCCGCAAGAAGCATCTTTGCTTTTCTGGATTTGTCTGTGATTCCGGCAATACGGTTGGTCATGTCGTAGATTATCTCATCCTTGATTGCATTGGCTTGTGCAAGGATATTGGCATTCTCAATCACAGACGATGGGTCTTTTGACGGACTCAGATACAGTTTGAGGAACTTATAACTGCGTTTCCTTCTATGGTATATATCGAGATAGAGCGACTTGCGTCCGTCTTTCAAAACCTGTTCCCTTAGTCTGACAGGTTCCTTGGCCTTTATGTTTTTCTTTGGTCTTGCCATTGTTACGACTTTTTAAACAGGTTATCAATCTTGTATGTAGCTTCGATTTTCTTCTTGTCGATGATTTTTCCGTAAATCTGAGTTACATTGACATTGGAGTGTCCCATCAGCTGGCTTGTTGTATAAATATCAGCTCCCAATGTAAGAGTCAACGTTGCAAAGGTGTGCCGGGCCACATGGAAGGTCACATGTTTGCTGATTCCTGCCGCTGTCGTCCAGTCTTTCAGCGTTTTTGTGATAGTAGCATCGCAGCGAAGGGTAAAAACATGTTCTGAATCGGAACCTCTTTGGGAAGGAAGATACGATACTGCAGGTTTGCTTAATGGAACGTAAACGACCGTACCGGTCTTTATCTGGATAAACTCTATATTCAGTTTATCACCTTCGGGTATTACATTCTTCCACAACAGGCCTCGGACATCACTGATACGCAGTCCACAGAAACAGGAAAAAAGAAAAGCGTTTTTTATTGCCTCATGATTACACGGGGTAACTGCCAGTTTCTTCAATTCATCTATGGTCAGATATGCCCGCTTTGTTTCTTCTCGTCCGTTTATGGAGGACCAGTTGAATGACGAAACCGGATTCCTTGATAGAATTTGAAGATCAACCGCAACGTTCAATGCGCTGCGGATTGTTTCGCAGTGTTTGCTTATGGTTCTTTTTGACAGCTCTTTGCTTCCTTTCTTGATTTTTACACTTTCAAGGAAGCCGATAAAACCTTCTATAAATTCCCGGTCAACATCACAGAGTCGGACTTTACGATTGTACTTTTCAAGATAGGCTATTGCTGATTTCACAGAACTAAGTACACTGTCCTTTCCTAATCGCAATCTCATGTCACGGTATTCTCCAAGCCATTCTATTAAGGTGACCTTTGCCTTCTCATTTATTGCCACCTCCGGTTTCTTATTGGCAATATCAAGTATGCGTTGCGCTTTGACTGCATTTGCAGCCTGCATGGTGTGCTCGTTCTTTGCTCTCGCCTCGGCTGAGACTTCGGGAACAATAAACAACTTTAGGAACTCGTATTTACGAACCCCATTTACATAAATGTCGAGATAAATCGACTTGTTCCCATTTTTCAATTCCTTGAACCTTATCCTGACGGGAACGGATTCGGACTTTTTTGTTCTTGCCATAGGGAGAGTTTTTTGTTAGTGCAAAAGTAACAAAAAAAGCCCAAATAGACTAACAAATAAGTAACAAATATCGTGCGAAATAATGTAAATAAAGAAATATGCGAATTAAGCAAAATAATCTCTTAATTCACATATAATACTTATTATCAGACATTTATTTGTTTTTTCTCTTTAGCGATTAAAATATTTCTGCGTGCATAAAGAGGGTGTGTCAAAATTCATGGCACGCCCTCGTTCTTATTATTACCCTGATGAAAGAAGCAGAGTGGATCAGTCCTCGCTGTAGTGACGGAGGACGCGGCGGTAGCTGTTGAAAATCTTGGACTTGGACACGAACCCTACATATTTGCCGCTGTTGACCACCGGCAGATTCCATGCACCGGTGGAGTCAAAAGTTTTCATCACTTGCTCCATGCTCTCACTAAGCTCTATCTGTGCGGGAGGGGTGCTCATGAACTCATACACAAACATGCGGCGGTAGAGGTCGGGACGGAACATGATGTTGCGTATCTCATCAAGAAGCACCACTCCGAGCAATTCACCGCACTCCCCAACCACCGGAAACAGATTGCGGTTGGACTTCGATATCACATCCACCATCTCCTTCAAGCTCATGTCAGGACGCACGGGCACAAAATCATTCTCTATCACGCTGTTGATTTTCAGCAAGGTGAGCACAGCCTTATCCTTGTGATGGGTGAGCAACTCCCCACGCTGGGCCAGTCGCATGGCATATATGCTGTAGGGCTCGAAAAGTTTGATGGTGCCGTATGAGAGGGTTGACACTATCAGCAGCGGCAAAAACAGCTCGTAGCCGCCTGTGAGCTCGGCAGTGAGGAAGATGCCCATCAGAGGCGCGTGCATCACTCCGCTCATCACTCCCGCCATTCCCATGAGCGCGAAATTTTTCACCGAGAGGTCAAGGCCAAACAGATTGTTGGTGAGATAAGCGAACAAAAATCCGGCCATGCACCCCACATAGAGCGATGGCGCAAAAGTGCCTCCCACACCTCCGGCACCGTTGGTGGCTGAGGTGGCAAACGCCTTGGCCAGTATGATCATGAACACGAACAGGGCTATGAACCACACCGACTCACGGTCGGCATAGAATATAGAGCCGTTCACTATCCCCGACACGTTGCCTCCGAGGAGGTCAACGATAGCGGAATATCCCTCGCCGTAGAGCGGCGGGAAGAGGAAGATGAGAGTGGAGAGAAGCAATGCTCCCCAAAGATATTTTTTGAGGTGGGAGTGCATCCGTTTGAACACATTCTCCATCATGTTCATCACCTTGGTGAAATAGAGCGACACCAGTCCGCAGAACACTCCGAGCACCACCACATACGGGATGCGGGTGGTGGCGAACGCCTCGCTCTGGACAAAGAAAAACTCCACATCGTAGCCCGTAAGCGCATACGACACCGTGGCCGCCGTGATGCTCGAAATCAGCAGCGGCATCACCGACACGGTGGTGAGGTCAATCATCAGCACCTCAAGAGTGAAAAGCATACCCGCAATCGGGGCCTTGAATATGCCGGCAATTCCCGCGGCGGCTCCGCAACCCACCATAATCATCAGCACACGGGGCGACATCCTGAACGCCCGTCCGAGTGTGGACCCTATGGCTGCGCCTGTATATACTATAGGACCCTCGGCTCCCACAGAACCACCGAACCCTATCGTCACCGAGCTGGCCACTACCGATGTCCAGGTGTTGTGCCGCTTGAGACGGCTCTTGTTTTGCGAAATGGCATAGAGCACCTTGGTCACACCATGCGATATATTGTCACGCACCACATAGCGCACAAACAGCACTGTGATAAGGATACCCACGGCAGGGTATATGAAAAACAGCCAGTTGCCCTGGGTTACACTCAGATAGGATGTGAGAAATTGCGATATGATATGTATCAGCCCTTTCAGCACAAGCGCGGCAAAGCCGCCGAGCACTCCCACAAGAAGCGAAAGCATCACCACGAAACTTTTTTCCTGGATATGCTTCTCGCGCCACAGCACAATCGACATAAGCACGTTGTGCAAGCTCCGGGGTATATGATATGATGTGAATTTCTTAGTCATAATCCTTTTCCTGAAACCACCGTCACCACAGTGTGCATGATGATTTTCATATCCACTGCAAACGAAATGTTCTCAATATATAGCAAATCGTATCGCATCCGCTCTATCATCTCCTCCACCGATGTGGCATAACCATATTTGACCATGCCCCACGATGTGATACCGGGGCGTACCTGATGAAGAAGAGTGTAGAACGGCGCCCGCTCAACAATCTGCTGAATAAAATACTCGCGCTCCGGACGAGGTCCGACAATCGACATATCGCCCCTTACCACATTGAAAAACTGTGGAAGCTCGTCAAGACGGTACTTGCGGAGCACGCGTCCCACACGGGTCACCCTCATGTCATGCTGTGCCGACAGCATCGGACGCCCGTCGGCCTCCGCATCAGTGCGCATGGTGCGGAACTTAAAAATATCAAACGGCCGGCGCCGATACCCGATACGGCGCTGACGATATATCACAGGTCCTTTGGAATCAAGCTTCACCGCTATCCCGATGATGCACATCGGCACCAGCAAGAGAGCCAAAGCCAGCAATCCGGCCACTATATCGCTCACACGCTTGATGTTGACAGTGCTTTGCGGCATATTGGTGCACGACACCTCAATCAGAGGCTCACCGGTGACATTGCTCAGCTTGGTGCGCTGCATCAGCAAATCGGAGCGGTCCGCAAGCAGATACACCGCCACATCCATCGGCAGAAAACCGTAGATGACCGGGAGCAACCGCTCGGCACCGTAAGGATGCTCGAGAATCACCACATTGCCGATTCCGGCCCGGGCAATAAAATCGGCAACCGCATCAATCGCCACAGCCTTGCATCCCGGCAAGCTGAAATCACCGCGCCCTGAAGCGTCAACGTAAGCCACAGCCTCAAGACCGGTGGTATGGTGGATGGAAACAAGCTTTTCCCTCAAACCGTCAACAGCTGAAAATCCAACTATCAATGCCGGAAATGACACCTTCTCCCTTCTCACTCTGCTGATTTGGCGCGAAGTAATGATAACCCTGGGGATATAAACAAGGCCAAACAGCAACGCAAACAGAATCAGGAACAACAGATAATCATGCACCCTGTCGCTCGACAAGTCATTGATAAGCTGCACGAAAAACACTACTAAAGTGCCAAAGAAAGCAGTCTTCAAAGTGGTGATCAGCTCATTTATACGGCTCTTCACCACCACCTTGTTGTAGTAGCCCGACAGATAGTACAGCCCCATCATCATCAGGGGGATAAAAATCTGCCCTAACACCAACATCTTGAAGCACAGATAATGATCGAGAGCCACACTGTTGCGCTGAATCGCATCATCTGCATAATAGCGGTAGATATCAAACAGCAGAACTGCAACCTCTGAGGACAGAAGGTCACACACCACATACTTCAACCGTTGACGCGATGCAATAATCATGGGCGGAGGACAGTGATATGATAAGTGGAAGGGTCAACAAACAGCACTGCCGAAGGCTCGTGCTCCGACAAATCGTCGCGACGATAGCTCACCACGTAATCCACACCTGACACGATTTCGGGCGCAATCTCATTGAAAAATCTCGCAGTGGGACTGCCGCTGATATTAGCCGAGGTGGACACCAAAGCACCATCAATACCGCGGCACAACCCATGGGAAAACCGTTCGGAAGTGATGCGCAACGCACAGCTGCCGTCAGCAGCCAGTAGATTATCTGAAAGCAGATCCACCTTGGGAAAAATCATACTCACAGGCTTTGCGAACTGCTTTGAAACATCGCCATACATCTCGGCACCTTTTGCTCCGGCATACCGCTTCAGCATCTCCGTATCAGACACAAGCGAAATCATAGCCTTGCTATCCTCGCGCTGCTTCAGTTTGAATATGCGGGCAACAGCCTCGCTGCAACCTGCATCACACCCTATGCCCCACACAGTGTCGGTGGGATAAAGAATTATTCCACCTTTCTTGAGTGTCTGGCACGCACAATACAAATCGTCTTCAAAACTGATCACCTTGCAAAATTATGAGATTGGTACCACAAAGTTAACAATATAATTTGCAATTCACAATTCACAATAAAAAAAGCCGCGGCAGGGTGTCCTGTCGCGGCTCGTTAAGGGGCGGTTACCTACTTTCCCACTTTCGCAGTATCA
>OJNU01000920.1_pt1 | contig 17546 bp, 15 predicted proteins | sample 1597941 | NCBI WGS metagenome assembly OJNU01 (sample SAMN01915228, study PRJEB22387) | human gut metagenome | isolation source: stool | host: Homo sapiens | place: USA | reverse complement strand
GTAATAAGGCTTTTAGCCGCAGAGCAAACTACCCGTTATACGGGTAGTTTTGATTTCGTCAGGGTGCCTATTCCGCTTTTCGTCAGGGTCCCTATTCCACCAGCCGTACCCGGCCGGCCGGTTCCGCGTAGGGTTCCCCGATGGTGCCGCCCAGCTCCGCCAGGAAGTTGAGGACGGCGTCCGTATCGATGTAGCCGGTACCGCGGATTTCGGCCGCCCCTTCCTCTGCCAGGGCGCCGTAGGTATCGCCGCCGCGGCAGAGGAACTCCGGCGCGGCGAGGACGTATTCCTTGTCCGGGTCAAAGGGCTTGCCGTTGATTTCTTCCACGGTGACGCGGCTGCCCGGTTTCGCCGGGGCAAAGTAGGTGGAATTCGGATACTGGCGCCCTTTTTCATACGGTACGCCCGTCCGGACCGTCACCTTGATCCCTGCCAGCTGCGGGAAGGCGCCATTGGCCGCGGGTGCCGTGGAATATCCGGCTTCGAGGATTTCCAGCAGGACGGCCCCTTTCAGTTTCATGAGGAAGAGCTGGTTGTTGTAGGGCAGCACAGCCGTTACGGAGCCGACCGTGACGGGGCCGGCGGGAATGCTCTTCCGCAGGCCGCCGCCGTTGACGATGGCCCCGTCCACGTCGAGGCCGTACGGTTTCAGGGCCGTCCGGGCCTGCCACAGGAAGGCGTCCGCCACAAAATCCCCGAGATTCGTCTCCCGGGTGCGTACGCCGGGATCACGGGACCCGTCCAGCAGGAACGGCGCGGTACCGGCCTGGCGGCCCATGGCCTTCTGCACTTCGGCGTTGTACTTGTTGGCAATCCGCAGCACTTCCTTATCCTGGCCGGTAAAGGTCACGGCCGGGGAGAACTTTTCCGTCCAGCGGTCCTCCTGCCAGCGAATGACGCCGATGTTGTGCGTGTAACTGCCCGTTTCCGCCAGCAGGGCCTTGCCGATATAACGGTTCTTGACGCTGTGGTCGTGGCCGTCGATAAAGATGTCGAGGCCCGTAACGTGCTGCAATACATCGTCGGAGCGGTTGCCTTCATTGCCTTCTTCGCTGCCCATGTGGCCCAGGGCGATGACCAGGTCGCAGCCCTGCCCTTTCAGGCCGTCCGCCAGGCCCTGCACTTTGTCAAACAGGGCCTGTCCGGACAGGAACGTAAGCCCCTCGACATTCTTCGGATTGGTCGAGGTATCGGTCGACGGCGTCGTCATGCCGATGACGCCGATGCGGACGCCGCCTTTCCGGAAAACGGCGGTTTCCCGGACCAGGGGCCTGTTCCAGGCGTCGACGAGGACATTGCACGACACGACGGGGAACTTCGCTTCCTTCACCCGCTGCAGGAGGACATCCTGCCCGTAGTCGAATTCGTGGTTGCCCAGGGTCATGGCATCGTACCGCGCCGCGTTCATCATGGCGATGGCCGACCTGCCTTTGCTGTAGTTCACCAGGTTGTTGTCCTGGATGGCGTCGCCGGCATCCAGGAGCAGGACATCGTACCCTTTGGCCTCGAAGTCCTTTTTAAGCGCTGCCACGGCCGCCATGCCGTAAATGCCGTCGCTTTGGATGTCAAAGCCGTGGGTGTCGTTCGTATGGAGGATGACCAGTTTCGAAAAATCCGCCGCCAGCCCGGCCGGCAGGTAAACGAACAGAAGGGCCAGTACGCCCAGGAGCAGGCCGGCCAGCTGTTTCCTCCATTGTCTGTCTTTTGTCATGGTTCCTTACCTCCGTTTCCCTGTCGTCACTGGTTGCTGCCCTGCAGGCCCGCCGAGACACGGAGTCCTTTCACGGGGCCGCAGACATTGTCGAAGACACAATCCGTCAGCTCCACCTGGGAGGATTCCATCCACAGGAGCTGCAGGTCCGTCCTTGTGTCCTTGAAGGTGGTGCGCAGGCAGCGCAGGTCCGTGGAGTTGCTGGCGGAAATCAGGCCGTAGGTGCAGTCGCGGATCACGCTGTCGTATACGGTGATGCCGTGGCAGTTCCGGGCTTCGTACCCGTATGTACCGCAGCCGTACAGGTCGGCATTCCGGATTTCCACACCGGACGTTTCGGCGAAGTGGAGGACGGCGCCGCTGCAGTAGCCTTTTCCCTGAACGTGGCCGGCGCGGAGGTTGGCGAGCTGCAGTCCGTGGCAGTTCCGGAAATTCAGGACGGGCTCGTACCGGTCTTCCTGCACGATTTCCGCCGTCACGGAAGCGGTATCACGCCCGCGGATGGCCAGGTTCCGGAACCCGCAGATTTCCAGTCCATAGTCCCGGTACAGGCCGGCCGGGCTGAGTTCGTTGTAGCCAAAGGGATGGACCAGCTTTTGCGCCTCATTGCCCCGCCCCCATTCCGAAATGTTGTACCGTCCCGGTGCCAGCACGATTTCCGTATCGTCCGCCAAGGCCTCCATCAGTTCGTATACATTATTGACGAAAACCGTCTTCCCGGCCGCCGAGCCCGTATGCGGCAGCAGCAGGACCAGCGCCGCCAGCAGGAAGGCCAGCCACCGGCATCCGGTTTTACAGGTCTTGTCCATCTTCATCCCTCCTTGTGTCTGGTATAAAGTCCCCCGCGTCCTTCCCGCCGGGCGTCCCTTGTACCCGGCGGGTGTAAAAAAACAGGGAAAAGGATTCCTGATTGCTTTTCTGCATCTTCATTATAGCGGAAAAGGATTCCCCGCCGTCCTAAGGAATCCCTCAGTTTTTTCGACAATGCTGGGTTTGAAGAAGCAGCACACCATATCCCCCATTTTTAAAATCGGCATTTTAATACGTGTCGAAAAAATACGTATTTTCGCAATACGTATGAAAAACGGGATTTTAATTATTTTGCATCCTCTTCCCCTTCTTGGGTAGTTCCGTTTCCCCGTGTACGGCGGGGGCCGGGGCGGAAAGGACCTAAAAAAAGCTTGGAATCCCTCCGCAAAGGGTTCCAAGCTTTTTATCCGGAAATAGGGCGGATTTTACCTTACGGGACCACTTTTTCCATGGCCCGGCTGGCGACGATGTCGACGCCGAGGCCCAGGATATCGGGCACGACGACCTGGCCGGCCTGTACGGGGGCTTCCACTTCCACCTGGCGCAGGAAGCGGATGCAGTCCGCGACTTTGCCTTTGGGCAGCACGTCGGCCGAGACGACGGGGAGCAGGGGTAGCAAGGCGCCTTGGATGCGGACCGTCGTGGTCAGCATGCGTTTGGGGTCCGTCACTTCCTGTTCCGCGTATTTGGCGCCGCGGGGGCAGGTGTTGCCCGTGACGCTCACGAATTTACCGTGTTCCATGGTGACTGTCAGTTCGCAGCCCATGGGGCACATGATGCAGTTCATCACTTTCGTTTCCATGTCGCTCCTCCTTAATCGGCCTTCAGTCCTACCGTGATTTCGTCCTTCATGACCGCGGTCTTATCCGCCGGAATGTCCAGGGTAATCATCTCACTCGGTTTGACGACAGGGAAGAGGCGTTTTACGAGGACTTCGCCGCCGCATTTCACTTCGAGGGTGACTTTGCGGGCCGGGGCGCCGACGCGCATGAAGAGGCGCGTGGCTTCGCCTTCCCGGGGAAGGTGGAGGACCTGGGGCACGCAGGTGCGCACGCCGTCGACAAGTTTGACGGCGACAGTGCTGACGACGGGTTCCAGTCTGCCCTGGGCGTCGAGGGCGGCGAATTTGCCGGCAATGTCGGCTTCATCGGACACAAAGTCCACCAGGTCATGCACATGGACCACGTTGCCGGCGGCGTAGATGCCGGGCAGGCTGGTCTGGCGGTGCTGGTCGACTTTCGGGCCGTTCGTGAAGGGGGCGATTTCGACCCCCGCGGCACGGGACAGCTCGTTTTCCGGGATGAGGCCCACGGACAGGAGCAGGGTATCGCAGTCGATATCGAATTCCGTGCCCGGGATAGGACGCATCCTGGCATCCACTTTGGCGACCGTGACGCCTTCCACGCGGTCGCGGCCCTTGATCTTCAGGATGGTGTGGGACAGGTACAGGGGAATGTCGAAATCATAGAGGCACTGGACCATGTTGCGGGTCAGGCCGTTGGAATAGGGGCAGATTTCGCAGACCGCCTGGACCTTGCAGCCTTCCAGGGTCATGCGGCGGGCCATGATGAGGCCGATGTCGCCGCTGCCCAGGATGACGATCTTCTTGCCGGGCAGGTAGCCTTCCATGTTGACCATGCGCTGGGCCGCGCCGGCCGTGAAGACGCCGGCAGGCCGTTCGCCGGCCGTGCGGATGGCGCCGCGGGTACGTTCGCGGCAGCCCATGGTGAGGATGACCGTCCTGCCCCGGACCGTGAAGAGGCCCTGTTGCGGGTTGACGGCGGTCACCACCTTGTCCTGCGAAACGTCGAGGACCATGGTGTCGGTCATGGTCTCGATTTCCGGTTTGTCCTTGACCAGGTCGATGCAGCGGCCGGCGTAGCCCGGGCCCGTCAGTTCCGCATGAAAATGGTGCAGGCCGAAGCCGTTGTGGATGCACTGCTGCAGGATGCCGCCCAGTTCGCGGTCCCGTTCGAGGACGAGGATCTTCTTCGCGCCGTTGCGATACGCGGAGTACGCAGCGGACAGGCCGCCGGGGCCGCCGCCCACGATTACTACATCATACGTTTCCATCATCATTTGCCCCCTTCCGTTCCGCCGCCCGTGAATTTGTCATAGTAGAGATGCGAAGCGGCCCGTTCCTTGACGATGGAGGAGACGGGGACCTGCAGCTCCCGCGCCAGGATCTGCACGACACGGGGTCCGCAGAAGCCGCCCTGGCAGCGGCCCATGCCGGCGCGGGTACGGCGTTTGACGCCGTCGACGGTGCGGGCACCGACAGGTTCATGGATGGCGGCGACGATTTCGCCTTCCGTCACGGTCTCACAGCGGCAGATGACGCGGCCGTAAAGGGCGTTGCCGGCGATGACCGCCTTTTTTTCGGAAGCGGACATCTTGTTGAAGGCCTTTTTCCGGGGCAGGCGGCCGTTCCAGTTGCATTTTTTGCGCAGGGCCATTTCCTTGCCGAGGGCTTCGACCAGCACTTCGGCAATGGCCGGTGCCGCGGACAGGCCCGGCGACTGGGTGCCGGCGGCGTTCAAAAAGCCGGGGACGGGGGAGGCGCCGAGGACGAAGTCCCCCGTGCTGGATACGGCGCGCAGGCCGGCGAATTCCGTAATGGCGGCGCCCAGGGGCAGGTTCGGCACGAGTTTGCGGGCGCCGGCGATGATTTCCTCCATACCGGCCGGCGTGACGGCCGTGTCTTCCTTGTCGTCCTGGTCGTTGGCGTTGGGACCGATGAAGGTGTTGCCGTGCGTCGTGGTGCAGACCAGGATGCCTTTGGAGGTCCTGGTCGGGCAGGGGAACACGATGCCCCAGACCAGGTCCGGCGCGGCGGTCTTGTCGAACAAGATGTATTCGCCTTTGCGGGGCGTAATGGTGAAGGAATCGTCACCGGCCAGGCGGGCGACCTTGTCCGCATAGACGCCGGCGGCGTTGATGACGAAGCGGGTCTTGATGGCCCCCTTCGTGGTGTTGACGATGGTGACGCGGCCGTCTTCCTTGACAAAGCCTGTCACGGCGCAGTCCCGGAGGACCTGGGCGCCGTTCTGGACGGCGCACTGGGCGAAGGCGATGGCGGCGCCGAAGGGCCACATGACGCCGGCCGTGGGAGCCCACAGGGCGGCTTTGGTGGTCGTCAGGTTCGGTTCCTTTTCCCGCACCTCGTCGCCCGTCAGGATTTCCAGGCCCGGCACGCCGTTCGCTTTGCCGCGTTCGAGCAGGACACCGAGCTGTTCCACCTGTTCGTCCGTGACGGCGCAGACAAGGCTGCCGCACCATTTGATGTCCAGGTCCAGGTCGTCCTGGAGTTCATGGTAGAGCGCGTTGCCGCGCACGTTCGTTTTTGCTTTCCAGCTCCCCGCAGGGGCATCGAAACCGGCGTGGCAGACCGCGCTGTTGGCTTTCGTCGTGCCGATGGACAGGTCCGGTTCCTTTTCCACCAGCAGGCAGCGCAGGTCGTACTTGGACAACTCGCGCAGGATGGCTGTGCCCACAATGCCGCCGCCGATGACCACTACATCTGTTTCTCTGAAAAATTCCATTGCCTTTTCCTCTTTTTCTGGCTGTCTCTCTCTATGCCTTTTTTTCCGGCACCGGCCGGTGCCGGGGAGGGGACGACGGTCAGTCGTTCCCTCTTTCTTCCGGCGCTGCCAGGGCCTTGCCGGCTTCGCCGCCCATGATCTTTTCTTCCGGTTCCACCGTGGCAATGCCCGTGACCTTGTCGCCTTCGTTCAGGGAGATGGCTTTCACGCCCTGGGTGTTGCGGCCGATCTGGGAAATGTCGCTGACGCCGGTCACCATGATGATGCCGCTGGCCGTGATGATGTACAGCTCGTCCCCGGGATGGACGATGGCCATGCCGGCCACTTCGCCCGTCTTATCGGTCAGGTTGTAGTTGATGCGGCCCTTGCCGCCGCGGATCTGCCTGGTGTATTCTTCCAGCCTGGTGCGTTTGGCCATGCCGTTTTCCGTAATGGTCAGGACTTCGGCCGCCGGGTCCGTGATGGTGTCCATGGCGACGACTTCGTCCTTCAGGTTCAGCATGATGCCGCGCACGCCGTGGGCCGGCCGGCCCATTTCCCGCACATCGGTCTCGCCGAAGTGGATGGCCAGGCCGCCGCGGGTGGCCATGAGGATTTCACTGTTCCCGTCGGTCATGCGCACGCTGATGAGCTCCTCGCCGTCGTCCAGCGCCATGGCGCGCATGCCGCTCTTGCGGACGGAGGCGAAGGCCGACAGCTTCGTCTTCTTGACGGTGCCTTTGTTGGTGGCCATGAACAGGTACTTCCCGTCCCCGAAATCGGCCGTGTTGATGACGGCCGTGATCTTTTCACCGGGGCTCAGCTGCAGTACGTTGACGATGGCCGTACCTTTGGCCTGGCGGCTGGCTTCGGGGATTTCGTAGCCCGGCAGGGTGTAGACCTGGCCCATGTTCGTAAAGAACAGGATATGGTTGTGGGTCCGCGCCAGGAAGAGGTACTTGGCGAAGTCGTCCTCTTTCTTGCCGCTGCCGCCCAGTTTGCCCACGCCGCCGCGTTTCTGTCTGCGGAAGTTGTCCGGCGTCTGGCGTTTGATGTAGCCCTGGTTGCTCAGGGTGACGACGATTTCCTCGTCGGGAATCAGGTCCTTCACGTTGAGGTCGCCCGGGTCGTTCTGGATTTCCGTGCGCCGTTCGTCGCCGAACTTGTCGGCCTTTTCCTGCAGGTCCTGGCGGATGATGTCCAGCACCTTGCCCTCGTCCTTGAGGACGCCTTCCAGGTAATCGATGGTCTGCAGCAGGTCGACGTATTCGTCGTCGATCTTCTGGCGCTCCAGTCCGGTCAGGCGCTGCAGGCGCATATCGAGGATGGCCTGGGCCTGGCGGTCCGTCAGGCCGAACTTCTCCATCAGCGCGGCCTTGGCCACATCGGCGTTGGCGCTGTTGCGGATGGTGTGGATGACTTCGTCCAGGTGGTCCAGGGCGATGCGCAGCCCTTCCAGGATATGGGCGCGGTCCCTGGCTTTGGCCAGGTCGAAGCGCGTCCTGCGCGTCACGACATCCTTCTGGTGTTCCAGGAAATACTGGAGGATCTGCTTCAAGGTCAGGATGCGGGGCTTGTTATCCACCAGCGCCAGCATGATGATGCCGAAGGAATCGCGCAGCTGCGTGTGCAGATACAGGTTGTTCAGCATCACGTTGGGCACCACGTCGGCGCGCAGCTCGATGACGATGCGCATACCGCGGCGGTCCGATTCATCGCGCAGGTCCGTGATGCCGTCGAGGACGCCGTCCTTGACCATCTGGGCGATGCTTTCCAAAAGGCGCGCCTTGTTGACCTGGTAGGGAATTTCCGTCACGACGATGCGGTGCTTGCCCTTCGCCATGTCTTCAATTTCACAGCGGGCCTGGACCCTCACGATGCCGCGGCCCGTATTGTAGGCCTCGCGGATGCCCGAGCGGCCCAGGATGATGCCGCCCGTCGGGAAATCCGGCCCCTTGATGGCGCTCATCAATTCCTCCGTCGTCACGTCGGGATTGTCGATGAGCAGCTTCAGGCCGTTCACGACCTCGCGCAGGTTGTGGGGCGGGATGTTCGTCGCCATGCCGACGGCGATGCCTGCCGACCCGTTGATCAGCAGTTCCGGCACCTTCGCCGGCAGTACGGCCGGCTCCTTGAGGGACTCGTCGTAGTTCGGCACGAAATCGACCGTTTCCTTGTCGATGTCCTCCAGCATGGCCTCGGCCATCTTCGTCATGCGCACTTCCGTGTAACGCATGGCCGCGGGGCTGTCGCCGTCGACGCTGCCGAAGTTGCCGTGGCCGTCGACGAGCAGGTAGCGCGTATTGAAATCCTGGGCCAGGCGCACCGTGGCGTCGTACACGGACAAATCGCCGTGCGGATGGTACTTACCTAAAACTTCGCCGACGATACGGGCCGATTTCTTGTAGGGCCGGTTCGACGTCATGCCCGCTTCCTGCATGGCATACAGGATACGGCGGTGGACCGGCTTCAGGCCGTCGCGCACATCCGGCAGGGCCCGCTGCACAATGACGCTCATGGCGTAATTGATGTACGAGTCCTTCATCTTGTTGGTCAGGTCGACGTCCTCGATCTTACCGCTTTCAGCGATATAGCCGTCGTCGTTGGCCAGCTCTTCCGAAGTCTCCCTCGGATCTTTCGTATTGTCGTCCACTTTAACACCTCATTGTCTCAATACATGGGCGGCCCGGTGTAACCAGGCACACCGTCCGCCACGCTTCCGGTTCAGCCCGCGATATAGAACACGGTCATCCCCGTGTGGCACGCGAGGCGCACGCGGGGCATTTCCTTTTCCAGCTCCGCTTCGCTCATGACGTTGCTGACGGAGCAGGGGATGTCGCGGAAGAGGATTTTCCGGTCCAGGGGCCATTTGACGCCTTCGAGGCTCACCATGGATTCATCCGTGAAGGGGAGCAGCGAAACGGCCACGGGCGATTCGCCCTCGGGCGGGTAGAAGGATACGGTCATACCGGACGGCACAAAGACGCAGATCTCCCGTTCGTCGGCCAGGACCATGGCCTGCTTCTGGTGCAGGGCCTGGGCGCCGATGGACTGGAAGGCGCTGAACAGGTGGTCGAAGCGGCCGCCGAAAACGCCTGAAAAAAGCCAGAATCTGCCGTCGTCCATCTGCTCCAGCAAAAGCTGCAGGTCCGTGTAATCCTTGTCGCGGGGGTAGTCCTTCGTGAGGCCGGCCTTGCGGGCCGCCTCCCACGATTCCTTTTCGGCGCTGTCGCCGTCGCCCACGACGAGGGAGGGGATGGTGCCCGCGTCGGCCAGGTAGTCCAGGCCCCGGTCAGCCGCCACGACGGTCGTGTTGTGGGGCAGGGACTTGAGGACCTGTTTCAGCCATTCCCGGGCCGGTTTGCGGCCGCCGGCCACGGCGAACACGACATCTTCCGGTGCCGCGTCCGGGGACTCCGCCTGAAAGGTGACGGTACCCTGGGGAAATTTCAATGTGTCCATGGCAATACCTCACTTTTTATGTTTGGCCGGTGCCGGGACCAGGGTGATGACCATGCCGTCCCGGACGACCTTCCAGTCGACGTCGCCGCCCTTTTCGCGGAGCCATTCCATGCTCACTTCGAGGAGGCAGCGGTTCAGTTTTTCCTGCGCTTCCGGCGGGAGCATCATCTTCGCTTCCGCTTCCTTTTTCAGCTCCCGGGACGTGCGGCGGATGCGGCGGTGTTCGCTGTCATCGGTCAGCACGGCCGTTTCGAAGGATTCTTCTTCCGACCAGCCGCGCAGCATGTCGGCGTCGGACAAATTCTTTTTGATTTTCACGGTATGCTCCTTTTCTTACAGGTCCAGCACGGCTTTGGATGCGTTCTCCTCAATGAAACGGCGGCGCGGCTCGACCTTGTCGCCCATGAGGATGGAGAAGACGCTGTCCGCTTCGGCGGCGTCGCTCAGGTTGACTTTCAGGAGCGTGCGGTATTTGGGGTCCATGGTCGTCTCCCAGAGCTGTTCGGGGTTCATTTCGCCCAGGCCTTTGTAGCGCTGGACCGTGATGTTCTTCTGGTCCCGGCCGATTTCGTCGAGGAGCCTCCTCAATTCTTCGTCCGTGTAGGCGTAGCTGTGCGCCTTCTGGCCCTTCTTGATCAGGTACAGGGGCGGCTTGGCGATATAGACATGTCCTTCCGTGACGAGGGGCTTCATATAGCGGTAGAAGAAGGTCAGGAGCAGCGTGGCGATGTGGGCGCCGTCGACATCGGCATCGGTCATGATGATGATTTTGCCGTAGCGGGCCTTTTCAATGTTGAAGTCTTCGCCGATGCCGCAGCCGAAGGCCGTGATCATGTTCTTGATCTCTTCGCTGGAAAGCATGCGGTCCATGCGGGCCTTTTCCACGTTCAGGATCTTGCCGCGCAGCGGCAGGATGGCCTGGAACTTGCGGTCCCGGCCCTGCTTGGCGCTGCCGCCTGCGGAATCCCCTTCGACCAGGTAGATTTCCGTCATGGTCGTGTCCTTGCTCTGGCAGTCCGCCAGCTTGCCCGGCAGGCTCGTGCTCTGGAGCAGGTTGCTGCGGCGGGTCAGGTCGCGGGCCTTGCGGGCCGCGGCGCGGGCGCGGGAAGCCATGACCGCTTTGGCCACGATCTTCTTCGCTTCCGCCGGATTCTCTTCAAAGAACTCGTTCAGCTGGGCCGTCACCAGGTTGTCCACGATGCCGCGGATTTCGCTGTTGCCCAGCTTGGTCTTCGTCTGGCCTTCGAACTGCGGTTCCGCCACCTTCAGGCTGATGACCGCCGTCAGGCCTTCGCGGCAGTCGTCGCCGCCGAGGTTTTCGTCGTTGTCCTTGAGGGCGCCGATTTTGCGGGCGTAATCGTTGATGGCCCGCGTCAGGGCCTGCTTGAAGCCCGACAGGTGCGTGCCGCCCTCTTCCGTATTGATGTTGTTGACATAGGTGAAGATGTTCTCATTGTAGCTGTCCGTGTACTCCATGGCGACTTCCACAATGGTCGTGTCCTTCACGCCTTCCACGTAGATCGGGGCGGTGTTGACCTTGTCCTTGTTCTGGTCCACGTACCGGACGAACTCGATGATGCCGCCCTCGAAATGGAACGCTTCGGACCGGCCCGACCGCTCGTCCGCCAGGGAGATGGTGACGCCCTTGTTCAGGAACGCCAGTTCGCGCAGGCGCAGGCGCAGCGTGTCGTAATCATAGACCGTCTCGGTGAAGATCGTGTCGTCCGGTTTGAAGTGTACGATGGTCCCCGTCCCTTCGGCCGGTCCCTTTTCGTAGAGGGGCCGCACCGTCCTGCCGCGGGAAAATTCGATGCCGTAGGCCTTGCCGTTGCGGTGTACTTCGACCTCCATCTTTTCCGACAGGGCGTTGACGCAGGATACGCCGACACCATGGAGGCCGCCGGATACCTTGTAGCCGCCATCGCCGAACTTGCCGCCGGCGTGCAGCACGGTCATGACGACTTCCACGGCCGGTCTGCCCGTCTTGTGCATATCCACGGGGATGCCGCGGCCATTGTCGCGGACCGTGATGCTGTTATCGCGGTGAATCGTCACCTGGATATCCGTGCAGAAACCGGCCAGGGCCTCGTCGATACTGTTGTCGACGACTTCGGACACCAAATGGTGCAGGCCGCGGGCCGAAACGCTGCCGATATACATGCTCGGCCGTTTGCGCACCGCTTCCAGGCCCTCCAGGACCTGGATCTGCTTGGCGCTGTACTGGCCTTTGACAGCCGTCGCTTCTTCGATTTCCTCCGTGATTTCTGCCTGTTTTTCCGCTTCCATGGCACGGATCTTTTCCGGATCGCTTGCCTCCACGTCCCGAAGCAGGTCCTTCGGGTCTTGCGTTTTCTTATCGGTCATTATTTCCTCCAATACTTAACAGTGTATGGTCCCTGACCCTTTTCTGCAGCGTCACCGCCGAAATGGCGGACAGGTACAGGACCTGGTCCGTCAAAACGCAGCTGCAGACGCCGCCGTGGTCCGTCAAATCGCGGATTTCGCAGTTCCTTCCGTCGCGGCGGCGGAGCTGCCCGTAAAAAGACGTGTCCTTCACACTGAAAATACCTATGATCTCACTGCTTCGGATGAAACACCCTGTTCCCAGATGTACGTACATTCTTCCTGTTCTTTCCTTTCAAATAGGCCAGCACGTCGCCCTGTTCCTTTTCCGGAATCAGGTCCGCCGGCCGGTGGCACTTGAGCTGCACGGCGATGCGGTCTTCTTCCGGCGTCGAGACGCCGTTGCGCACCCGTTCGAAAAAGTACGCGTCCACATCCTTTTTCACCATGTTGAAGGTGATGTCGTCGCAGGGCACGAAGGATCCCACTTCTTCGGCGCGCCGCACCCAGGGACGGCGCCGGATGATCCGCCATAAGGCCCGTTCCTGGTGGACGCGGTACTCCTGCTCGCAGGCAGGGCACACCGATTCCTTCCGGTCCAGGAAGGCGCCGCAGCGCGGACATTTGCGGAGCTGCCCGGCCCGGTACATCTTTTCCAGTTGGGCCTGCCGGCAGGCGGCTTCGAAAATGCGGGGACGCAGGGCCTCGTTGCCCAGGGGCGGCAGGTTTTGCCGCACCGTTTCCTTTTCCTCGTCCGTCAGGGGCGGCAGTTCGCGCCGGGACGGCGGCGCGGCGGCCTGTACCGGACGCCGGTGCACGGTCCCTGTATGGAAGCGGATGTCGCGGACTTCCTTGTCCGTCAACAGCCCCTGGATACGGCCCAGGATTTCCTGTTTGAGCATGGACAGCTCGCTGGCCCACACGGAACCGTCCACATCCACGTACAAGACGGATTTGTCGAGGCGGGCCGGCTGGCAATGACGGGCGTTGACGGCCCCCACCACCTCGTTCCAGTGCTTCTGCAGCTGGTACAGGGAGAAGCGGCTGCGTTTTTCGCCGCGGGGCAGCATGCTGCGCAAGGCCCCGTCGACGGTCACGGCCAGGGACTGGTCCAGTTCTTCCTGTGTCTTTCTTCTGCGCATGATCAGGCCTCGCGGATTTGTCCGTCTTCAATCTCGAAATAGCCGTTTGTGGCGAAATCGGGAATCAGGGCACGGTCATTGACCGTAATGAATGTCTGTACCTTTTCATTGATGAAACGGACGAGCTGCCGGCGGCGGCTGCCGTCCAGCTCGCTCATCACGTCGTCCAGCAAAAGGACGGGATATTCCCCGGCCATTTCGCGGACGTACTCAATCTGGGACATCTTCAACGCCAGGGCGCAGCAGCGCTGCTGCCCCTGCGACGCGAAGGATTTGGCGGCCCGTCCGTTGATTTCGGATTTCAGGTCGTCGCGGTGGATGCCGATGCCCGTCGTCCCCTGCAGGACATCCTTGAAACGCCGCTCCTGCAGCGCGCCGAGATAATGGGATTCCCAGTCGCATCCCGCCTCCTCCAGGGGATGGAGGATCTGCCCGTCGTTGCCCTTCATTTCGTAGGACAGGGACAGGGTTTCCTTGTCCTCCGCCAGGGCGGCATAAATGGGCTGGGCGATGGCTTCGAGCTTGCCGAGGTTTTCCAGCCGTTTCTGCAGGAGCTGCGCCCCCGTCGAAGCCAGGGCCTTGTCCCACACCGCCAGCTGGTCCCGTCCCGCCTTTTCTTCGCGGATGTCCTTGAGCAGCCGGTTGCGCTGCTTTAAGGAACGGTTGTATTGTACGAGCAGGTCGTAATACAGGGGGTCCGTCTGGGCGATCTCCATATCCAGGAAACGGCGCCGCAGGGCCGGTTCCCCCTTCACGATCTGCAGGTCTTCCGGGGAAAACATGACGACATTCAGAAAACCGTAATGGTCCCGGGCGGCCGTCTTCTTGCCGTCGATGCGTACCTCTTTCCGCCAGCGCCCGTTTTCCAGCAGGCGTTTGCAGCGGATTTCGTGCGGTCCGTCGCACCGTTCCACTTCCGCCAGCACCGCCATGCCCGGGGAAGAGAAGCGGAGCAGTTCCTCTTCCTTGTTCGTGCGGTGGCTGAGGCCGAAAGCGGCATAGAAGATGGCTTCGAGCAGGTTCGTCTTGCCTTGCCCGTTCTTTCCGTAAAAGACGTTCACCATGTGGCCGAACCGCAGGGCCGCGTGGTCGTAATTCCGGAAATTCACAAGCTGTAACGTGTCAATCTTCATTTTTTTGATTTCATGCGTTCAATCGGTTACATCGTTGCGGTCATTCACCTTGTTGACCAGGATCTGCCATTCCCTGCCGACCGACAGGACCTGGCCGGGATACACCTTTTTGCGTTTTTCATGGATGACGGTGCCGTCCAGGCTGACCAGGCCCGCTTCAATCCCGTACCCGGCCTGGCCGCCCGTCCCCGTCACGCCGGCCAGCTTCAGGAGGGCCATGGCGGGAATGTAGTCCGTATCAATCGTAATCGTTACTTTCTTCATTTTTTTATTCCTTTGCAGACAGGGGACTCAGAACACGACGCGGACAGGCGTCACGATATAGGTGTACTCCTCGTCGTTCGTCGGTTTGATGCAGACCGGGCTCAGCGAATTGTTCAGGCAGATTGCCACATCCTCCGTGGCAATGCGCTTCAGGATATCCGTCACATAGGCCGCATTGAATGCCACATGGATGCCTTCGCCTTCCGTCCGGCACGGCAGGACTTCTTCGCCTGTGCCTACTTCCGGGCTCGAAGACATGACCTTCATCTCATTGCCTTCGATGCTGATCTTGACGATGCTGTAATCGCTCTCCGTGCCACTGCACAGGCTCATGCGGGCCACAGCGCCGGCAAAGTCTTTCGTATTGACTTTTGTCTTCACCTTAAACTGCGCCGGCACCACGCGCTGGTAATCGGGGAAGCGGCCCTCGATCAGGCGGGACACCATCGTCACCTTGCCGATGAGCACCATCAGCTGGTTGTTCAGCAAGGAGAACTGCACATCCTGCGGCAGCTTGTCATTCAGGTTGTTGCCGATTTCCTTCAGCACCTTCGATGGAATGATGATGCTCATGTCTTCCGTGCCTTCCATGGGCAGGGTCTTGATGACCAGGCGGTGCGTATTTGTCCCTACAAACGTGATCTTTTCGTTCCTGATTTCACACAGTACGCCGTTGAACAGCGGTCTTGCCTCGTCCTGGGAGCAGGCGAAGGCCGTCTTGTTGATCAGTTCCTCGACCTTGTCCTCGTCCAGCGTAAAGGTCTTTTCCGCGTTGAAGGCCGGGAACTTCGGGTAATCATCCAGATTGTTCATCAGCAGGATGTTGTAGGAACCCGAACCGGAAACCATATGGATGTTGTTCTGTTTTTCTTCCTTGCTGAACTGCACCGTATCGCTGTTCAGGCTGTTCACCAGTTTGTAGAAACGCTGCGCCTCGATCAGGATTTCCCCTTCCTCTTCCACCTGGGCCGGAATTTCCGCACTCATGCTGAGGCTGACATCCATTCCCTCCAACCGTAACCGGCCTTCCTTCAACGCCAGTACATGGATGGCTCCGAATACCGGAGTGGAAGGCTTCGCTGCTACGGCGGCCGACACGATCTTTACTGCTTTTGTCAATTCCTGGGTTGCACAACTGAACTTCATTTTTTCTATTCCTTTCGTTTTCAAACCTAAAAGCTCTTTTTATATATAAAAAATCATCATCATCGTCATCAGTCCTGTGGAAAGTGTGGATAATGGGAAAACCCTGCTTCCAAAGCCTTTCCAGCCTGTGGATAACCCTGTGGAAAGTGTGTGTAACTTTATCTACATCTTCCACTGCGGGAAAAGTTATCCACCGTTGTCCACAATTTGGACACGGCTTTTACACAGTTTTTACACGGCCTTTTCCCCATCTTAATTATTGCCTTTGCGGATGTCCCGCTCGAACTGCTTCAGCTTCTGGTCGAAGAACTTGTCTTCGCTGCGCATCTTCTCGATGTGGTCCATGGCATGCATGACCGTCGTATGGTCGCGGCCGCCGAACTGGCTGCCGATGCGCGGGAGCGAGGTATCCGTCATGGTGCGGCAAAGGTACATGGCGATCTGCCGCGGCACGGCGATGTTCTTCGTCCTCTTTTTGCCCAGCATGTCCTCCATCTTGATTTCATAATGCTTGCAGATGTAGTCGATGATCACTTCGGTAGTGACATCGGGATGGATGGAACTGCCGAACTCCTCCAGCACCCGTTCCGTCGTCGCCTCGTCGATGTTGCCGTTCATCAGCGACGCATAGGCGATGATGCGTGTCAGTACCCCCTCCATCACACGCACATTGCCTTCTACATTGGAAGCGATCAGCTGGATGACCTCGTTCGGCAGACGGGCATGCTGTGCCTCCGCCTTCTGCCGCAAGATCGCGATCCTCGTCTCCAGGTCCGGGGACTGGATATCGATCGTCAGGCCATTGGCGAACCGTGTGCGCAGCCTGTCCTCCAGCTTGTCCAGATACTGTGGCGACCGGTCGCTCGAAATGATGATCTGCTTGTTCGCTTCGCGCAGCGCATTGAAGGTGTGGAAAAACTCCTCCTGGGTCCGCGTCTTGTTCTCCAGGAACTGGATGTCGTCGATGATCAGGCAGTCGATGGTGCGGTACTTTTGCTGGAATTTCATGATGGTCGCATTCTTGATGGAATCAATCATCTCATTCGTAAAGGCTTCGCACGTAATGTACTTGACCTTTGCCTGGGGATGCTCCTCCAGCAGCGCATTGCCCGCGGCCTGCATCAGATGCGTCTTGCCCAGGCCCGAATCCCCGTAGATGAACAGCGGGTTATAGACGGTGCCCGGTTGGTGGGCCACCGCCTGGGCGGCTGCCGTCGCGAACCGGTTCGAATTGCCCACGACGAAATTGTCGAACCGCTTGTCCTTGGAAAGATTCGTTTCAAAGGGCTCCTCTTCCTTGCCTTTTTCCCCCTCTTCGGGGAACAAGGACTCCGTCGCATACCGTTCCCGCTTCCCTTCCGGCTTCTGTGCCGGCGGTTCGCTCACCCGGACCTCCATACGGAAAGCCCCGTTCTTCGTGATATCCCGTAAAATACCCGTCATGATCGGCAGGAACGTCTGGTCAATGGCCGTCTTCAGGCTCGTGCTGTAGACCTCGGCAATCAACGTGTCCTGTTCTATTTTGACCGGCCGCATCTGCCGGATGTACATACTCAGATTCGTCTCGCTCGTCGACTGGCTGAGGATATCCACCAGCGACTGCCAGACCGAACCCGTGTCTTGTTGAGACATGCAATTCCGCCCTTTCTTCCTTATTTATATGATCATCCCTGTTTTGTGTAAAAAAGACCACCCTTATTCTACCACAAACGGCCTGTTTTTACTATTTGTTTTTCTCCTCACCAGCCCTGATTCAACCTTTATTCACGTTTTAAAAAGTTATCCACAGTTCTGAATGGTGGGACACGAATCAATGTGAATAAAGGCGTAAAAAGGGAAATAAAAGTGTCCAGGGGGAATTGGCAGGGACATGCTCCTGCAACAGGAAGTGCCGGCCCACGTCGCACGGCTCCTGCGGTGACGAAAAATCTGTTGCCATGCCCTATGGCAGGCAGCATTTGTAATGTGATAAGACATATGTTACAGAAATAAAAAGAAAAAAGAGAGAGCATTT
>OJNU01000912.1_pt1 | contig 17674 bp, 17 predicted proteins | sample 1597941 | NCBI WGS metagenome assembly OJNU01 (sample SAMN01915228, study PRJEB22387) | human gut metagenome | isolation source: stool | host: Homo sapiens | place: USA | reverse complement strand
ACCTGCTTGACAAGGCAAAACTTGAAAAGCGGATAGCGGCGTTGGAGAGTGAACGAAAGTCGTTCAACAAAGGACGCGGCGACAGCGAGTTCAAGCTCCAGACTATTACCCACGACATCGCCAACAACGAGGCGGCGATCGAGCGCATGAGAGCGGACTGGGAGCGTTACGACAAGGTTGTGCAACGTGACAAAGAAGGCAACCCAATCAACAATCTCACGATTGACACCTGCAACCTCTCCGATGAAAAGAACATGGGTATCCACCTGCAAGGGCTGGCACAGCGCACCGACACCCACGGGCTATATCAGCGTATCGGCGAGGTTTACGGCTTCCCAATCAGCATAATATCCGAAAGGGTAGTGTCTGACGGTGTTGAGAAAGTTCAGAACCGCTTTGTTGTCGAGGGCAACTACAAATACAAGTATAACAACGGTCAGTTGGCAATGGCTGACACCCACGCCGCCTGTATGAACTTTGTCAATGCGCTGGAGAAAATCCCCGGCATAATCGCCCAGTACGAGGAACGCACCGCCAAACTCAAAGCCGATGTTCCAATCCTCGAAGGCATCATGGCAAAGACATGGGGCAAAGAGGACGAGTTGAAGCAACTCAAATCCGAACTTGCTGCCCTTGACCGCAAAATCGCCGCCGAATTAGCCCCCAAGCACGACGAAAAAGATGGTGAGGAAGTCAAGCCTGACACCCAACAGCAGCAACCGGGCAAAGTCATCGAGGCTCCACCTTCTTCTCAATCCCAATCTGCCGACGACAAAAAGTCAATGGTGGCAGAGCCGGCAACTCCTTATCGGGGTATTGATTACCCAACCCGTAGCACACCCCGCTCAATCGGATTATGATTATAAATGGCAACGAATGATTTTTCTTTCATTGGTTGCCATTTTTTTATTTATAGATATTATCCAGTTGAACAGTAGCTGTTTATAATATTATATCGATATTTCATAGTTAATTTTTTCACACATAATTTAATTTTTTACTTGTGTAGCTAAAAAATTAGCTGTATATTTGCAGCGTAACTCCAAACTAATATTGTTATGAAGAAACTTTCCGAACGTGAAGAAGAAATCATGAGCATTCTCTGGAATGATGGTAATCCACTATTTATCCGCGAGATAATAGACAGGATGACATCGGATGGGCAAAGCCGTCCAAACTTCAGCACAATCGCCACTTTTGTGAGGGGGTTGGAAACTAAAGGATGGTTGGCACATGAGATGATAGGAAACTGCAATCGCTATTATCCAGTAAAGAGCCTTGTAGAATACCGAGCAAATTCTCTTAAGAGTATGGTAAGCCGCTTTTTTGGCGGTTCATACCTAAACCTTGTTTCTACTCTTATCGGCAACGAAAAAATTTCCTCTGATGATATGGAAAAAATCTTGGGGGAAATAGAAAGACAACGAAAGGAGGATGAATCATGATGCAGTATTTAGTTAACTATTCTCTGAATGCCGGAGTGATTATCATGATATTATGGGTTGGCTATCAATTCGCTCTCTCTCGCAATACTAATTTCAAGACAAGCCGCGCAGCTCTACTTTCTATTTATCTACTTGCTGCGCTTCTCCCATTTATGCCCATAATTTCGTTTATTCCTTCCGATATAGCCTTGGTTGGAGGAAATATTGAAGTGGGTAACATCGAAGCATCCAATAACCCTACAGTAAGCGGTATTCAATTCAATCGTATTATTGGATTGATTTATATTGCTGGATGTCTTGCTGTTTCATTTTTTCTACTTATCGGTTGGTATAAAATAATCCGCATTATCAAAAATGCCAATAAAGAAGAAAGAATCGGCTATACTTTGGCAATCAGCCCACTCTCCTCGACTGCTCCATTTAATTATTGGAGATATATTGTTGTCAATGAGAAAGACGCAGACAATGAAACAATCCTTGCACATGAATCAAAACATGTATTTTACGGTCATACTTTTGATTTGATATTAGGTCAATTTGTACTTGTATTACAGTGGTGGAATCCCGCAGCTTGGTTGATGTTCCGCAGTTTACGCACACTACATGAATACCAAGCAGATGAAGGCGTCCTGACAGAAGGATATTCCCGGTGTGATTATGAATTACTGATGCTGAATAGAGCCATTGAAAAACAGAACTTCTTCTTGGCTAATACATTTAGCTCCGGAAGTCTCAATGCTCGTATCACGATGATGGGCAAGCGTAGAAAACAGTCATCGAAATTAAGTTATCTGGTACTTATTCCTGTGATTTTATTGGCCGCCTTATTTCCAAAAATCCCGTTTGCTCGAACCCCGATAGAACCTACTCAAAATTTAGTTTTTGTGGAGGGTTCTGAAACGATGCCTGAATACCCCGGTGGGGAACAAGCAATGATGAGTGCTATTCTTTGGGAGGTGAAATATCCGCATGATCTACTCGAAAAGGGAGCCAGTGGTGTGGCACGAATTGGTTTTACTGTAAATACTGACGGCTCAATGTCTGATTTCAAAGTAGTAAAATCATCGGGGTTTGATGAACTTGACAGTGAAGCTATCCGAGCTATCCAAAGTTCTTTGAAAGAATCTTGGATTTCCGGCACTGTTGATGGAAAAGCCGTAGCGAGTGCCGTTTCAATTCCTGTAACATTCTACATCGCACAATAAAACTCTATATTAATATGTCCGCTCGTCTATATATACTTGTATTTTTTATTATTTCGTTTGCTGTGCCAATGTCGGCACAGCAAGATGACGAGCGGCTTGACTCTTTAATCAGAACGCTCGAATTAAAAGAGGTTGTTGTCACGGCTAAAAAAATAAGACAATCGGGTGATACAATATCTTATGCTGCATCTTCATATATAAGCAAAAATGATAAGACATTAGAGGACTTACTCCGGAAAATGCCCGGTATTGAAGTGAAATCGGACGGACAAATTATATATAATGGACAATGGATTAATGAGTTCTATATCGAAGGGTTAGATATGCTTGGCTCTAACTATGGAGTAGCCACCAAAAATATAGATGCGCATGACATTGGGACTGTACAAATTCTTGAAGATCACCAAGATGTAAAAATGCTCCAAGGCGTAAGGCGCGGAGCCGCACCAGCAATGAATATACGCCTAAAGCAGAGCGCAAAGGGTATCTGGTCGTCCACTTTTGATGGCGCTATAGGAAGCCAGCCCAATATATCCTGGGATGCATCGGCTTCACTAATGAATTTCAGACGTAATGCTCAAAATATATCAGTTTATAAAACCAATAACATAGGTATTGATTTACGGACTGAAATTAATGCTCCATCTACATACACATCATCTTACGGAACCGGGATATTATATCCTGAGACTCCATCCTTATCTAATAAGTACACTTATAGAAACACCTCTCATAGCCTTTCAGTGAACCAGTTGCTGAAACTTAGTGAAGATAAAACATTTACGTTTAATCTTAATTATCTTTTCGACAAAGAAAAGCGTAATTCAAATGATGAAACAACGTATTTGTCTGACAGTGTGGCAAGGTATATCATCAAGGAATCTAATTCTTCTGATATACATCAGCATTTTGTTGGGACCCATGCTGTTTATAAACTTAATGGGAAGAAAATATACCTCAAAAATACTCTTTCCGCCAATGCGTCTTTTCCAAAAGGAGAAGGACTAATTAATGATTTAATTCTCCAAAAATTTTCAGCTCACTCAATAAAAATTGATGATGAATTGAAACTTAACTATAAGAAACATAATGGGGGAATTGCAGATGCTTCATTTCATATATCCTATAACGATAAGAAGGGATTATTGAATCTGCCTAATAATGAATTTTGTCAGATAGTAGATCAACGAAGCTTCAATATTGACGGAAGTGGCTCCTTGATTGCTCTTTCAATACCACACTTCATGTTTAATCTGAATGGAGAAGTTGATGCAAGTTGGCAACATGCTAATACCAATCTTGATATTGACAATCAGTCTATGCCTGATGATCAACAAACATGGCAGGTTGGTGCAAGGGTTACTCCAAAAATATTTTGGCATTATGGGCAAAAATTTCAATGGCTTATATATGTGCCTGCAGGTTTTATGTATTATAAGTCTGACAATAAAACTTGGAATTATAATAAAACATTCTTCTCGATAAGACCATATTCGAACATAACATATAAACCATCAGACCGGCTTTCGTTCTCACTTACCACAATAGGTGAAGAATCCTTGCCTTCTGCCATATCCATTATGGTTCAAAAACGGTTTATAGACTACCGCACAACCATCTCTAACCCGGGACATATTGAAGCGACAATGAACCGAACACTAAAAACGGCATTCAATGCGAGCTATACAAATGTGTTGGATATGCTATTTGGTAGCCTTGCATTAACGTATGTTCAATCGCGTTATGGCAATAGTTCCGGATATGACATAACTGACGATATTATTAATTATATAAGATTGCCATATTCTACAAATAGCCGGATATGGCAACTTGATCAAACATTTTCAAAAGGTTTTTTCCGATGGAACTCAAAGGTAAGTGAGTCATTTAGTATAGGCATGAATAATAGTGAATATTATATCAATGATGAAATTCATGAAGGCAAAAGCAAGTATCTTCGGGCTAAACTTTCATATAATGCGACGTTTACTAAATGGCTGTCTTTTGAGACCTCAAATGAATATACCCTATCCAAGAGCTTTACAGATGGCAAAGCTAATGATGGCACGAAACATACCTTCACCAATGCCACGTCCATTGTATTATGGCCGTTTAAGCAACTGAATGTCTCGCCATCTGTGATGTTCTATAATAATAATTACTCTACATCATATCGGAATAATGTGTTCCTGAATTGCAACATTGAATATACTCTCGGAAACACCATACTGTCACTGCAATGCAGTAACTTGTTAAACAACGATGTTTTTAGAAGGTATAACGACAATGGAATCATTAGATACTCAAGTGAATATCATTTGCGAGGACGCACTATTATGGTAGGCATTAGAATACGAATAACATAAATATACACCCATGAGAATTTTGATTACACTTTTAGCATCCTTAATGATGCTTGCCGGGCCTGCCGCTATAGCACAGGTTACCGTATCGTATGCTATGGATACGCCTACGTTTACCCTCGCTCATGAGGACACTGATAAGTATGAGACATTAGATACTTGCTATCTTAACGTTTCATACCAGTTCAAGTATCGCAATTCAGAGAAAGACGATTCTTTGAGTTTCGATGACATCATGGACTTGCAAATGGGAAAAGACTACAATGCTTTCTTTAGCCGTGATTTGCGAGCTCTTGATACACAAAACACGAAAGAACTTAAATCTACAATGCAATTCTCTACTATTCCGGAGAATTATGTTGGGTTCGACCTTCTGTTCAATCATAAGGACTCACTGACTACAGTCACCAATCGTCTTCCATACACTTCTCAAGTCATTGAATACAGTGAACAATCAGAATCTCCTGAATGGACGTATATACCCGATGAGATTGCTACTGTAATGGACTATCATTGCCATGTCGCAACATGCAATTATGGAGGAAGAAATTGGAAAGTGTATTATACAAATGACATTCCTGTTCCTTATGGACCGTGGAAGCTGAACGGAGTAAAGGGATTGGTCCTTAAGGCTGAAGACTCTGAAAACAACTTTATTTTTGAAGCTGTAGGTTTGACACAAAAGCCACAACCTATTATTCGCTATGACTGGAGTAGAAAGAAAATGAAGAAAGAAGATTGGAAAAAATATGAACAGGAGATGTATAAAAACGCCGGGGCATTCGTCCGAAATACTGGGGCACGCATCCTTATAATGGATAACAGTGAACAAGGTTTTCATCGTCTCAATGAAGATTGGTCTCAATACTACAATCCATTAGAAAGATAATAACCAAACAGTCTTTTCAAAACGTAGATTATCAAGTTATACTGTGAACTCCGCCCTCGGCATAAAATGTCGGGGGCTACTCTTAACGACAATAACTCAATGTATTCATCATATTTTATAACCAGAGCAATGAACAAGATTCTCATTGTAGATGCGTCTGCATCCGACGGGAGAATTATGGCAGGCTTGTTGACACGGGCCGGTTATGATCCTGTCGTTACGGATTGTATCGAGGCCGGAAAAGTTGAGGCGGCAAAGCTGCCTCCCGGCGCGGTTATCGTCACGGCAATGCGTTTGCCCGACGGTACCGCAAAAGAGTTTATTAGCTGGCTGAAGACCGAGGGATACAAATTCCCTGTCATAGCCATAGTGGATAACCTGCACACTGACGCTGTTGATGTGATGCGTGGCGGTGGAGCTGTCGATGTGGTTCAGCGGCTTGCACTTGACAAGCAACTGATTGAAACGGTTGAAAAATATGCCAAACCGGAACACGTCGTGCTGATACTCGGCAACCAGCTCTTACCACGCAAAAGCGAGGTATGGCAGAAGATTGAGGAAAAGATAACGGCTATTGCAGCGACCAATGCCAATGCAATCATCTTCGGAGAGTGCGGTTCGGGTAAGGAACAGGTGGCACACCAAATCTACCTCAACAGTTCACGGGAGCAGAAACCAATAACCATCGTTGATGCCGGGGGTGCGGCTCTTGTAGGTCGGCACAATCCAGAAAATGAGCGCAGTGAAATTTACAACCGCATAGAGGGATACTTTCACAAGTCGGCAGGAGGCACAATCATAATCAAGAATGTGCATCTGCTGACCTTTGAGAAACAATCGGTGTTACTGCATATCCTTGAAACCGAACACCCCGATGTCCGAGTAATCTGCACGGCAGAGCCGGAGTTGTTGAAGATGGTAACAGAAAAGACATTCCGCCCCAACCTGTTCTTCATACTCCGTCAATCAGACATCGCCGTGCCTTCGCTGAAAGATACGACCGAGGACATCCCGGAAATTGCCGATTTCTTCCTCAAACGCTATTCAGCCAAGACAGGCAAGCAACGAAAGCACCTCGACGCATCGGCAATCAAGGCGTTGAAACTCTACCCGTGGCCCGGCAACGTGCGCGAGTTGAAAGACATCGTTCTTTTCGCCGCCTTCCATGCCAAAGGTGACACCATATCTGAGGCAGACATAAGATTCAATCTTTCTGAAGCTGGAGTATTTGAGGACTTGAACATCAAGAATCCTATTCACGAGAAAGATAGTATCAATAGAGCTTATCAAAGAGCAGGCACTTGGAAAGGAGCAGCAAAACTTCTCGGCATAACGGAAAGGACTCTATACGAACTGCGTAAGAAACATGACATTGGCAAAAACGAATAATAGAGACCTCTTAATTCGCTAAAAATCGCTATATTTGCAGCGCAAAACAGCGAATACTGTGATTGAAGAGTCAATCACACCGACATATTACATATCATAACACCGCAAAAGTTTATAGTGAAAATCTGGTAAATCGTAACTATGAGAGCTTATGCGTGATGCTTATGCTATGCTTATCGCATAGCGTGCATCTGCGTACTCTCATACAAGGCAATACCAGAGCCGTCACTATAAGTGCGTAGTTGCACGCTATTTTTTATAATAAAATCTTTCATTTCTCGGAAAAAATTACCGCTATCGGAAGATAATTCCGATTTCCATTTTTTTGTTGTCCTAAGGCACCTAATCTTAATTCGCTATCACATAGACTTTTCGCGCAAAATTAAATAACCAACCAATCCATTGCAGGAGCTTCGTGGTTTATATCTCGTAATTCAACGAAACAAGTAAAACAAACTATATGAAGCACTTAATACTACTGCAATCTGCATTCTTCGCCCACGTCAAGGAGGGGCGGCATGATCTCTTGAGCAGCTCGCTGTCGGAGTTCAAAGAAACAACCACAGCAATGTGTTATGCGCCGGATGTTATCTGGCACGATGTTCACTTCTCCCTGTCTTACGTTCAGGAAGAATTACAGCTACTCCTCGAAACGGTCGCCACTGAAATCTCCAAATTCATCCAACGTGCAATTTCTTTTCTCAGCCGCATGATTGAACATGTGCGTCTGATGATAACACACCCTCCATTACCCACGAAGAAAGACAATACCGCACTCCGGGCATTGGCTGTCAGTGGCAAGATTACCAAAGCTGACATCGTTCAGCTTGGCAGAGCCATTCACGCCGCCGCATATAGTTCAACCGGAGTTACAATCTACGAGGTCATCTCCGGACTTGCCGCACTTTTTGGCATGGAAATCAGCGAGGCATACGCCAATACATGCTATGCAGATATGAAATACCGATGCAAAAAGAGCTACACAGACTTCATCGACAATCTCCGTGACACATTCCTTGAACGCATAGAAAGAGACCTCGACAAGAAAAAGAAGAAAGAACTAACTACAGCATAACAACATCATCCCGGCAGTCCAAACTGTCGGGATGTGTTTTTATTCACAAATTTGTGAATTTGAAAAACTATCGTTAACTTTGCATCAGTTAAATAACTGATATGATAACACTTCCGAATATCGGCCCGTCAATGATTGCAAACAATCTGACACCTTTTGAGCCGACTCACCCCGGAGAACTTATACGCGATGAGTTGGAAAAACGTCATTTGACACAAGTCAAACTTGCAGAACAAATTGGAGTATCTCCGTCGTTGCTGAATGAGGTTGTCAACGGCAAACGTGGCGTGAATACAGAACTGGCTCTTTTGCTCGAAGCGGCATTGGGCATATCCGCAAATATGTTTTTGCAACTTCAGGCAGACTACAATATGCAGGTAGCAAAGTCTGACTCAACTTTCATGAGCCGTCTTGCAAATATCCGTAAGATTGCAGCAGTATTATAAAATACAATAGCACAAGAATACACCACCCCGGCAGAGCATTTACTGTCGGGGTGGCGTGTTCATTGGGATTAGTGTTTGTTAAGCAGGTGGCTCAGTTGAGGATTGGAGGCTATTCTCTGTTTCTCGGATTCTACAATCATTTTTACTTCCGCCTTAATACGGTCATAGTTGGCTTTGATACACTCGTCCATACAGTCGTTGCCCTGTTCATCAATAAATTCATGGATTACCGGAATTGGCTTGAATGCCTTTGTCTCTGCAGATACGGTTTTATTGTCAACCACAATCTCAGCATGAAATATCTTCTGGTCGATACGTTCATCAAAATTGTCGCATACTGCGCCGACAAACATACCCTGTGTTAGAGTTGAAATCTTACTTGCCGGGATAAGGCTGTCCATCTGCGTATTGAATGAAGTGGAAACATCCTGACGGTTGATAGAGATTGACTGCCGTTTCTGCAACACCTTACCGAACCGTTCCGACAACGTTTTAGCAGTCGAGCCAACCACTTGACCGGAGAAAATATTGCCGACGGTATTCATTACAACAGCGGCTTCAGGCTTACCATAGTCACGTTCCAACTGGCTGAAATCTTGAAAACCGAGACACACCGCAACCTTATTGCTTCGAGCCGTAGCTATGAGATTGTCCAAGCCCTTGAAATATATCGTGGGGAGCTCGTCAATTATCACTGAGGACTTTATCATTCCCTTCTTATTAATCAGTTTTACTATGCGAGAATTGTAAAGTCCGAGTGCCGCTCCGTAGATGTTCTGGCGGTCGGGATTATTGCCGACACACAAAATTTTAGGAGCCTGCGGATTGTTTATATCGAGCGTAAACTCACTGTCCGACATCACCCAGTACAACTGCGGTGAAATCATACGGGTAAGTGGTATTTTAGCAGATGCAATCTGCCCCATAAGCTGCTCCGCTGCCCCACCAAGCCACGCATCCATAAATGGAGAGAGATAATTCTCCAATTCGGGATAACTGGTGAGGATAGGGAAAATATCCTCGTATGGGCGGCAGAGAAACTCGATAGCGTGAGGAAAGGTGCAATACTTACCGTTTTCATATAGGCGGAGATACCAGATGATAGCCGCCAACAGGATTATCGGCGACTCAACGAAGAAATCTCCCTGTTTCTGCACCCACGTTTTGTTAAGGTTCAAGAGTATGGTATATGCGGACTCGTATGCGTCCGATATATCGGTCATGAAAGCCGGGTGTATGGGATTACAACGATGACTGCGGCGCGGATCATCGAAGTTAATCACATAGAATTTAGGCTCGACACCATATTTCTCCTTATAGACATTCTTGTGTTTGAGCATCTGATTGTAAGCTATGATAGAGAGGTCAGCATACTTGTAATCATAGACGTACATCGAATAGGCTTTTGCAATCTGCTGGCGGATAAAGCTGTTTACAACAGCATAAGATTTACCCGAACCCGGAGTGCCGAGTACAATCGTGGCGCGAAACGGATTGACGACATTTATATAGCCATTATTCCACTTCTTTTTGTAATAGAACCGTGTCGGAAGATTGACCGAATAGTCATTTTCCATCAACTTTGTTTCCTGCATGAACGATTCATTCTCGTTGTTAAAACGGTCGTCCATCATGTTGTTCTTCAACAACCGGCTCATCCACACGCCCGACATAAGCAGACATATATAGCCGATTACGGTTGTTGCGACATAAATCAGCCAATGCCCTTTTGGGAAAAGGAACAGTATCGTTCCTACTGTTAGCAATATCCATATTGTCCGCCATGTTATGTTCTGGTTTTTCACGCCCTTCGTGCCGAAACATGAAGTGGCGAGAAGAAGCAGAGAGAACCATTTGGTAGAATACTGCGATGTGAACATTCCGCATGACGATTGAAAGCCGGTGAGGACTTTTGCCATAAGTTTTGTGAACCATCCTTCGGTCGGTCGGACTTCCGGGCAAAACCAATATAGGTTTGCCACTATCAGTATAATGCTCACGGCACGGAGGAAGTCCATTATCCGCGCCAAAGCCCTGAGATCATCTTCTTGTTGTGACATTTTTTCTTTGAGTTAAGTTAAAGTTTGGGACCACGGCGGCGTTTCTTTTTACGCCGCTGCATCTCACGATAGAAGGCTTCTTCCTCAGCATTGAAGCCGGGACCGACTTGGAACAAATCGAGTCCGGGAAGTGTCGGCGCGTTATCATAGTCATTGTTCCGAGTTGTTGACTGAGTAGAACTGCACTGACTTTGATTAGGCGATTGGGTATGCGTATCGGCTCCGGCAGAGGTATTCTGCCTTTTATCATTTGCCGAAGTATCTTGAACCGATTGCTGTCGATGATTATTATTGAACCGTTCTTCCAGTGCATTGGCCGAGAACTCTCTGCCAATACGGGAACCGTTCAGTACAACCATATTATTATGGTCTATGAACGTGACTCCATAGATACGCCCCTCGGCAGTATATCGGAACAACAAATCTATCTTTGCTTCCTTGAGTTTGGCTACAAAGTCATCTTTACCGATACAAGCTGCAAGTATTGGCGCAATGATAACTTTTGTTTTCATTGGCTCAATCTTCTCCTTGTTCCGTTCAAACCGCTGCTCAATAGCCTCACGCCCCGCAAATTTGCCGAGGCGTGAGGATTTGAACGGAGTTGCGATTGTCCTGCCCGTATCATCTGTGGCAAAATATACCAATCCATGATATTCACGTCCGTTGACCTTTCCGTCTGTTGGCTCACACTTTATATTGAATAAGGATAGGATTGCATTGTATTCGCCGTAAGTCTGAAACCGATAACGCAAACCGACCATTTTCACAGCATTGGCAAGCTGACGCTTGATGTCACCGGAAGGGTCAACCTTACGGATAGGCATATCAGGTGTAATCTTCTGACGCTCGGACGAGCGGAGGTTGTATTTCTGCTCCAGCTCCCGGCAGATGTCCTTACTGCGGTAGAAGTTGTTTTTATCCGATATGCACCGCCCGTCGGTATCAACACGGAGTGCCACAATATGTAAGTGATGTCGGTCGATGTCCATGTGCTTATACACCATATAAGGCATATCACCGAACCCCATCTTTTCCATGTACTCACGCGCAAGCTCCGCATACTCCACATCACTCAACCTATCATCAGGATGAGGATTGAGTGAGATATGCACCATCGGTCGCTCAGTGCGTGTCGATGTCGGCATCCAGCTACGGAAATCCTGATAGGCACGGTTGATATTTACTTTACCCGTGCCGTCGTTATAGATTTTATTTGTAACCAATAGCCGACCGTCCTCCTTGTTGATCTTTTCCGAATTATACACCAAAGCTCGGTACAGAGAGTTGCCTAACGATATTTTTGCAACCACTCCTTATCAAATTTTTCTGCCAGTTCTACAATTTTGTGGCTCACGTTCACCAACTGTTTGGTTACGGAAACAAGTTCACGAATGGCGGCCGATGAACGCGTTGCCGTATTGTGGGTGGTCAGTTCTCTTACCGCGCGGTCATAGGTTACCCCGATAGTCCGGTACTGGGCATTGAAATCGGAAAGACGGTCGATGAAGATACGCGAGTTTTCATCAACATAGAAAACCTTGAACGGCTTTCCGAAAATCTGCAACTTGATGAAAGCGGACAGTGACTCCACTCCTGATTTTTCGTGCATGGCTTGGAGCTGGGCTTGCTCCATAGCGTTGAAGTTGACCGAACAGCGGAACACCGTAGGGTCAAGTTTGGGATGTCTCCCAGCGTTTCTGTAGTTTTTTGGATTCATTTGTCTGGAGATTTTAGTGGGTTGTGCCGGAATGTATCACTGAAGCCACCGCAGGTTACAAATTCAAGGAAGTGCGACTTTGGAGCGACTTCCCCCGGTGATAACCGCAAGGGTGTTGTGCTGCAATTTTAATTGTTTGCAGCAGAACACATACCTTGCAGGTTTCATGTGAAACTCCATTTGAGAAGAAATTGGCGTAAACAGTCAAAAGAAGAAATCCGGTGCCGGTCATTACCTGAAATCATATCTTTCAAAAGAGGCATTATAACAAAAATCTACCGTCTGGAATTACTGCGCTGGCGGTATGATGTTCCGACACTGCAAAGTTACAGCCAATTTTGCTGTCGCACACTATGCCTGTATTAGTCACATTCAGTCAATCATTAGTCAATACACTCCACAAGACTCATATTGTTAGGAAATTAGAAAATCTGTGCGTTACTTTGCAGAGGAATTGAGGGAGAAACGGGCTGATGAGCCGACCAATTCAAAGGCTCAAAAACCGATTGATTCTCCGGTTCATCGAACATTGAATTTATTGAGGAAGCCATAGCTCAAAAAGAGAATTGGCAAATGAGGCAATCAATCGCTTCATTCAGTCAAAAATCATTTGGCAAGTTCATTCATTAATGAGCTTAAAAGTATCTATTGAGATATAGATAGATTGCCGTTACATGGCTTCCCCCACAGGGTAAAGTTTCACCGATATAAGTCCGGTCATAAGAACGGTGGAAATCCCTTTTTCAGCTAAGCGGACCACAGGCCGAAAGCGACAAGTAGCAAATTGTGCTCCTCCTCTAAAAACAGTATTAACATTTTAATTTCATTTTTGAATGGCAAAACCACTTTATGTGGCTGTCTCCACTCAAAAAGGTGGAGCCGGCAAAACAACCCTCACGGCTGTGTTGGCAAGCTATTTCTATTTCGTCAAAGGGATAGACCTGATTGCCATAGACTGCGACTATCCGCAGTACAATCTCGCGGACTTGCGTGACCGTGATTATCTTCTTGCCGAAAAGAGCAAGAAGGTGAATGAAATCGTGTACCGCACATGGAAAGCACGCAACGGAGCGGCATACGTTATCGAGCGGTCAACACCCGAAGATGCTCTTGCAGTAGCCGCCGGATATGCCGCAATGGAGAACGCACCGCAGGTTATCTTCTTCGATTTGCCCGGCACAGTCAACAACAACCATGTGATTAACACAATCGCGCAGATGGATTATGTGTTCTGTCCGATTACCACTGACCCTATGGTAATGGAAACATCAATATCATTTTCCAACATCGTGCAGAATGAGTTTATCTCCACGGGTAAATCCAACATAAAGGGGCTTTATCTGCTGTGGAACAAAGTTCCGTCGCGTGAACGAAACGAACTTCAGCGACTTTGCGAACAGTTTGTAAGTGTCCTCGGTATTCCGGTAATGGAAACGGTACTGCCCGACAGCACTAAATTCCGAAAGGAAGGTCAAGGAGAAAAGCGTTTCAGTGTGTTCCGTTCCACTATCCTTCCTCCCGATAAAGCCTCGCTCAAAGGTAGCGGCATTGAGGAAATAGCAGATGAAATAATGGGAATAATCGGCATCTGACTATGGCAGTAAATGAAAAGGAAATCAACGAGCAGGGTGAGCAATTTCTGCACGCGCTGCGCCCCAAACCTGCTGCGCCCACCTCCCCACTGGTGCAACGTGAACAGGAGAAATCGACCAAGCCGAATAAGAAAATTGAGAAAAAAGATGATGTAGTTGAAAATTATATGGAAACATACATCTACGACAAAAGCAATCTCAATTTCCGCAAAGGGCCCAGACAGGCACTTATAAACCGTGATATGCACGATTTAATCAATCAGATAGTGACTATCATAGGAGAGAATGAGACCAGCGTGTCGCAATACATCAACAACGTTGTTGCCCGGCATTTGGAAGACAACTCCGAACTGATAACCAGACTTCTTACAGAGAAATTCAAAGTAAAAATATGAAAAGGAAAAGCGACAACAGGATTGAAGCCTACAAAGCCAAGTACATGGCAGAAAGGCGTATCAGCGGATTCGGACGACAAATCCGTATATCATCTGAAACTGCTCAGATGATTACGAAAATCATACGTCTGACCGGCGATGAAAAGACCACAGTGGGCGGATTTGTAGAGAATATCCTGCACGACCACATCGACACCCATGCGGATACTATCAATGCAATGCTCGCTGATATGCCCGGTATAATAATCTCTAAACAATAACTCAAACTTAAAACTATGTTTTTCGACAAAAAGAAACAGAAATCCAACAAAAAGAATGACAGTGCAGAAGCGCAGTACCTTGACCGCTTCCTGTCACGTAACCGTATCGAAGCACCCCGTATAGGTATCTTCGTAAACCGTGAACTCGTCCACCGTATCGCCAAGTATGCCGGTATTATGGGGCAAGGTCAGGCGTCCATCGGAGCATACGTTGAGGAAATCATCCTCGAACACTTTGAAAGGAACGCCGCCACAATCGAGTCGTTGTTCAACGCAAGCCCTGTCCGCCGTCTATGAAGGTGTTATTAATCCTTCTGCTACTTACCAATGTGGCGATCATCTGGTTCTTCTTTCTGCGCGGCAATGTTCGCTTCAACATCAACCAAGAGAAAGACGCGGTACATGCAGAGGTTGAAATAAAGACCGCCCAAAGCGATATTGCGCAAGAGCAGCCGAAGAATGACGACCTTGTACCTAAGTCCGCCATTTATATTGAGGAAATTCTCTCGGCTATTGCGGATATGCTCCCCGGTATGGTAAGAAACGAGGTGAAGGAGTTTCTTCAGGAAAATGATACGGTATTTGATGATGAGGTGGATAAAAAGCAACGTTTCACGGCTGTGAAAGATGTTGACAAGGCTTTCCAAGACGACCGTATTGAAGGCCCTGCCGATGGGCAGGAACCCGCTACTGGCGAAGATGATGACAGTTTGCCTGCCTTTGATGACCTTGACAAAGGTTTGTCAACGCTCAAAGACAAGTCTGCATCAAGAGAGGATAAGACAAGAGCCGTAAGTGCAATGCTCAGTGTTGACGGAACAAATCTTGTGATGGCACTCCCTGAGCCTCTGCATACGAACTTTCTCAACATGATAACCGACTATAATGCACAACTTATAGACGGAGAGGAAGATAAACCTGATGAAAAGGAAAAGCCTGTGCCGAAACCGAAAAAGGCAAAAGAGTTGCCTGACAGCATTGACAACTTTCACATCAGCGACTATAAAAACTGATAACACTAAAATCCCAGACAACTGAATTAAAACCCGTGGCAAGGAAATATCCCGTCTGCGCCACACAAAATAAAGATTAAATGACAAAAAGAAAACTTTTCACTCTGCTGCTTATTGCAGCCACAGTAACTAACTCATTTGCTGCCGGAAACGGCATGGCGGGTATCAACGAAGCCACCTCTATGGTAAGTTCGTATTTTGACCCCGGCACAAAGCTGGTGTATGCCATCGGTGCCGTGGTCGGACTTATCGGCGGTATCAAGGTTTACTCCAAGTGGTCGAGCGGTGACCCTGACACCAGCAAGACTGCCGCGTCGTGGTTCGGGGCCTGCATCTTCCTTATCGTTGCCGCCACAATTCTCCGTTCATTCTTCCTCTAATGTCCGAGTATCAAATAAATAAGGGTATCGGACGCTCGGTTGAGTACAAAGGATTAAAAGCCCAGTATCTGTTCATCTTCGCCGGTGGATTGCTTGCAATGTTCGTGGTGTTCGTCATCATGTATATCGTCGGAATATCGCAATGGTTCTGCATTGGCTTCGGTGTCATCGCCACTTCAATCCTTGTATGGCTCACATTTCATCTCAACGCCAAATATGGCGAATATGGACTGATGAAACTGTCGGCGTCAAAGTATCATCCGCGATACATAATCAACCGTCTGCGCATAACCCGCTTAATAAAAGGAAGAAAATGAGGAATACACTTAAAGCAACGACCCTCGAAAGCAAGCTGCCCCTGTTGGCGGTCGAACATGGTTGCATCATCTCAAAGGACGCGGACATTACCGTGGCCTTTGAGGTGGGCCTTCCGGAACTGTTCACGGTCACAAGTCAGGAGTATGAGGCAATGCACGCCGCATGGTGCAAGGCGATTAAAGTGCTGCCGCATTTCTCCGTGGTGCATAAGCAGGACTGGTTCATGGCTGAGAACTATAAGCCGGAATTGCAAAAAGATGACCTTTCATTTTTAGACAGGTCGTTTGAACGCCATTTCAATGAGCGTCCGTACTTGGCTCACAAGTGCTACCTGTTCCTGACAAAGACGACAAAGGAGCGTATGCGCCAGCAGAGCAATTTCTCAACCCTCTGCCGAGGTCGTATCACTCCGAAGGAGCTGAACCATGAGATGGTTGTCAAGTTCATGGAGTCAGTTGAACAGTTCGAGCGTATCATCAACGATACCGGCTATATCAAGTTACTTCGCCTTAGCGATGATGAGATTGTCGGCACTGAAACGATCTCCGGCATTATCGAAAGGTATCTGTCGCTATCAATGGGCAATGTCAACTGCCTTGAAGATATTGACCTGTCAGCAAAGGAGATGCGCATCGGCGACAAGATGCTGTGCCTGCATACTCTCTCCGACACCGACGACCTGCCCGGCAAAGTCAGCACCGACAACCGATATGAGCGGTTATCGACTGACCGCTCGGATTGCAGGTTGAGTTTTGCCTCTCCCGTCGGCTTGCTCCTGCCGTGCAACCACATCTACAACCAGTATGTGCTGATTGACGACCACGATGAGAACCTTGCCCGTTTTGAGAAAACGGCACGCAACATGAACTCACTCTCAAAGTACAGCCGCAGTAACGCTATCAACAAAGAGTGGATTGACCGCTATCTCAACGAGGCGCATTCTTACAGTCTGACCTCGGTGCGCTGCCACTGCAACATCATGGTGTGGAGCGATGATGCCGAGGAACTGCGACGGATCAAGAACGATGTCGGCGGACAGCTCGCCACTATGGGATGTATGCCGAGGCACAATACCATCGACTGCCCGACACTGTTCTGGGCGGCGATGCCCGGCAACGAGGCTGATT
>OJNU01000906.1_pt1 | contig 17734 bp, 20 predicted proteins | sample 1597941 | NCBI WGS metagenome assembly OJNU01 (sample SAMN01915228, study PRJEB22387) | human gut metagenome | isolation source: stool | host: Homo sapiens | place: USA | reverse complement strand
TATTAGGGAATTTTCCGAGCCGCATTGCAAGCAACGCTGAAAATTCCCCAATAAGCCAAAGAGGTTGCACCTCTCTGGACTCTCCCAAGCCAACGGCAGAAGCCGTACAGGAGAATAATCAACCATTGTTTCACAAGCTAAAAAAGAAAGGAAAACCATATATGGGATTTGTCGTATTACATATGGAAAAGGCGCACGGTTCCGACAGCGGAACGACCGCCCACATCGAGCGTTTTATCATACCGAAGAACGCCGATCCAACTCGCACGCATCTTAACCGAAAACTCATCGACTATCCCGATGGAGTGAAAGACCGAACAGCAGCCATCCAACACCGTTTGGAAAACGCAGGGTTGACACGCAAAATCGGTAACAACCAAGTACAGGCAATCCGCATCATCGTGTCGGGAACGCATGAGGACATGGAGCGTATCGAAAAAGAAGGCAGATTGGACGAGTGGTGTGCCGACAACATGAGCTACTTTGCCTTCATGTTCGGTAAGGAGAATATTGTGGCTGCGCACCTTCATCGGGACGAGGAAACGCCACACATACACATCACCCTTGTTCCAATCGTAAAGGGGGAACGTAAGCGCAGGAAACGGGAGGAACAGACAAAGAAACGCTACCGCAAGAAGCCGACCGACACCGTAAGACTGTGTGCCGATGACATTATGACACGGCTGAAATTGAAGACCTACCAAGATACCTACGCCATTGCGATGGCAAAGTACGGATTGCAGCGTGGCATAGACGGTTCAACGGCACGGCACAAGTCCACGCAGCAGTATTATCGGGACACACAGAAACTTGTCGATAGCCTCAAAGCGGAAGTGGTAGATTTGCAGGAGCGGAAAGAAGCGGCACGGCAGGAACTCCGCCAAGCCAAGAAAGAGGTGCAGACTGAGAAACTGAAAGGCGCAGCCACGACCGCAGCGACCAACATAGCCGAGAGTGTCGGTTCTTTTTTCGGCAGCAACAAGGTCAAGACGCTGGAGAGGGAGAACAAGAATCTGCATGAGCGTGTATCAGAACTTCAAGAAGAAGCCCGACAAAGGGAACAGCAACAGGCGAAACACATACAGGAGATAACAGACGCTTACGAGCTGCGACACCGCAAATTGTCCGAGTTTACAGACTTTGTGAAACGCTACTTCCCATATGTGGAGAAGCTGATACCGACAATAAATTTCCTGCGTGAACGCTTGGGCTTCAATGACGATATTATCCGAAGATTATGCACATTCAAGGACGTTCCCATAAAAGGCAAGCTACATTCTTCCGAGTTCAACCAAGGCTTTGAAACCCAACGTGCCGTCTGCTCCATTAAAGAGGATGAAAATGGAAAGTTCGATTTCAAGATTGATGGAGTATCACATATAAGCTGGTTCAGAAAGAAGATGAACGAGTTTAGGGAAGCTATCGGAATACCGAAACCAAGACAAAACAGAGGTATGCAACTGTAAATCAAAATAAAGTCCGTGATTGTTGAATGACATATCACGGATTTTTTGTACTTTTGCACTCGGATTGAGGCAACTCTATCCAAGACATAAGAAAAAGAAGCGTTATGCTTTCTTGTAAGTCGAGAACGTAGGAAATTCAAGACACTGCACAAGGATGGCATAGTGGTTCTCACGCATATAGCGTGGGCTGCTATACTACATTCGTGCATTTAGGTTTCCTACGACCTTCGACTTAGAATGTTGCATTGGTAGTCCACGTTTCTGCATTTGAGCATCCGCTTCTTTGGGCTAAGAAGCAAAAAAGAAAACTATATGAAACAAAAAGTTCCACTATCAAAAATGAACATGACAAAAACGCTATTATCAGTTATGCTTTGTTGCTGTTGCAGCATTATGGCTTTCGGGCAGAACATGACCCAAGAAATTGAAAAGATTATCAAAGGGAAGCAAGCGTCTGTCGGGGTAGCAATTATCCATAATGACGATATAATTGCCATTGCCAACGAGGACAAATATCCCACTATGAGTGTATTCAAATTCCATATAGCAGTGACAGCTCTGAAAAAAATGGAAGCAGAGAATATTCCGCTGGACAAAATGGTGTATATCAAACAGAAAGAAATGCTGAAAAACACGTATAGCCCGTTAAGGGATAAATATCCCGACCAAGGGATTCGTATATCTTATAGGGATATAATCAAATACACAGTATCGATTAGCGACAACAACACATGCGATTGGTTAATAAGGTTTGTTGGTGGTATTGATAAAGTGGACTCCTACATAAAATCTCTTGGGATAAAGGATATGAATTTCACGGAGACAGAGGAAAGCATGCATACGGACATTATGTTATGCTACAACAATTGGAGCACACCATTAGCTATTGCGCAATTGCTCAAGAAACTTCATACAGAAAATATTTTGACAAAAGAGCATTTTGCGTTTTTAGAGACAGCCATGCTTGATTGTGTGTCTGGCAAGAACAAACTAATAGCGGGGTTGCCTACCGATATAAAATTTGGGCATAAAACGGGACGTTCTAACCGAACTGCTGATGGCATACAGATAAGCGAGGGAGATGCAGGAGTGATATATCTTCCCAACGGTGAGAAGTGCTACATTGTCGTTTTGATAAAGGATTCTCGTGAGTCTGATGATGATAACGCCAAAATAATGGCAGATATATCAAATATAGTTTATCGTCATTTGAATAAATAAAAATCCAATTGTAATGAATCAAAGTCTCTAACATATATTTGTTGGAGACTTTTTGTTAAATTTCATATCGGAAAAGTGTGCGTTTCAATAAAAAGTAATAACTTTGCAAATGAAAGAGTTATTTGACAGTATAGCACCGCAAAACGCTGAAAATAGCACAGTTGCTAACTCGTTACCACTGTTTCTCAAATACTCAGTTAAATGTTTATTCTTCAAACGGTTATATTAAACCGTTGAAAATCTAAAATAAAATTAGAACGTTCTATTGCGAGTAAACGGCACATTAAGAAAGGTGAGATAATAAAAAAGGAAGACCTCCATATGTTAAGTCCTGGAGATGGTTTTAAATGGAACCAACTAAATGAAGTGGTGGGAAAAACGGCTCGTGAAGACATTCCTGTAAATGAGATTATTTACTTTAAGTATATTCAATAATAATGAAATCAATTCAAGTCATTCAACTTATCAATCAATGGAAGAGTAATTGTTATTTATCCAATTACTCTTTCGATTGTCCGGCACATCTAATAGACGATGCTTTGGCTAAGTTTCAATCGGACTATAATAGATGGTATGAAGGGGTGATTGACATTAAGAGGTTGTCTCTTACGCCACAGTTGCAAACAGTTCTTTGTTATCGAATAGCGAATAATATTTACAAAAACGGGGGGGGTGGCGGACTTATATTCTCTGTTAGGCCGAGTGATTGGACAGATAGAAATTTATTATTCTTCTGAGATAGGAGAAGGATTTAGAATTAATCATGGAGTTGGCACAGTCATAGGAGCAAGAGCACATATTGGAGACAACTTTACTATCCATCAAAATTGTACAATTGGAGACAAAAATGGAGGACGTCCTACGATTGGTAACAATGTTACCATGTATGCCGGTTCTTTAATTCTTGGTTCAATTCATATTGGCGATAATTCTGTTATAGGGGCTAATGCATTGGTTATGTCTGATTTTCCATCCAATGCCATACTTGTAGGTACTCCGGCAATAAATAAAAGATAAATGTTACCCAAGCTGATACTAACTGATATAGATGGCGTTTGGACGGATGGCGGCATGTATTATAATCGTACAGACGATGAATGGAAGAAATTTAATACCTATGATAGCGCAGGTGTTTTGTTTGCTCATGCATGTAATATCTCGGTTGGCATTATTACTGGTGAGAATACGGAAATAGTAAAACGCCGAGCGGATAAATTGAAAGTTGATTACTGCTTTCTTGGAGTTAAAAACAAAATGCAGATTGTTAATCAGCTTATTTCTGATTTAGGGATTTCACTATCTGAAGTGGCCTATATTGGGGATGATATCAACGATTTGGCTGTTCTTAGAAGTGTGGGTACCAGTGGAGTACCTTCCTCGGCACCATTCTATATGAAGTCATATGGAAATATTACGCTATCCAAAAAAGGCGGTGAAGGTGTGTTTCGTGAGTTTGTTGAGGCTATTTTGGGGGAGGAAAAAATCCTTTCAATCATAGATAATGTAGTATTAGCAAATCAATAGGTGCAATGGATGTTAATGAAATAGAATCCTATTTTGACCGTTTATGGCCGTTGAACAGAAGCCTTACAGGTGAAGGTAATCGACAGACAATAAAAATACTGTCTGAGTTAGTACCATTCAATGTTACGGAAGTGCCTGCAGGAACCTCTTGTTATGACTGGAAAGTACCTGCAGAGTGGAATGTCAAAGAGGCTTGGATTAAAGATACCAAAGGAAATATTATTATAGATTTCTCAAATAATAATTTGCACCTGATGGGTTATTCAATAGCTTGTCATGAACTTCTTTCTTATGATAATCTGATTAAGCATCTGTATTATATTCAAGCCCAGCCTGAAGCTATACCTTATAGAACTTCCTATTATACTAAAAGATGGGGGTTCTGCTTGAGCTACAATCAATTCCTTTCTTTAAACCCCAAAGAACAATATGAAGTATTTATAGACTCATGTCATAACGAAGAGGGATCAATGACTGTCGCAGAAGCAGTGATAGAAGGAGAATCAAAGGAAGAAATAGTTTTTTCCAGTTATATTTGTCATCCGTCATTGGCCAACAATGAACTTTCTGGTCCATTGGTATTATGTTATTTATATAGTCTCATAAGGCAGAAACTTGTAAAGCCCCGATATACATATCGCTTTTTATTGATGCCTGAGACTATAGGTAGTATTTGGTATATTTCTCATCATTTTGAGCACTTGCAGAAATATGTAAAAGGTGGAATGATATTGACTTGTATTGGCGATGCTGCCCCCTATTCACTCAAGAAGTCCAGACGCGGGGATAGCTTGCTTGAAGCTGCAACTGAATATATTGCTAAAAGTAGATATCCAAACACTTGTGTGATTGATTTTTTTCCATTGGGTAGTGATGAAAGACAATACTGCTCTCCAGGTGTTAATCTTCCATTTTGCTCATTAATGCATAGCGTTTATGGAACATTCAAAGAGTATCACACTTCATTAGACAACAAGAGTTATATTTCATTTGAGGTAATACAACAATCGACAGAAGATTTATATGATGTAATTCGTATTCTAGAGAATGATGGAAGGTATTTTAATCAAATGCCTATGTGTGAACCACAATTGGGGAAAAGAGGACTATATCCTACTATAAGTGCCCCTAATGCACGGAGTAAAGTTACTGATGCAATGATGTGGATACTCAACTATTCTGATGGAAAGCATACTCTATTCGACATATTGAAGAAAGCACAACTCCCCATTGGTTCCTTTTTGGAAGCAAAAGATGTATTAATCAAAAATGGCATATTGAAATATGAAGAATAATGTGGATTTTTTCTTTCATTTTTCAGATTTCACTTTGAATGAAAACTTATATCCCCTTAAAAGGCATTCATCCTTTTACTATATAGTGCGGGGAGTATATTATTTCACACGCAGTTTTGTCTATTCTTTGATATATGGAAATTATAAGTATAAAGAGATTAATTCAGTGAAAGGAAAAATTTTGTTTTTCTGTTTGTCACTCAATAATCGAAGGGCTTTAAGTTCTGTGATGGACAAATTCGATAAACAGGATTATCATCTTCTTCTTGACGTTGAAGTTCCTGAATTGACATTAAAGAGGGTTTATATAAAATCTTTAATTTATATAATACCAATTCTAATACGATTTCTGAAATATAAAGGGAAAGAAAAAAGAATCTATGGTTATGGATTACCATTGATATTACGAAGTCCAGGTTACTTTTTTACTATAGGTGATTTTATTAAAAAAATGTCGCCTAAATGTGTCTTCTTTTCTAATGACCATGTGGATTGTGCAAGAATGGCACTTTGGCATTGTAATAATTTGAATATAAAATCATTATATATTCAGCATGCATCTGTGGCCAATTACTATCCAGCACTTCAATTTAGTTATGCCTTTTTGGATGGAGTCGAAAGTTTTCATAAATACACAGATATTCATAAAGACGGAACATCGAAAACGGTGATTTTAGGTGCATGTCGCTTTGATTATATGAAACCAAAAATCATTAATCAAAAAGAGGCTTTTATAAATACGATTGGAGTGGCTGTCAATATGATTGATGATTATAATCATATAGAGGCATTATGCAAGTTCATATTAAATATTAGTCCTGCCTATAAGATCGTTATTCGCACACACCCGGGAATGCTGCATTTTGAGCACTTTAAATTTGAAAATGCTAATATCGAATATACTTCTGCCTATGATGAAACTCCTTTTGATTTTCTTAATCGAATTGGTATATTGATAGCAAATGATTCCTCAATACATTTAGATGCCTTGATGGCTCGTGTGCCAAGTATTATGTATTCATTGTCTAAGAGCGGATTTTCCGATCAATATAGTTATGTAGCACAAGGATTGGTTAAGTATGCAAAAGACGAAGATGAGTTGAAGTGTATGCTGTCTGGTCATTCTCTTAAAATGGTCTCTACAGATATTGCACAGTTCTTTAATGCTGCATACGATAAAGAATATGAAGGAAATTGTTCTACTATTGTTGCCAACTTTTTAAAGAGGGGCTTTGATGAAGAATATCTTCAATCCTTGGGACTTGACATCAAATCTGCAAAGCTCGTATAATTGCATATAGGAATAAAGCATGCTACGTAAGCTTCTGACTAATTCTCTGCTTTTTGGTATTTCACCTTATATACCACAGGTAATAAACGTATTCTTGCTGCCTATAATGACACAATACCTAACTGCAACAGATTATGGTATTGCTGGTACGATTAATGCATATACACAAGCACTCACAGCTTTATCCACTTTAGGATTTAATTCTGTTCTGGGAGTTATTTTTTATAAATGTAGTTTTCAATACAAGATCTTGTGGCGTGAGATATATGGTTTTCTCAATATTTGGATGATATTCTTTGCATTTCTTCAAGGCTTACTTTTGTATTTCATCATTCCTGAGGAGGCGGCAGAATATAAATGGCTGATTATTGCTTTAACTAATTTTTCTAATGTATTCTTTGGTCCTACTGCTACTATTGGCAATTATTATTATGTTAATAGTATGAAGCCAATCCCAATAGTGTGGAGGAGTATCTTGTCTGGTATAGTTACTCTTCTAGCCAATTATATTCTAGTCGTACATTATCGACTTGGCTACTTGGGTTGGTATGTAGGTGGCTTTTTAGGAGTATTTCTAATGAACGCTTCTTATTGGTATGCAGTTAATGTTGAATTAAAGCTATCACCAATCTATAATTTTAAGAGAAAAACTATACTTAAATACCTTCGTGTTTCACTCCCTACAGTGCCTCACTACTATTGTGGTTTCTTATTGAACTCCTCCAGTAAAGTGATCATGGATTTTTATTCCACCCCTCTTCCGGTATTTGGACGTGCTAACATAATGATTCAGATTAGTTCGCTGATGGAGAATTGGGTGAATGCTATAAATCAGGCTATCTATCCCATGTGTATGGAATCAATTAAGAAACGTGATGAAGTCAGGGCTAAAGCATTAATTTATGTCTATTTGGGCATTACCTATTTTTGCACTTTTATTTTTTCTTTGTGGAGTCGTGAAGTTTTCAATATTTTGATTTCCAATAAAGAGTTGGCATCAACCTATCCGTATGCTGTCATATTTGTAATGGCTTTTAATTATCGACCGATGTACGTAGGTGCGAGTAATATATTTTTTTATCATGAAAAGACAACCTCCCTTTTAAGATTAACTTTCTGTTCTGGTATCATTGCTTTTGTGTTGTATTGTATTTTAATTCCCTTCTTATCTATTTGGGGAATAGTTATTGCGTATTTCATCGCATCTTTCTATATGGGTTACGCAGGCTTTTATATGAAGGTATTTAAAGATAATTCTAAGATTACATATCCTATACTTAAAATAGCTGCCATTCATTTGTTTCTAACAGCAATGGCTTTATTTTTTGTTGATTCCGATCTTAACATTAAGATAGTTATTACAATTGTCTTTATTGCTTGTTTAGTAATAAAATCGTGGTTACAATTTAAAAAGACGTAATATTATTATTATATAGCTCGTAATTATAATTATTATGGAATAAGTAATATCTTTAATTGGGGAGTTTAATGAATATTTTAGAATGGAGCCATTCTGGATGGTAGTTTCATGTCTAAGAAGTTTAAACAAAACATGGAATGGATTAGTAAGTCTGCTATTTTCTTGAATGTTTTCAAAGTAGAAGGGCTTAACTAAAGTGGACAAGATATAAAGAATTTGATAGGCCTTGGAAACAAAAGTGGATGTTATTTTGACATTTTTTGTGTTATTGAATGGTAAAAATATTACATATTACAAGGTGAAAAACATAGGCTTTTAATTACAATGAAAAAAATTCTATTCCCTTATCACTTGCTGGTTAGGATGCGGTTCAAGTTTCGTCGTTGGTGGGCCATGTATCACGCAAAGCGTCAAATTACGTCCTATGGTGTGGGGTTGTGTGTCAATGCCCCCTGTGTATTTGGAGGTAAAGTAATTTTAGGTGATAATTGTAACTTTAACGGGATGCAAATTTTAGGTGATGGTAGTGTTACAATTGGCAGTAACTTTCATTCGGGTACAGAATGCATGATAATTACCCAAAACCATAATTATGAGGGTACTTGTATCCCTTATGATGCAACGTATGTGCTGAAACACATCGTAATTGGCGACAATGTGTGGTTTGGTAATCGGGTGATAGTGACTGGTAGCATTACTATTGGAGAAGGTGCTATAATTGCAGCAGGTTCAGTGGTGTGTAAGGATGTGCCTCCATTGGCTATTGTGGGTGGAAATCCAGCCAAAGTTATCAAATACCGAAATAAAGAGCATTATTTCGATTTGAAAGTAAAAGGGATGTTTCATTAATAAAAATCAATGGTATGAATATTGCAATAGTAGGCACTGGCTATGTGGGTTTAGTGTCAGGTACTTGTTTTGCGGAAATGGGTGTTCATGTCATTTGTGTGGATGTGAACGAAGAAAAGATTAATGCGCTTATCAGTGGGCAAATTCCCATCTATGAGCCGGGACTTGATGAAATGGTCTTGCGTAATTATCGGGAGAGGCGTTTGAACTTTACTACAGATTTGACTTCAGTGCTTGATGATGTGGATATTGTCTTTAGTGCCGTAGGTACACCTCCGGATGAGGATGGTAGTGCTGACCTTCAATATGTACTTGCTGTAGCACGTCAGTTCGGACAAAATATAAAAAAATATACGGTATTGGTAACTAAGTCTACGGTTCCGGTTGGTACTGCTAAAAAGGTGAAAGCTGTTATTGAAGAAGAGCTGCAGCAACGAGGAGTAGAGATACCTTTTGATGTGGCAAGTAATCCGGAATTTTTGAAAGAAGGTGCTGCTATCAAGGATTTTATGAGTCCTGACCGTGTAGTGGTAGGCGTAGAGAGCGAAAAGGCAAAAGAAATGATGACTAGACTTTACCGTCCTTTTCTGCTCAATAACTTTCGTGTCATTTTTACCGATATTCCTTCTGCGGAAATGATAAAGTATGCGGCTAATTCTATGCTTGCTACCCGTATCAGCTTCATGAACGACATCGCCAATCTTTGTGAGTTGGTGGGTGCCGACGTGAATATGGTTCGTAAGGGTATAGGTAGTGATAGCCGTATTGGCAGCAAATTCCTTTATCCGGGTTGTGGGTATGGTGGCAGTTGCTTTCCCAAGGATGTAAAAGCGCTTATAAAGACGGCAGAACAAAATAGATACGAGATGAAAGTGCTGAAGGCTGTAGAAGAGGTGAATGAGAAGCAAAAGTCTGTACTTTTTAATAAACTTCGTGGCTTTTATCAAGGTGACTTGCAAGGTCGTACCATTGCCTTATGGGGGCTTGCTTTCAAACCTGAGACAGATGATATGCGTGAGGCTACTTCTTTGGTAACAATTAAGCTGTTATTGGAGGCGGGTTGCAAGGTTAGAGTCTACGATCCAGTTGCTATGGATGAATGTAGACGCCGTATGGGTAATGTGGTAACTTATGCTAATGATATGTATGATGCGGTACTTGATGCGGATGCATTATTGCTGTTAACGGAGTGGAAACAATTTCGTTTGCCTTCTTGGAGGGTGATTGCTCGTAGTATGCGCAAACCGTTGGTGATTGATGGGCGTAATATTTATGATGCTGAGGAGATGAAGGAAGTGGGAGTTGAATATTTTTGTATCGGACAGTAAGGATTAAGATAAGAATGCAATATGAAACACGCCTTTTTAATCATGGCATATAATGAACCGGAGATTCTGAATTTATTGCTTTCTAAACTGTATCACGAAAACAATGTTTGTTTTGTGCACATTGACAAAAAGGTGTCTTATGGTATAAAATAAAAATGTACAAAATAGTCGAAAAATATGAAGGGGTAATTATAGACAAACCAATAAATGTAAAGTGGGGTAATTATTCACAGATTAAGTGTGAAATGTTGTTGTTTAAGGAAGCATTTGAATGTCCCGTTAATTTTGACTATTATCATTTGCTGTCTGGTGTTGACTTACCTCTTTATCTTATCCGATTCAATACGTACATCGTTTTTTCGAATTGCATAAAGGTGCTTTTTTTGTTATTATTAATGAGGATAGTATAGACGAAAAGGCTGGATTTGAACGAATTAATTATTACCATCTTTATACTTGCTTCGGAAGGAGATTCACGAATATTTTGCTACGAACAGGATTTGCTACATTTAGTATTAAGATACAAAAAATGATAGGAGTATCAAGGTGTAAATCAGATATTAATTTCGGTGTTTATAAAGGCATTAATTGGTGTAGTGTTACACATAATGCTGTTGAATTTCTACTCTCAAAGAAGAAAGACATATTTCGACGATTCAAATATACTATGTGTGCAGATGAAGTGTATAAACAAACCGTCTTTATGAATTCTCTATTTGCAAAATGCGATATATAACCTCGGAAGATGATAGGATGAAATCTAATCTACGTGAAATAGACTGGTCGCGTGGTAACCTTTATACGTGGAAAAAAGAAGATATAGTTTTATTGTCCCATAGTCCCAATCTATTTGCGAGAAAATTTTCCATACATCATCGCTCTGTTATTGATTATATCCGTGAGCATATATAATAATAAAACCATATAATGTCGAGTATTACGAAAAAATACAGTGTGATTATTCCGCATAAAAATACCCCTGAACTTTTGCAACGATGTTTAGCTTCTATTCCAAAGCGTGTTGATATTCAGGTTATTGTAGTAGATGATAATAGCGATTTAGACAAAGTGGACTTTTATCATTTTCCTGGCATGGATGATGAATGTGTGGAAGTGTACTTAACGAAAGATGGTAAAGGAGCCGGTTATGCAAGAAATGTTGGATTGAAACATGCCAAAGGTAAATGGTTGCTGTTTGCTGATGCAGATGATTATTATGTGGACGGTACATTTGATGTATTGGATAAGGAATTGAATGAAGATTTAGATGTTTTGTATTTTAATGTGACATCAAACTCGACGCGAAAGGAAGCTAGGGCATCTTGTATTGCTGGTAAGTACGAGGACTATTTTAAGACGAAAGATGATACACTTGTGAAATTTGGTATTTGGTCTCCATGGAATAAATGTATATTTTCGAAATTAGTATTTGATTATGGTTTAGTCTTCGATGAAGTTCCGGTTGGTAATGATGCTATGTTCAATTTGAAAATGTCTGGGTATGCACGCAAATATAAAATTATATCAGAGCGTTTGTATTGTCTGACTGATACAGAAGGATCTATAACTTTTAGACAACAAACTTATGATAGAATGTTTAACTACATGAAAGTGGGTATAAGTATTAATCAATTTTTATATGAGAGAAAATTATATAATTTATCTACTCCTATAATTTCACCTTATATTATAAGGAAAATAATCCATGACTATGGATTAAAAAAGTTATGTAATTATATTTTATATATCCATCGAAAATGGAGTTTGATTAAGGCTATAAGAATGTATGCAGGTTATCTTGAAGCAAAAAAGAAAATATGATTTTATTTGTTGTAAAAAAAAAAGACTAATAGACGCTAAATTACGATTTTTCTATAGTATACTGACATTTTTTTTAGTTTTTGCATTTCCATTATTGCCGGGTTTGAGTAGTGCCAAATTGGTAATGGTAGGACTATGTTTATATTTAGCTTTAAAAAGAGATAGTTGGCTAAAGCTTAACAAAATCAATGTCAATTTTAAAAAGGCAATACGTAGTTATCTATCGGTTCACTATTTCTTGTTTTTTTGGACTTTTTTCCTTACTATTTACTATAGAGAATTTGACTTTTCATTAACAAGCATGTGGCTGTCCAGCCTAATTCTGTATTATGTATCTTTTGTCTTTTACACCAAAGCTTCTAATTACATAAATATTCCCAAAACTATCGTTTATTGTTTCATATTTCAATGTTTGCTGATTTTACTATCAATGTTCTGTGACACATTTTATAATATATCTAGTATTTTCAGAGGAGATGTTGATAAAATTGAAGTATATGGGAGGCTTAGAGGTACTGCAATCTGTGGTTATCAGTTCTTTGGTCTTGCTACTATGTACTCTTTTGTTTTACTTTATTATATTCTTCATATAAAACTGTTTAAGAGAAAAATTCTCTACTTTATATTCTTGACTGTTTTCGCTCTTTTGAATGGACGTTTTTCGATTGTTGCATTAATTACTGGAATTGCATTTTATTTTATTCGTGAAATTTTAAATGGACAGCTAAAAAAAGCCATATCATTCATAGTGATTATGATTGTCTTTATCATCAGCTTAATCGTCCTATTATATTATTATGTGGATATGATTTCAGATCCATTTTTATATAAAGTAGTATATAATTATCTTGTACAGCCATTAGATTCCATATTTATTGATGGAGAATTTCGAACCCCGTCAACAGATTATTTGCAGGATATGTATGAAAGCAAGTATATACAACAGTTTTTTATTTGGGGATCTGGTCGATTCATGGATGAAGCTGGAGGATATTTTGGAAGTGTGGATGCAGGATACTTGAGAATATTAGGGTATTATGGTATAATAGGATTTATATTTGTCTTTTTTTCGCTGTTTTACTTGATTTTTCTAACTCGAAGCAATCTTGATATATTTACTAAGATTGCATTTTTCTGTTTATTCTTAGCTTTCAACTATAAGGGGGATGTACAAGTATATCACAATAACATAATACCACTTATGGTAGCATTCTTATTTTTCAATAAAGCTACAGATTGCGATAGGTCTTTAGGGATAGTAAAATGAATAAACCTATCTATTTTCTTCTTCAGCACCTTAAAATAGGAGGTGTTGAAATTTGTATTACGAATATTGCCAATGTATTAGTTCAAAGAGGATACAAAGTTTTTTTGGTGCTTACATTGCAAGACATTGAATTGTCAAATATCGATTCCCGCATAAGAATTATTCATCTGACAAAGCTTCATCATGGTGATAAATCAATATTCTACAAATTATATAGGAGAGGTGTCTCTTATGTGGCAATCCGTAGATTTATTCATAAATTGAATAATACGATTATTGTGTCGACGCGCAATGAATATAATATAATGCTCTCAAAATATTCTAATAATACCAATATCCGTATTGCTCAGCTTCATCATGATTATGTCGGTCATAAGGGTATCGAGAACGATTTCAAATTGCGGTATCTCAATATTGACAATTTCCTTATTCTTACAGATGATGTTAAAGAAGAAATACGGAAAATGATTACTCCTTATAATAAGCATACAAAACTGATTACAGTTCCCAATTTTATTTCTTCGATAAATATGGAATGCAATAGTATAAAACCGAGAGATAATATTGCTATTGCAGTTGGAAGACTATCGTCTGAAAAAGGATTTCTAAGGTTACTTGATATTTGGAAGGTCGCTCTTTCATTGTCTGATTGTAATATTAAACTTTTCATAGTGGGCGAAGGGCCTGAAAGAAATAACTTGGAAAAAAGAATTATAGAGTTAGGTATTGGTAGTTCTGTAACACTGTTAGGACAAAAATCAAGCCAAGAAGTCTTGCACCTTATGTATAGATCAAAAGTATATTGTATGTCCAGTTTTACAGAGGCTTTTCCGACAGTACTATTAGAAGCTATGTCGTGTCGGCTACCACAGATAGCTTTTGATGTCCGTGTTGGTCCTCGCAACATTATCCTTAATGATAACACGGGCTATTTAGTACGAGATAATGATATAACGACTTATGCGAACCATATAATCCGTTTAATGAATGATAATATTGAATGGCAAAGATTTTCGTTCAATTCATATAAAAGGGCTAAAGATTTTTCTGTGGATAATGTCATTAATAGATGGGAGTCAATTTTTAAAGGTGAAATATAGGGCTGGTTTTAATTTTAAATACATGAAAAACTTTATATCGGACATATATCATATGTTTCTTACTATAGTTATGATTATTCCTCTTCATCGATTCAGAATCTTTGTATTAAGATGTTTCAGGATGAAAATAGGCAAACATTGTGCCATCTGTAGAAATGTCGATATACGTTCACCGTATCGGATTGAAATTGGGGAGCATTGTACAGTGAATAAAAGAGTCGTTTTAGATGGAAGAGGTGGCGTGAAAATAGGAAAAAATGTGGATATTGCTCAAGATGTGAATATATGGTCTCTTCAACACGACTATAATTCTCCAACTTATTCTACGAATAGTGGAATTGTAGTTATAGAAGACTATGTATGGCTTGCATCACGAGTGACTGTTTTGCCAGGAGTGACCATTGGCAGGGGGGCGGTTATTGGTACTTGTAGTGTGGTAACCAAGGATATTCCACCAATGAGTATAGCTGTAGGTAATCCTGCTAAAGTCATAGGCAGGCGAGATGATTGTTTGGAATATGAATTAGGTCATCGTGGTTGGTTTAAATAGCTTTTATTTATGAGACTTTTATATATAGCCCCCAAATTTGAATCAAATTCTTTTGGAGGTGATTATGTGTGTAAACGGAATTTACGTTTTTTGAAGTCCATATTGGGTGAAGAAAACGTAATAGAATATCATCTTAAAAAATCTTCTTTGAAGAGGGTAATTATTTCATCTTTTTCAGCATGTAGCTATGGAATGAGTAGAGATGAAGAAAAACGTATAATAAAAATGGCGTTAGCTAACGATTGCAGGATAGCTTTTATTGAACTTTCACTAAGAGGTAATTTAGCCCAATTACTCCTCCGGAATTCTATCAGAACTATAACGTTTGCTCATAATGTAGAATCTCAATTATATAAGCATCGTCATATTCATGCCAAAACTTTGATCTCTTATTTTCAATATCGTATTATTCGTTGGAATGAACGAAAAGCAATCAATAATACAACCAAACTGATTACATTAACCGAACGCGATAGCTTGGAGATGAGAAAGGCTTATAATAGGGATGCAGATATGATAATTCCTATTAGTACTTCCATAAAAAAAGATCTTTTTGCCACATCACATAATGATGATTATTTCCTATTTGTTGGTTCTGACTTTTTTCCAAATGTTGAAGGAATAGCTTGGTTTATCAAGAACGTAGCACCATACATTAATCATGAAATATGGGTTGTGGGTTCATGCTGTTATAATAATGCGATAAAGAAATTGCCTTTGACTTCAAATGTTCGTTTAAAAGGATACATTCCTGATTTAGATATGTGTTATAGAAACGCATTGGCTGTTATTGCACCTATCTTTTCGGGCTCAGGAATGAAAACTAAAACAATTGAAGCACTCAGTTACGGAAAGAGTATATTCGGAACAACTGAAGCATTTGTTGGAATAGAAACAGATTTTGCGAGGATTGGGGGAGAATGTAATAATGCTGCTGAATTTATAGAAAAAATGAATTCATTGGCCTACGAAAGAATAAATTCATATTCTATTCAATTATTCCTTAAATATTTTTCAGACATTATAGCTAAAAAACATTTTGACAACCTTATTGCTTCCCTTAATAATTCAATAATGATTAATACGAGCTTCATTAAAAAATGAAAAAACTACTGTTCATATCTTCTCGTCCTATTTACCCAATTGTCGGTGGTGATCAAATTCGTACAGCACAATGTCTTGAATTTCTTCGTTTATATTTTGATGTACATGTTATCATAATAGGAAGTGACGAAAACTTATCTAGGCCTGATAATTATGGCTCTTATAAATATTTTCAAAATAGCAAATTGCAACATCTATTCCAAGCTCTGAATTTTGTTCTAAACGATCTTCCAATTCAAGTAAATTATTATTATAATAAAAAAGTTCAAAAGTATATTGATTCAATCATCCATTCATTTGATGTCGTTTTTTGTAACAACTTACGAACTGCTCAATATGTTCGTAAGTATAAATCTGTTATCAGGGTGATAGATTTTGTAGATGCAATCTCTATGAATTATGATAAAGCGCGGAAGTATGCAAGGTTTCCAATGAAATGGATTTATACAATTGATTGGAAACGATGTAAAATTTATGAATCCACATTGCTAGACGAATTTGATCGTGCATGTGTTATCTCAGAAGTTGATAAAGCTTTTATTTTGGATAATTCTAATTGTAATAAGAAACTCTCTGTTATAGGTAATATGGCAAATGTTTCTGATATAGTGTTTCCTGAAGAAAATGGTGCTATTGTTTTTGTCGGTAAAATGAATTATGCTCCTAATATATTGGCTGTAAAGAACTTTGTAAGTAATATTTTTCCCTTTGTAGTAGCATCAATACCGACTGTAAAGTTTTATGTAGTTGGAACACATCCGACTCGGGAAATTCAGAATCTAGATAATAGCAAGAATATCTTTGTTACAGGATATGTTGAGGATACAAATGAATATCTTGATAGGGCTTCGGTCGTTATAGCTCCGATGATATCAGGAGCTGGCATCCAAAACAAGATTATTCAAGCTATGGGGCGGGGTAGATGTGTGGTTACTACTAAAATAGGATCCGAAGGTCTATCAATTGAAAAAGGGGAAATAGGAATAGCAAATTCAAATTTAGAACTGGCTAATCTATTAGTTTCACTTTTAAATGACCCGGCACAACGAGTTAAAATGGGTAAACTCGCAAAAGGTTATATAATGGAACGGCTTTCAAGAGAGACCATCGGCAAAGAATTTCAAGAATTTATACAAGGTGCTTACTGAGTATGTCGGTAAAAAAGTATTTTTTTTTATTTTCAGCCTTTACGTACATTGTTGGCTTACATATCTTTTCATAACCTAAGAGTGATTGAATCCGTGAACAAACCATATAAAGAACAAGAACAGATGGTGCCGAATGTTGCTGAACCGGTAGTTGTAAATGTGGGTAATAAGAATAATCCTGATATCATTACGGAAGGACGTGATGATATTAGGCGTGGCATTTCCGGTGAAGAATTATTGGATAGGCTTTGCTTTCGTATAAAAGCTTTGTTTGAATGAAAGTTGTATTTGAGTTTCACTAGTGTCCACTAAAAATTTTTTGGTCACTAGTCGGTTAAAAATTAAATAAA
>OJNU01000902.1_pt1 | contig 17754 bp, 13 predicted proteins | sample 1597941 | NCBI WGS metagenome assembly OJNU01 (sample SAMN01915228, study PRJEB22387) | human gut metagenome | isolation source: stool | host: Homo sapiens | place: USA | reverse complement strand
TCGGTCATTACCGGCGTGGAGACGCCGCTGCTGGCTTCCATGGACATGGGCCACGGCAACGAGGGACCCTGCGGCCCGGAGGGATATCACAAGGGCAGCGTATTCGCCAGTCAGCTCACCGGCCCCATTCTGGTAAAGAACCCGGCGCTGCTGAAGGTCATGGTCCAGGCCATTTACCGTCACCGGGGAGAGACCTGCCCGGAGATCCCGGTGGATCAATACATGGCCGAGGGCTGGGCCATCACAGCGGAGCAGTTGAAGGCCCGCTGCACGAAATAAAAGAAAAAAGCACGGCGGGAGCCGTGCTTTTTTGTATCTTGACCGTTCAATTTACCATTCCAAGGACCGGACCCGGATCACGTTGGCTGTGCGGCGCACATCCTCGATCACGTTGTCACCCACCTTGCTGCCAAGGTCCACCATGGTATAGGCGTAATCCCCACGGGACTTGTTGCTCAGATTTTCCACGTTGACGCCGTCCCGGCCAAACAGACTGGTGATGTTTGCCAGCATGCCGGGGACGTTCTTGTGCAGGACGCACAGCCGCTGGACACCGCTGCGGTCCATGGTCATCTCCGGTAGATTCACGCTGGAGCGGATGTTGCCGCTTTCCAGATAGTCCCGCAGTGTATCTACTGCCATGGCGGCGCAATTCTGCTCGCTTTCCGGGGTGGAGGCCCCCAGATGGGGCATGGCGATGACGTGGGGAGCCGTCAGGAGACGGTTGTTGGGGAAGTCGGTGATGTAGGCGGCGACGCGGCCCGTCTCCAGCGCGGGGATCATCGCGTCGTCCTGCACGATCTCGCCGCGGGCGAGGTTGATGACGCGGATGCCGCGCTTCATGGAGGCAATGGCGTCGGCGTCGACCATGCCGCGGGTCTGGTCGGTGCAGTGGATGTGGAAGGTGACGTAGTCGGAGCGCTTGTAGAGGTCGCGGATGTCCTTGACGATGTGGATGTGGTGGTCAAGGCGCAGGGCGGCGTCGACGGACAGGAACGGATCGTAGCCGTACACGTCCATGCCGAGCTGGATGGCGGCGTTGGCGACGAGGGAGCCGATCGCGCCGAGACCCACGACACCGAGCGTCTTGCGGAAGATCTCGGGGCCGACAAAGGCGGACTTGCCCTTTTCGACGACGGTAGCGCCCAGGATCGGCATTCCGGACTTGTCGACAACTACGCCTTTAACCTCATAACCAGCGTTTTGCGCCAGCGTGAGGGGGGGGTAAATTGACATATGAGCAAGATACCCGCACACATAGTTAAAAATCGTTTCATAAGAATTTTGGTTAGTTTATAAGTTGATTTTATGGATTGTAGGTCATTGGGCCTTGTGTTCTTTGACCAGGAAGACCGACACGGCGGCCAGCAGCATGAAGACCCCGGCGAGCGCCAGCATGTCGGCCGCGTCGGAGGCGAAGCAGTACTTGACGATGGCACCGCCGGTCAGTCCGATGACGATCTGGGGGACGGTGATCGTGAAATTGAAGATACCCATGTATACGCCCATGCGGCGTGGCTCGACTGCGCGCGACAGGATGGCGTAGGGCATGGCGAGGATGCCCGCCCAGGCGATGCCGATCCCCACCATCGGGAGCATCAGCGCGTACTGGTCGTGCAGCAGGCACAACCCCGCTAAGCCCAGCGCCCCGGCGAGCAGGCAGGCCGCGTAGACGGGTTTGTTGCCGTAGCGCGCGGCGACGCGCCCGAGGAACAGGGCGGCGATGCAGGCGGGGATGGGGTAGGTGCCGTTGAGCACGCCGACCCATGTCTGCGTGGCGCCGGCCGAGAGCACTTCGCCCGTGGCATGGTCGGTGACTACACCCGTGATGGCGGGTTTGAGGTAAGTCCACATCAGGAAGAGCGCCGCCCACGAGAAGAACTGCGTGACGCCCAGCCGCACCATCACGCCGGGGACGTTGCGCATGAGGCCGACGAAGCTCACCGGTTTGGCGTCCTCCTCGGAGAGGTTGTTGTAGCGGGCGAACTCCCCGGGCTGATATTCCCGTGTCTTGAACGAGGTGACGAGCACCGTGAGCAGCAGGATCGCGCCCCCGGCATAGTAGGAGTAGGCGATGTGCGGCGAAACATGCCCCGGAGCGGCCTCGTCCGACACGCCGAGCCATGTCATGACGAGCGGCAGGATAGCGCCGACGACCGCACCGAGGTTTATCAGGAAGGTTTGTACCACGTAGCCCTGTGTCTTCTGCGAATCGTCGAGCATGTCGGCCACCAGCGCCCGGAAGGGCTGCATCGTGACGTTGAACGACAAATCCATGAACAGCAGGATGAAAGCCCCCATGGCGAGCGGGGCGAAGGCGAGCAGTTTGGGGCAGTTGGGCATGAGCACCAGCGCCAGCGCCGAGATCAGCGACCCGCCCAGGATGTAGGGGATGCGGCGGCCCCAGCGCGTCCAGGTGCCGTCGGAAAAAAGCCCCACGATGGGCTGGACGATCATGCCGGCCAGCGGTGCCGCCAGCCAGAAGTAGCTCAGGTGGCTGACATCTGCCCCCAGCGATTCGAAGATGCTCGACGTGTTGGAATTCTGGAGCGAATATCCGATCTGCACGCCGAGGAAGCCGAAGCTGAGGTTCCAAATCTGCCAAAATGAGAGTTTAGGTTTGGTCATTTCGGTTTTTCGGTTGGTTTTCAGGTTATACAAATTTTAATAAAAAAATCCGGATGGCGAACCGCCGGGCGACGAACGGGGGGATCAGCCGGATGAACGGGCGGATTTTTACGACGAACGGTAGCCCGAGGGGGACGATTTGGAATTTACGCGGAAAAACACTACCTTTATTCATAAATAAACGAAACCCGTATATACTTAATACAGCCTCAGTCAGCCTATATGCGATCGCTCAAAGTGTCCGGAATTATCCACCTGTTCGCCGTGCTCCATGCCGTGGTCGCCCTTTCATGCCATCTGGCGGGGATCAACGACGAGTTGGTGCTGACGCTGCTGACGATCGTGCTGATCGTGCTGATCTGCCTCAAACGCGGCCTGAACGTGGAGTTCACCGCTGCCAGCGTGATCGTCGTCAACGTGATCGGCTACCTGCTGGGTACGGGCGGTGCGCAGTTGATCGAGCTGTTATTGCACGCCCCGCCTGTGGTGCATGCCGTCTCGACCTTCATAACCACCGAGATTCTGGGCTGGAGCATCGTGTGGTTCACCAAGTTGTTCCGCCGCGGCGACGACACGGCGAGCCGCTCCTCGGCCTGGACGCCCCGCATCGGGTTGCTGCTGCTGGCCGTGGGGGTGATTTTCGTGCTGAGGCTGGCCTATGTCGAGCTCTTCTCATCGCCTTCCTTCTCCACAGACCGCCTTTACCACATGGCCGACTTGCTGGCTTCGAATTCCGCGGCACTGATTATCCTGCTGTGTGTCAATATCATCTATGTCCGGTATACGCGCAGGCGTGAAACCCGGCACGGTCTGATCGCCGAAATCGCGGCGTTCCTCCTGTTCGTGCTGTTCACGTCGGCCTGCGTGGCGCTCATTACGGGGCTGCACCTGCCGTTCGCCTTCGACCGCTCGTTCTCCGCACGGGAGTTCCTGCAACTGTGGATCGTCACCCTGCTGGTCGAGGTAACCCTCTATTCGGTCGTATTTATGGTCGATTACGCCCTGGTCGCGCGTGCCGTGCTGCGTGCCGAGCGCGGTAAGGCGCACCAGGCGCAGTTCCGTTACATGAAACTCAAACAGCAGGTCAACCCCCATTTCCTGTTCAACTCGCTCAATATCCTCGACTGCCTGGTCTGCGAGCAGCGCACGGAGCAGGCCAGCGCCTACATCCATAAACTGGCGGGCATCTACCGTTACATGCTCCAGAACGAGGAGGAGACGCTCGTGCGCCTGCGCGAGGAGATGGCTTTCGTGGGGATGTACGTCGACTTGTTGCAGGTGCGTTTTCCCGAGGGGTTTCGCGTGGAGACCGACATTCCGGACGAGGCCATGAACCGCCATGTCCTGCCCTGCTCGGTGCAGCTGCTGATCGAAAACGCCATCAAGCATAACTCGGTGGGGGCCGACCGGCCGCTGGTGATCCGCATCGTCGCCGGGGCCGGAGCCGTGACGGTGTCGAACAACCTTCAGCTGAAAGTGTCCGGCACTACCTCGACCCGTGTGGGGCTGAACTACATCCGCCAGCAATACCTCGACCTGTCGGGCATCCCGATCGGGATACGCCGTACCGATACCGAATATTGTGTCACCTTACCGTTGCTGTAATATGAACGTACTGATCGTAGAAGACGAAATGATGGCCCAGGCAAACCTGGCGCGAGCGCTGACCCAGCATTTTCCCGACGTACGGATCGTCGGGACGACCGGCTCGGTCAGGGAGACGGTGCTCTGGCTGCGCACGCCGGGGAACAGTGCCGATGTGATTTTCATGGACGTGGAGCTCTCCGACGGGGATTGCTTCGAGATATTCCGCCAGGCGGACGTGACGGCGCGGGTCATCATGACCACCGCATATGACAATTACGCCGTGCGGGCGTTCGAGGTCAACAGCATCGACTACCTGCTCAAACCGATCGACCCCGCGGCGCTGCGGCGTGCCGTGGAGCGCTGCCGGGTGCGGAGCGGGGGTATCGACCCCGACGTATTGCTGAACGCGATCCGCAGCCCGCGCGAATACAAACAGCGCTATGTCGTGCGTTTCAACGACCGGATCGTTCCGGTACAAACCACCGACATCGCCTATTTCTACTCGGAAGAGAAAAACACCTACCTTGTCACGAGCGACAACAACCGCTATGTTGTGGATCAGTCGCTCGACGTCCTTTCGGACGAACTGGATCCCGGGCGGTTTTTCCGCATATCGCGCGGCTGCATGATCGCCATGCCGGCGATCGTCAGTATCGTGAAATACCTGGGCAACCGGCTGAAAATCACGGCACGACCGCGTCCGGAGTTCGAGATGGTGGTGAGCAGGTCGCGGGTCGACGACTTCCTAAAGTGGTTGGAGGGGAATGGCTGAGCCTTCGTCGCGGCTGCATGATAAAAAGGGGTACCCCGAGAATCCGGGGTACCCCTTTTTTGTAGCCGGGAGCGGCGGTGCCGCAGTACGCCTGTCAGCGGCGCCCGCTGCAGGCGATCATGTCGTGCAGCGATTCGTTGAAGGTCTCCTTGCGGAGCAACTCCTCGAGCGGGAGGTGCATCCGGTAGCGCCAGTGGTAGCGGGGGATGGACGGGACGTTGATGCGTTCCTTGGCCGGGTCGGGGTAGCGCAGCTCCCCGTCGGTCGAAAGCCAGTCCTGTAACGGCAGGATGGTGAGCATCGCCGGGGAATTGAGGTGCATGTCGAGGATGCGCCGGCATATCCACGGCTCGCAGAAATAGGGGACGTCGCCCCCGATGCCGAGAGCTTCGTGGTAGAAGCGCGCCGTGAGTTCGCGGTCTTCCTCCCACCAGGCCCGCAGCGGGTTCATGTCGTGCGTCGAAGTGGTGCAGACCGAGAAATAGGGGTAGTGCGCCGGGTCGGCGAAGAGTTCCCCCGGCGTCTTGGGCATGCGCTGGATTTCGAGCGAGAGGATTTGCAGTTCGTGCATCGTTTCGGGGACGCTGTCGGGGATCATCCCCAGGTCTTCGCCGCAGGTCAGCATCTCGGTCGCCGAGAGGAGTACCGGGAGCTTGCGCAGGGCGGATTCCTGCCAGAAACGGTTGTGCCGGTGGTAGAAGAAGTCGGTATAGAGCCGGTCGAAGGTCGCGCGGCGCTCTCCGTCGAGCCGGCGGTAGGCATGTGTCGAGTGGGGGGCGATGCGGGGGTGGAAATAGCCCTTGCGGCGCGGGTCTTCGATGAAGAGCACGTCGTCGAGCAATGCCATAAGCCCTTCCCGCAGCCGGGTCTGGTGTTCGTCGTCGCCCGGGAAGCGGGCTGCGACCTTGCGCTGGGTGGCATAGGCGGGCAGTAACCGCCCCTCCTTCATGCAGGTGGCGCGGACTTCGCCGGCCAGGTCGCCGAACAGTTCCCCGAGCGTGTGCTCGTCGGGCGCCGGAGTGGTGTAGCGTCCGCCCTGCGTGTCGAAGCCCATGCCGCGCAGTTCATCTGCGGAATAGGGCAGGGCGGGGTTGAAATAGCCCAGCAACCCGTGTACGGCATGCGTGGGAATCTCCCAGATGCGGAAGAACCCGAGGATGTGGTCGATGCGGAAGGCGTCGAAGTATTCGGCCATCTTGGCCATGCGTGCCCGCCACCAGGCGTAGCCGTCGCGTGCCATACGTTCCCAGTTGTAAGTCGGGAATCCCCACTTCTGGCCGACGGCCGAGAATGCGTCGGGCGGGGCCCCGGCCTGCGAGTCCATGTGGAACAGGTGCGGGTAGAGCCATGCGTCGACGCTCGTGCGGCTGATGCCGATGGGCAGGTCGCCCTTGAGGACGATGCCGTGGTCGCGGGCGTAGGCGCAGACCTCGGACAGTTGCGTATGCAGGTGGTATTGGACATAGCAGTGGAATGCGATGTCGCGGCTGTGGCTGCGGCAATAGGCGTCGACGGCTTTGCGGTCATAGCGGGCGAAACCGCCCCAGCGGGTGAAGTCGGGCGTGCCCGTTTCGTCGCGCAGCGTGCAGAAGGCGGCATAGGGGATGAGCCAGTGTCTGTTGGCGGCGATGAAGGCCTTGTAGTCGCGGCGTGCCGCGGTGCGGGCGCCGTGGCGTTCGAACGCCCGGCGGAGCAGCCGCAGTTTGTGCCGGTTGACCCGTTCGTAGTCTATTTCGGAGAGGGCGTTCAGTTCGTTGCGCAGGGTGCGGTACTCGTCGTCCTCCACGACGCCCGCGGCGGGCAGCCGGATGAACTGCGGGTGCAGGGCGAAGGTCGAATTGGCGTTGTAGGGGTAGGAGTCTTCCCATGTGCCGGTCATGGTGGTATCGTTGATCGGCAGTACTTGGATGACACGCTGCCCGGTGGCGGCCGCCCAGTCGATGAGCCGTTTCAGGTCGTAGAACTCGCCGACGCCGAAATCCTCTTCCGTACGGAGCGAGAAGACCGGGATCGCCGTCCCGGCGCCCCGCCACCTGCGCTCGGGGAAACGCGGGGATGCCGCGGCGTCGAGGGCGTGTTCGCCAGCGCCGGGCAACTCGCCCCAGGTGCGGTTGGCACCCTCCTCCCACAGGATGGGGGTGAGGGTCTTGCGGTCGGCGATCAGGAATTTGTATTCGAACCGGTGTGCGGTATGCAGCGTGAGTTCCCATTCCGGGAAGCGGCTGTCGTCCATCGGGACGATCCGTTTCCAGTCGCCCAGCTCACGGCCGCTGCCGGCGACGGCGAGCGTTTCGTCCGGCCGCAGGGTGGGCAGCACGACGCGCAGCGTGATGTTGCCTGTAGCCTTCTTCGGACTGCCGGTTTTCCCGCGGCCGAAGATGCCCCGGGTGAATGCCGAGGAGTAGAACGGCGTGTCGGAGGGCATCTCCTGCCAGCGGTCGCGGATGCGCAGCGTGCGCACCCCCTCCCGGGCGGGGAGCCGCAGCGTGTGCGGCCTCCATTCGCTGCGGATGCACGCGCCGTCGCGTTCGATTTCATAGCGGTATTCGGTATCTTCACTCTGGGTATAGCGTTCGATGGCGCCTGTCCAGACGCCTCCGTCGGCGTATTGCAGCGCAATGCGCCGTTTGCCGATCCGCATGACGAGCTGTTCGCCCCAGCGGGTACGGTATTCGATGCTGATCAGGAGTTTCATGGTTCGGTATGTCGTTTGGTTCGGAATCGGTTTATACAAAATTAAAAAAATAATCCGGTTTTGTCTTTCCGGCAGGGAAAAATCAGAGCCCCCGGATGAATTGCGTAACGACGGCCACGAGGTCGGGGTCGATCGGTAGCGTGCTGTCGCCGTAGGCTCCCGTCTGGTCGATGCGCATGCGTCCCGTGCATTTTTTGAGCGGGTGGGTCATCCCTGCGATGATTGCCTTCCGGGCCCGGGGCTGTGCCTTTGCCAGCGCCTCGGCATTGTCGGGCGGCACCTGCAGGTCGTTGTCCCCGCCCACGACGAGTATCGGAACCCGCACCTTGCGGATCTCCTCGCGCGGGTCGTAGCGCAGGCTGGAGATCCAGAATGTCTGTACCGAAGGGTGGAACAGCGCTTCGAGCTGCGGCGGGCAGGATTCGACCCGTTCGCCCCGTTTGAGGGCGGCGGTGATCGCGTTGGCCTGCAAGAGCAGATCCATGTTGTCGGGCAGGAGTTGTGAGGCCAATTGCAACTGGAGTATCTCGTCGAGCGGGTAGCCGGCGCCGGCCAGCGAAACGACGGCGGCGACTTTCGGGGTTTGCTGCGCCGCGCAGAAGGCGATCAGCGCCCCTTCGCTGTGGCCGATCAGTACGACGCGGCGGAAACCCTCGCCGGCGAGGTAGTCGGCCCATGCCGCGGCGTCGCCGATGAAATCCCCCAGTACGGCGTCGGCCATTTTTTCCGGTTCCGTGAACCGGCTCGCACCGATGCCGCGTTTGTCGTAGCGCAGCGAGGCGATGCCTGCCTTTTCGAGCGCCTGCGCCAGGTAAAGATAATTGTTGACGCTCCCGTTACGCGGGATGGGGCCCGAACCGGCGATGATGACAGCCACGGTTTCCGCACCTGCATCGGGGGTGAGCAGTGTGCCGTAAAGCGTTCCGAAATCGCGTTCGAGCGAGACGTTCCTTTCGCCTGCGGCGGTATGCGCGAAGGCCAGCAGGAGGATGGCTGTCAGCAGGTGTTTCATGGCTTATGGATTTCAGGTTGTTCTCAGTCGGTGTTTTTTTGCCTGTGCGGCGTGCCCTTCCGGTTCGTTTACCGGCGTTTTGTTCCTGCGTATCGTGCCTGTACCGGGTTGGTGCCCGGCGGGTCGTGGCGGCGGGGCTACAGCTCCCCGACCGCTTTTTCCAGTCCGATGCCGCGCGAACCCTTGATAAGCACCAGCGTGTTGTCCACGGGGTGTGCGCGGAGCGACGCGATGAGGTGTTCCCGGTCGGCGAAGAGCGTGATTTGGGCGGGTTGCGGCTCCATGCCGGCATGGGCCCTGGCGAATTCCGTGCCGACGAGCATCACCTCCGTCTGCGGAGCCTGTGCTGCGAGGCGGATGACAGCGGCGTGCTCCTCCGCCGACCAGGCGCCCAGTTCGAGCATGTCGCCCAGGATCAGCAGGCGGCGGGTGCGTGTGCCGGGCGGCTCGGCAAGGAAATTCGCGACCGATGCCCGCATGCTCGACGGGTTGGCGTTGTAACAGTCCACGATGAGCGTGTTGCGCCCCGTCTCGGTGCGCTGCGAGCGGTTGTTGTCGGGGACATAGCTGCCGACAGCATGGCGGATACGCTCGTCGGCGACGTCGAAATAACGTCCGACGGCCACGGCTGCGGCGATGTTGAACCGGTTGTAATGCCCTTCGAGATGGTTTTCGAGGCCCTCGGCCAGTGTGACGCTGTAATATTCCACGGCCAGCCCGTCGCGTTCGGCGGCCATGTTCGTCAGCGTCTCGTCCTCGCGGGGCACGAAGGCGCGGCCGCCGTTCGCGGCCAGGTAGTCGAACAGTTCGCCCTTGCCGCGGCGCACCCCCTCCGGGCCGCCGAAGCCTTCGAGGTGTGCACGGCCGATGTTGGTCAGGATGCCGTAGTTGGGCTCGGCGATCGAGGCCAGCAGGGCGATCTCGCCGCAGGCGCTGGCTCCCATTTCGACCACGCCGAACTGCGTGTCGCGGGTCATGGCGAGCAGCGTGAGCGGCACGCCGATGTGGTTGTTGAGGTTGCCGCGCGTGGCGTAGACCTCGAAGCGTTCGGCCAGCACGCGGCTCACCAGTTCCTTGGTCGTGGTCTTGCCGTTGCTGCCCGATATGGCGAGTATCGGGATCGCCAGCCGGCGGCGGTGTTCGCGTGCCAGCTCCTGCAACGCCCCGAGCGTGTCGCCGACCAGCACCATACGCTCGTCGGTGACGGCTGCCGGGTCGTCCACGACGGCATAGGCCGCGCCTTTGTCCAGCGCCTCCGCCGCGAAGTGGTTGCCGTCGAACGTCGCGCCGCGCAGGGCAAAAAAGATGGAATCAGCCCCGATGTTGCGCGTGTCTGTGGAGATGTGCGGGTGTTCCCGGAAAATATCGTATAGTTCGGACATGTCAGTTCGCGTGTTTGGGTGTCCCCGAGGGCATGGGGTAGGGCCCCGGCTCTGCGGGTTGCCCGAAGCGGGGGTTGCCCGCGGCGTCGAAGTCGAAGCGTTGCAGGCGCACGTCGCGCCCCCAGTTGTGTACCGTATCTTTTTTCGAGTGGTAATAGATCCAGTGTTCGCGCCCGTCGGGCGAGGTGGTGAAACTGGCGTGGCCGACGCCGTGTATGTGGTCGTTGCCGGTGAAGACGGGGCCGCTCTTGATCCATGATGCGGGATCCAGCGGATCGCTGTCGGGGGTGCGCAGGCGCAGTTGCCCGAGCTTGTAGTGGCGCGACCACGAGCCGCGCGTGGAGTAGACGATGAACAGGTCGTCGCCGTGCCGCAATGCTGACGGGCCTTCCTGCAGGGAGATGTGGTCGCCCTGTTCCCACGGCTGGTCGGGCCGCGACAGCAGGATGCGCGGCCCGATCCGGGTCGGCGATTCCATGCGGGCGATGTAGAGCAGCTGGTCGGTGGCGTCGGTATCGCGCTGGCGCTCCCAGCCGGACCATACGGCATAGAGCTCTCCCCGGTGTTCGAAGATCGTCATGTCGATGGCCCAGATGTTGTCCGTCTTGCCGTCGGGGTTGTCGCCCGTATAGAGCATGCCGCAGTCGCGGTAGTCGCCCAGCGGCGTGTCGCACTCCAGCACGCCGGTGCGCTGTCCTGTGAAGGGACTGCCGGGGACGGGTGCCGCGGCGTAGTAGATGTACCATTTGCCGCGGAGGCGGTGTAGCTCGGGCGCCCAGATGTTGAAGCTGTTCCACGCCCCGCTGTCGGCGGGCTGCCAGACAACACGCTCGCGTTCGAAGCGCGTCATGTCGTCCGATTCGGTCACGGCGATGCCGCGTCCCGATTTGAAGCAGGTGTAATAGTGCCCGTCGTATTTGGTGATCCACGGGTCGGCGCCGTCGCGCAGCGGGTTGGTGAAGGTGGCCTGCGGCGCGGAGCACGAGAGCATCCCCGCTACTAAAAAAAAGCCCGCAGCGAATCGTCGCAGCAAGGCTGTGGTATGGAACGGCATGCGTTTCATAGGTGTCATAGGTGTCAGATATGTTTGTCCCCGTTATGGAACTTTACTTCGTCGATGAATTTCTTGATGTTCTGTTCTTCGGCGCGGGGGCATATCATCAGCACGTCGTCGGTGTCCACGACGATGTATTCCTTCAGGCCGCTGATGACCGCTACCTTGCCCTTGGGCAGCGAGACGATGCTGCTGCGCGTGTCGTAGACGTAGCACCCCTCTTCGGGGACGGCGTTGGCGTAGCGGTCTTTGCGGGCGTGCTGGTAGACCGAGCCCCATGTGCCGACGTCGCTCCACCCGAAGTCGCCGCAGCGGACATAGACGTTGTCGGCCTTTTCCATGATGCCGTAGTCGATCGAGATGGCGCGGCACTCCGAGAAGACGATCTCCACGGTGGTCTTCTCGGCATCGGTGCCCAGCGCCTTCATCACGCCGCTGAACATGGCATGGTGCTCGGGCAGGTATTTGCGGAAGGCCTCGACGATGGCCTGCACCTTCCAGATGAAGATCCCCGAATTCCAGTAGAACTCGCCGGTCTGGAGGAAGGTCTGTGCCAGCTCGAGGTCGGGCTTTTCGGTGAAGCACTTGACTTTGCTGATGGTGTGGTCGTCCGAAACCTGGATGTAGCCGTAACCCGTATCGGGGCGTGTGGGTTTGATGCCCACGGTCAGCAGTGCGTCGTGCCGGTCGGCGAATTCGAGGCACTCGCCGATGATCGTGCGGAAATCGTCCTCGTTGAGGATCAGGTGATCCGACGGCGTGACGATCATTTCGGCGTCGGGGTTCTCCCTGAGCAGCGTATAGGCCGCATAGGCGATGCAGGGGGCCGTATTGCGGCCGATCGGCTCGCAGAGCACCTGTTTCTCCCCGATTTCGGGGATGTGCTGCAATACCAGATCCTTGTATTTGTGGTTCGTCACGACGAGGAAATTCCCGGCGGGGACGATTTTTGCGAAGCGCTCGTAGGTATGGCGGATAAACGATTTTCCGGTTCCCAGGATGTCGAGGAACTGTTTTGGCATCGACTGCCGGCTCTTGGGCCAGAAACGCGATCCGATGCCGCCGGCCATGATGACACAATATTTATTGCTTGCCATAAGTTATAATATGGAATTAAGTGAGACAAAGATAAAAATATTTTGTAACTTTGCCACCTATTGCAGGAATAATATTTTTGTACTCCCGATGAAGATAAGACTGTTCACCATACCCAACCTGCTGACCCTTGCGAGCCTGCTTTGCGGCTCGTTCGCGGTGGTTTCGGCACTGGTTTACGGCGATCTGGCGCTGGCTTTCTGGCTCACGATCGCCGCCGGTGTTTTCGACTATTCCGACGGTTTCGTGGCCCGGCTGCTCAAATGCCCTTCCGCCATCGGCGTACAACTGGACTCGTTGTCCGACATGGTCTCGTTCGGCTTCGCCCCGTCGGCCGTGCTTTTCGTCCTGTGGAACAATTCCCTGCCTGCGGATGCCGAGGCATGGCTGCGCTACGGCGGCAGCGCACTTTGTTTCGCGGTGGCGGCCTTCTCGGCGCTGCGGCTGGCGAAATTCAATATCGACGAGACGCAGCATACCGAGTTCTGCGGCCTTCCGACTCCTGCCAATGCGCTGTTTTTCGTTGCGCTGGGCTGGATGGACGCCAAGACGGGTTTCAACCAAGGGGGCTGGGTGCTGCTGATGGTGCCGGCCATGTCGTGGCTGCTTATTTCGCCTGTTCGGATGTTCGCCTTCAAGTTTCAGAGTTTTGCTTTTAAAGGCAACGAGATCCGTTATATCTTTATTGCCCTGGCTGTTGTTCTGTTGGTCGCCTTGGGTATCCCGGCTGTCCCCATTGTCATTCTGCTCTACATCGCCATATCGGCCGTGGGATGGGGTATGTCGCTAAAGAAGCCTGGCTCAGCGGCTTGCCCTGAGAAATAGTTGTATATTTAAAATTTTTTAATTATATTTGCCCCGGATTTACGTTCCATGTCGAGGTTGACGAATAGAATATTGCTGGCAGCTTTGCTCGGTCTGTTCCTTACAGCGCCCGGCATCGTACGTTCGCAGGGTTTCAACGCCAGGACGCTGCAGCGTGCCCAGCAGCGCGGGGAGACGGGGAACCTTTACGGTACAAACCCTTACGAGCAGACCGGCGAGGAGGGAGAGGAGGGCCAGGACGGCCAGCCGCAGGATACGACCAAGAAGGAACGCCGGATCCGCAAGCCGCTCGAATCGTATTTTTTCAGCGATTCGATCCGCGCCCTGAACAATTTTCGCTGGAGCGTCAAGCGCGACTACAACCGCGTGGAGATAAGCCCGCTCGACACGACGCTCACCGACTGGCGGATCGACTACCCCTTCTTCCGCGAAGAGGTGGGCGACATCGCGCAGGGCGCCCTCGGGCAGACATCGCTGCCGATGAACTATTTCCGGCGGCCGCAGTTCTTTGATTTCAGTTTTGCGAGCCCCTACTATGCGTATACGTACGACATGGAGAACGTTCCGTTCTACAATACGAAGAAGCCCATCATCCGCATGACGTACCTCGAGTCGGGGCAGAAGCGTTTCCGGGAGGAGAACTTCAATATCATGCACGCGCAGAATATTTCGCCCACGACCGGGTTCAACGTCGACTACAAGGCACGGGGAACGCGCGGACAATATGTCTGGTCACGGACGAAGAACCACAACCTGTCGGTCGCCTTCAGCCATACGGGCAAGCGCTATTCGGTGCATGCGGCCTATTACAACAACCACATCGAGCAGCAGGAGAACGGCGGCGTGGTCGGGACGTGGGCCATCGCCGATACGACGTTCCAGATGCCTTCGGGCGTGCCCATGAAGCTGTCGGATGCCGAGGCGCAGAACACCTACCGCAACAATGCCTTCTTCATCACGCAGTCCTATGCCCTGCCGTTGCAGCGCGTGACGGAGAATGACTTTTCGCTCGCCGACCTGTCGGCGGTCTATATCGGCCATTCGTTCCAGTACAGTTCGTGGAGCAAGGTCTATTCGGACAAATATGCGCGGTATATCGACGAAAGGGCGCACCGGGACGAGCAGGGCAATTTCGTGCCCGATACGCTGGACTACTACCAGAACTGGTATATCAACCCCGACCAGACGCGCGACTCGATCTACGAGCGGGTGATTTCGAACCGCTTCTTCGTGCAGGCGCAGCCCTGGGATCGTAACGGCGTGGTAGGCACGATTGATGCAGGCATCGGTATCGACATGCATACCTACTCGCAATTCGAAATGAGGGATTACCAGACGGGAAAGTATACGAAGGTCAACAAGACCAGCTATTTCGCATACGGTTCCGTCGGAGGAAAGATAAAGAAATATGTCGACTGGGACGCGAACCTCAAGTTCTACCCGTCGGGATACAGAGGCGGAGACCTCACCATCGGCGCCCACCTGGCGCTGACGGGATATCTCCGCGGACACCCCCTGATTCTCGAAGGCCGGTTCACGATGGATCGGCGTTCGCCCAACTACTGGCAGGAGAATCTGTTCTCGAACCACTACGTGTGGTCCAACTCCTTGGCCAAGGAGAATGAAACCCGTATCGAGGCTTCGTTCCGCGTGCCGGACTACGCGCTGGAACTCGCCGCATGGCAGGGTGTCGTAAAGAACAAGATTTATTACGGCCCCGTCGGTCCCGGCGACTCCAACGTAGGCGTCCTGCAACACGACGGCAACGTCAGCCTGACGAGTTTGTATGCCCGCAAGGATTTCCGCATCGGCGGACTCCATCTGGACAACAGGGTATTGTTGCAGTGGAGTACAAATCAGGAGGTCATACCCGTTCCGCTCGTGAGCGCCTTCCTCTCGTACTATTACGAGTTCTGGGTGGTGCGCGACGTGTTGAGGCTGCAAATCGGTCTCGACGGCCGCTACAACACGAAGTATTACGCCCCGGGCTACAATCCGGCCCTGTCGGCGTTCTACAACCAGCGCGAAACCGAGGTGGGGAACTATCCCTACACCGACGTTTTCGTCATGGGCAAGTGGAAACGAATGCGCATCTTTCTGAAATATCAGCATGTCAACAGGGGGCTGTTCGGCAACGGCGACTACTTTTCCGTGGCCCGCTACCCGCTCAACCCCGGCATGTTCAAGATGGGTATTTCGTGGGGATTCTACGACTGATCGATCGGTGTACTGTACGGCACGCAGAGAGCTGCCCGCAACGTAAAACTTTATGTTAAAAAAGACATTTTTAACGTTCGTGTTCTTAACATTGCTGACTACCTTCTACGGTCTGAACGCCAATTTCGGCCCCTACGGCAACCGCACGGCAGGCAGTTTCATCGGCAGCGCCAAAAGGACGGAGATCGCCCACACCATCTCGGTTTACGACGAACTGATCCGTTCGGTCAGCGAAGAGGAGGGTTACGACTGGCGTCTGATGAGCGCCATCGCCTATCACGAATCGCGTTTCTCGCCCGACATCGTTTCGAAACGGGGCGCCGCCGGACTGATGCAGATCATGCCCGCCGTGGCGCGCCAGTTCAACGTGACGGGCGACCGGCTCCTCGATCCGGAGACCAACGTCCGGCTGGCGGCACAGGTGCTCTCGAAGATCGACGCCGGACTGCGTTTCGCGCCCGGCACGCCGGACGACGACCGGATGAGCATCATCCTGGCCGCATACAACGGCGGCATCGGCCACGTCAACGACGCACGCCGGCTGGCGCGCAGCCACGGCGAGAATCCCGATTCATGGGAGACCGTGGCCCGCTATCTGGCGCTCAAAGCGCTGCCCGAATACTACGAGCAGCAGGAGGTACGCTGCGGCCGGTTCACCGGCGGCAGCCAGACGAGGGCCTACGTCCGCGACGTTCTGAAACGCTACGACCGTTACTGCCGTATCGCAGCACGTTGAGAACCCGATCCCGATTCCGGAATAGAAAACAGCGAGGCAGTTTACCTCGCTGTTTTTTTATCGAACTGCCGCCAGCCGAAATTCAGTACGCGCCGTGCGGAAATCAACGGCCAACCTTCGCTGCTTCGGGATCGCGCCAAAAGCGGCAAAAGATCGAGCGGCGGAACGAGCGGAAGAGAATCCTTTCGCCGCACACCTACAACAGCAGCACGGCGAGCGTCGCGACGATGAACCCGCCGGCATAACCCGCGGCGACCTGGCGGATCGTGTGGCATCCCAGCCACAGACGTGCCGAGGCGAGCGCACCCGCCGCCAGCACGGCCACGGCCAGCGCACCGGTCAGGTTCCCTGCGTTGCCGAAGGTCAGCAACACGAGCAATGCCGCGGCGGCTCCCTGCGCAGCCAGATGAAGACTTATTTTCCAGTAGAAGGTCACCGCCAGACAGAACAGTTCGCAACAGGCGCCCGCCAGCATGAATTTGCGCACGATCATCGCCGAAGGAATCCGCGCCACCGTAGCGGCGCAGAGCAGGTAGCAGACGATACCGATCGCCAGCGGCAGAATCCGCTCGCGCCGGTCGTCGATCGCAAGCGACGAAATACGCCCCACCGAACGGAGCAGCCCCACCGAGAGCAACGGAATGACGGCCGTGTAGAGCACGGTCACCCACAGCAGGTAGAACTTGACCGACGCGGGGAAATAGGAGAGCTGGGTCGGTCCCGCCACCAGCAGCAAGATGACGTAGAGCGGCATCACCAGCGGATGCAGCACTACCGACACCGCTCTGGACAGGCGCGTGGGCAGGCTGCGGTCGCTACGGCGCAGTGCGGAAGAGGGATCGGCAATTCGGGATTCGTCCATCAGATCTGTTTTCGCAGACGCGCCACCGGAATGCCCAGCATTTCGCGGTATTTGGCCACCGTGCGGCGCGCGATGCAGTAACCTTTGTCGTTGAGTATATCCATCAGTGTCTCGTCCGTCAGCGGACGGCGCTTGTCTTCGTCGTCGATGCAGCTACGCAGGATGTTCTTGATCTCGTAACTCGAAACCTCCCCGCCCGATGCGGTCTGCATCGCCTCCGAAAAGAGCGATTTCAGGAGGATGATCCCGAACTGCGTCTGCACGTACTTGCTGTTCACCACGCGCGAAATGGTCGAAACGTCCAGTCCCGTGCGGTCGGCGATATCCTTGAGGATCATCGGGCGGAGCTTCGACTGGTCGCCCGTCTTGAAATACTCCTGCTGGAAATCCAGTATCTCCTGCATGGTGCGCATCAGCGTGTCGCGCCGCTGCTTGATCGCCGAGATGAACCACTTGGCCGAATCGATCTTGTTCTTGACGAACTGCACCGCCTCGCGGTTCTTCTCCTGCACGCGGCCGTCGGACGACACCATGTCGCGCATCATCTCCACGTAACGGCGGTTGATCCGCACGTCGGGAACATTGTAGGAGTTGAGCGACAGTTCGAAACGGCCGTCGTGATAGTCCAGGATGAAATCGGGCACCACGTAGGGCGCGGCGTCCGACCCGCCGTCGGAGTAGCCGTTGGCGGGCTTGGGCGAGAGGTGGCGGATCTCGGCGATGGCATCGCGGAACTCGTCCTCGGTGACCTGCAACCGCGAGATCAGCTTCTCGTAGTGTTTTTTTGCGAATTCGTCGAAATAGGAGGTCAGGATCTTGCGCGCCAGCCGCCGCGAACGGGTCGTCATAGGCAGTTGCGAGAGTTGCAGCAGCAGACATTCGCGCAGGT
>OJNU01000900.1_pt1 | contig 17803 bp, 20 predicted proteins | sample 1597941 | NCBI WGS metagenome assembly OJNU01 (sample SAMN01915228, study PRJEB22387) | human gut metagenome | isolation source: stool | host: Homo sapiens | place: USA | reverse complement strand
ACCAATGGAACGTGCTGCTTTCCTTTATACAGGAGACACTTGTAATACAGAATCCTACAGATAAAATAAGAAATACGACCCATTTCTTCATAATAAAACATCATTTCATTTTTTGACGAATGTTTCCCCGGATTTTGGAGAACCGGACCGTTTTCGGGTTTCGCCGCAGCCGTTATTGGCCGAGGGCCTGACGCAACGCCTTTGCCAGCTGGTCGGGACAGGATGTTCCCCGGCCTTTGCAATCGATGCCTTCGAGACGTGCGATCACGTCGGCAGCCTGCATCCCGCGCGTCAGCAGACCTATTCCCTGGGTATTCCCGTGACACCCGCCTTCGAAGCGGACGCTTTTGACGATATCTCCCTCCAATTCGATTTCGATGGATTTCGAACAGGTACCTTGTGTTTTATAAGTGAATTTCTTTGCCATTTCGAAAGAATTAGGGTGCAAATATACGAATAAAAGGAATCGAATTGTATTTTCAGTGTCCGATGTGTCGGAGTATTTCCGTGCGCACCGGAAATTCATGGTTTTTGCGCATTCGGATCCGCTTCGCTTCTCTTGAGCCTCTTATTTCCGGGTTTTTGATTCTGGCCGGCCGGTTTGGTTTTGCTATTTATTTCGGGCGACGATCGGATAATCGTATGTAAAACTCCCCTTCCCGATCACGGGAAAGGGAGTTCTCTTATTACAGTATACTTTTTTATTTCTGCTGTTGCTGCTGCAGGTCGCTCGTGTCGGCGACGACCATGTTTTTGTCGATGCGGAGCGTGACGTTGCCGTCCACTTCGATCAGGAGGGTCGTCTCCTTGATCTCTTTCACTACGCCGTAAATACCGCCGGCCGTGATGATCTTGTCGCCTTTCTTAAGGCCGGCCCGGAATTGAGCCATCTGCTTGCGTCGCTTCGATTCGGGGCGCCACATGAAGAAATACAGAACCAGAATCATCAGGCCGAGCATGATGAAGAGCGAATAGCCGCCGCCAGCCTGCGGTGCAGGAGCTGTTGCTTGAAGTAAGTTAATCATAGTTTTCTATTAATATTAATGTTTAGTCTTTTCTTTGGATCGGGACGAGCCGGGACAGGCGACGTGCCGAACTTAATTCTCGTTTTTTCTTCCGGACAGGACGCTTCCATCTGATCCTCGGCTGTTTCGATCATCGGTTGCTCTCATCTTTTCGGACCGGTAGCCTGTCTTTTGCAAAGATTGCCGAACTGCCTCCTGTTCCTGCAAAGATAGTGAAAGCCGAGAAGAAAACGGGAGCTTGCTCGCAGTTTTCCGAGGCGTATCCTATCTTCTGCAAAGATAGTCAAAGCCGGGTGTCGCACCAAATTATTCGAACGCTGGCGGCAGGTTCTGCCCGAACCGGTTCTTCCCGATCGAAACTCGCACGTACCGGGGATTCCTTCGAATATATCGGGGGATCCGTATTTCGGTTGCCTCCGTCGGATTTTCCGGTAAATATAGTTAAAATTTGCAGGAGTCGCAGCCGTTCGGCGCTCCTTTCCTGCGAATTAACAATTTCTTAATCGACAACGGCTTCGATGTAAATCCGTAACGGCTCCTCCGATCCCGACGCATAGAGTTTCAACAGTTTCATCTGCCAGCCGTGCTCGCCCCGCGAGTCGAACCGGACGCTGAACGGGATTTCCTCGCCCGGCTTCAGGGGCCGTCGGTCGAATTCCGGGGTGACACATTCGCACGAAACCTCGTAGCGGGTCACTACCCATGTCCGGGACGAAGTATTTTGCAGCCGAAACCGTTTGATGCCTGTTTCGCCGGAGTGGAGCCGTCCGAAACGGATCGTGTCCGAAGTACCTTCGGTGAGCGTTTCATCCGATATTTCGAGTGTCGGCCCACTCTGGACACTGCTCGTCCGGCGGGACTGACAGCCGATGACGAGGGCTACCAGCAATATGCAGAAAATGTGCCGCATCATATCAGTCCCCGTCCGGTTTTTTTGAGTTTTCCCTCTTCGGTCAGCGCCTCCACGATCTTATCCAGCACACCGTTGATAAACGTGCTGCTGCCGGGCGTAGAGTAGAATTTGGCGATATCGATGTATTCGTCGAGGGTCACTTTCACCGGAATCGAAGGGAAGGAAACCAGCTCGGTGATCGCCGTGGCCATAATCAGGTTATCCATGAAGACGATACGCTCCACGTCCCAGTTGCGCGTAAATTTTTCGATGTATTCCAGCCGCTCGTTGTAGTTGATGAGCGTCTTTTCGAACAGCGTTTTGACGAATTCGGCGTCCTCGTCGCTTTTGAATTCGGGCAGCATCTTCACGTCCGCGTGGGACTGGCGCATGTTGGAGATCGTGCGGATCACGAGCGTCAGAACGAATCCCAGGTCGTCGCTCCAGAGGATCGACTGCTCTTCCAGTACGTCGTCCAGCATGGGACAATCCTGCAACTCCTTTTCGAAGAAGGTGGCCAGAAGCGCTGCGTCGGCTTTGAACGAACTTTCCGAAGCGCTCATGTAAGCCTGGAAATAGTCCGTCGCCGCGAGTTGGTTGTAAAGTGTGCGGATGAGTTCGGGATATTTGCTCCAGCCGAGTTTACGGGCTGCCATTCGGTCATTCACCGTGTCGCTGTCGGCGATCATACGGATCACGGCGTTGTCGATGAAGCGGGTGTTGGGGTGGAGGTCTTCGTAGGTCGGCAGCTTTTTCTGTTTGGCCAGCTCCTGACGTTGCTGGGCATAATGCGCCAGTTCGACCGGAAGGGTCATCATCTGGAAATAAAGGTCATAGGTCTTGTCGATCGAATTCATCATGTTCTTTTCCGACGCGATCATATTGTCCGAGTCGGATTTGAGATGCGCATATAGGGCCTTTATCGCCTTGATTCTAAGCTGTCTTCTACTTAACATATATTTTCAGAACTTTGCGGCAAACGGGAGTATCTGCCGTTTGTCCGGTTTGCTTCGTGTCGGGAGGCGTGCGGGCTGCTTGTAAAACGAAGTCGCGTTTTACCGGGCGCGGTTCGCCCCGATACGAAAATTACCGGACAAAGGTAGGAAAAAAAGCGCTTGCCGCAACCTTTTTGCGCTTCTGGGGCATAAATAATCTTGTGTCCGCTCTTTCGGCAGGAGCTGCCGGGCCGATTCGTTGTCGTGCCGGTTTTTCCCGCCGCAGACCGGAATTCGGGATTGTTTGCTATCCATGTCCGCGGACCTTTCGCCCCGGCAAAGTGCGAATGAATTTGTCTTCGCTTTCGGTTTATCCTGAATCTTTGCCTTGTTCGCTTCGGCAAAATGCAAATAAATTTGTTTTTGCACTCGGCTTATTTGTATCTTTGACATAGTTATAGATAGGATGCGTCGAGAGAAAACTGCGAACAAGTTCCCGTTTTCTCCCTGCTTTCACTATCTTTGTACCCTATGGAAGAGATAAGTCAGAAAGAAGGGGCTGCCGTTCGCCTGCCTTACGATGTGATCGTCGTCGGTGCGGGCGCTGCGGGTATGATGGCTGCGGGTACTGCCGCACGGAACGGACACAGGGTTTTGCTGCTGGAAAAGATGGAGAAATCGGGCCGCAAGGTGCGTATTACGGGCAAAGGCCGTTGCAACGTGACCAACGCCCGGCCGCCTGAGGAGTTCGCCGGACAGGTGCGTACCAATGCCGAGTTTTTTTCGACCGCTTTCGCCGAGTTCAACAACAAGGCTACGATCAGATTCTTCGAGCGGCTGGGCGTGAAGCTCGATGTCGAACGCGGCGAGCGGGTGTTTCCTCGAAGCGGCAAGGCCTGGGATATTGCCAACGCACTGCTGGAATATTGCGTGGACAACGGCGTGAAGATCGTTTATGATACTCGTGTAACCGAAATAATGACGCTCAACGGTCGGGTTTTCGGCGTGCGGTACCGCAATAAACGGGGATTCGAGCGCAAGGAGGAGTGTCCGCGCGTTATCGTCGCCACGGGCGGCGTTTCCTATCCCGCCACGGGTTCGACCGGCGACGGCTACGTCTTTGCGGCCGATACGGGGCATGCGGTCGAACCGGTGCGGCCGTCGCTTACGCCGCTGGTGTCGTCCTGTCCCTGGATCAAAAATATGAACGGACTGTTGCTCCGGAATGTCCGTGCGACGCTCTGCATCGACGGCGAAGCCGTGCGCGAAGAGTTCGGCGAGCTGGGTTTCTCCGAGCGCGGCATCGAAGGCGCCGTGGCACTCCGTATGAGCCGGGATGCGGTGGACGCCCTGATCGACGGCAAGGGTGTCGGGCTGATGGTCGATCTGAAACCGGGGCTGACCGAGGAGATGTTGCGCGAGCGCATCGCCCGTGAGATGGCGGAGATGGGGCCCGAGGAGTTCTTCTCCGAATTGCTCCGCAAGCTCGTTCCGAAGGCGCTGGTTATTCCGCTTTCCGAAGAGGTCGGCGCCCACTCTAAAAATTACATCCGCAAGATTACGCCCGAGCAGATCGAACGGTTGGTTAAGCTCCTCAAGGGGATGGTTTTTCCGATTTCGGACTATGCGCCTTTCGAATATGCCGTCGTTACTGCGGGCGGTGTGAGCTGCGAGGATGTGAACCGCTATACGATGGAATCGCTCAAAGTCAAAGGACTCTATTTCGCCGGCGAGGTGCTCGATCTGGATGCCAACACCGGCGGGTATAATTTACAGATCGCTTTTTCGACCGGTCGTCTGGCCGGTATGCTCAAACAGTGAAACGGACCGGATGCAATCTACGCCGCCGCCTTCGCGGTATTTCCAGGCTGACCGACCGGCTCTCCCGGGCCCGTCATTTCCGGGGGCACGGCGTGCACTCGCCATTCGTTTACGGACTTGTGCGCGAGGCGTTTATGTTTCATAGGCTGCGCGACGGAGAGCACTGCCTTTACGATGCCCTGCGTCGGGTCGGAATCTTTCACCGGCGGGCGGTGCAGTTGCAGAACGCTTTTCTCTACTGCGGCTATCGGACGTTTGCGATAAGTGAAGGCAAAGCCGAACTTGTTCGGACTTTGCCGGATGCAGAAAACGAAAAAAGTAATTCGACATTTGTGATCGACGAGGGCAGAGGTTGTTCGCAGGTTACGCCGGGGAGGGAAAACGAGGCGAAAAATTCGACTTTTGGCCTGAATTGTGCGGGTCCGTACGACATGGTGATCCTGACCCGGAATTTTCCGGCGGAGGAGTTGTCTGCTGCTGCGGCTCGGGCTGCCCGGACAGGAACGACGCTCTGTGTGATGAATCCCTATCACGGTAGCGCACGCGGCGAAGCGTGTCGTCGGATCGTCCGGGAGCATCGTTCGACGACGGTCGATAACCGGGGCTATTTGCTGGTATTTAACAATCATTTGCCGAAACAACATTTCAAGTTATGAAGATATATACGAAGACAGGCGACCAGGGAACCACTTCGCTGGTCGGGGGGGAACGGGTGTTCAAGACCGACGAACGGGTGGAGGCCTACGGCTCGGTGGACGAATTGACCGCTTTCGTTGCCCTGCTTACGGACCATTTGCGGGGAGATGTGGGGTTGGAGCCCCGTGTTTGGGAGCTCGCACGCATTGCCTCCCAGTTGATGACTGTTGCTGCTACGCTGGCTGTGGGCGAAGGCGGAGCGGACAAGGTGAAAGGAATCGACGCCGAGGCTGTGAAGTTTCTCGAAGAGGCGATCGACCGTATGCAGGCTTCCGTGAAGCCGATTACCAAGTTCACTATTCCGGGCGGACATCGTGTCGTTTCGCTGTGTCATGTCTGCCGCACGGTTTGCCGTCGGGCAGAACGGGCGGCGCTTCGGGCCGATGCGAAGTATGGCGTCGCACCGGAGGTACTGATGTACCTCAACCGGCTGTCGGACTATTTCTATCTGCTGGGCCGCACGCTGACCGAATATTTCAGCGTGGAGGAAACCCTGTGGATTCCGTGACGGGATTTTATCGGTTTTTTTCGGAATTTCGTACGATCTGCCGAGGAGTTTTTTTTTCGTGTGCCGTAAGGACCCGACTCGGCCGATGCGTTTGAAATGCCGTTGAGAAAGACGCGTCGGAAACGATCCGGCGGAGGCAGTGGCGGTGTGCGGATAACGGCAGTCGAATTCCTGAATTCGTGATGCGGACAGGGGCTGTCGATACATGGCCGCTTTCGATGCGATTCGGAAATAATCGTGTGCGGTTGCGGATCCGCCGAACATTGTCGGTCTTTGCGAAACCGCTCTTTCGGTCGAGGCCGGAATGTGCGGATCGTTTCCTATCGCTATGTTTGTTCAAAAAAAATGGCAGAAGAAATTTTTATTCTTTTGATTTGTATTTCTCGCAGGATTTTATATATTCGCAACCTAATAATAAGGAAGCTGTATGTCAGCATGGACTTATTGTCTTGTGAGTTAATGATTTAAATTATTGCAGTTATGTATTGGACACTTGAGTTGGCATCGAAATTGGAGGATGCTCCCTGGCCGGCAACCAAAGATGAATTGATCGACTATGCCGTTCGCTCGGGCCTGCCGTTGGAAGTGCTCGAGAATTTGCAGGAGATCGAAGACGAGGGAGATATTTACGAATCGATCGAGGATATTTGGCCGGATTATCCTTCGAAGGATGATTTTCTCTTCAACGAGGACGAATATTAATTGTTCGCAAATCGGGTTGTTATACTTACCTGAAGCAGTCCGAGAGGGCTGCTTTTTTGTATGGAATTAGATCGTACCGGATTCAAATTGACGATTGCTTTCCAATTTTTTATTTAAATTTGTATTGTTTGTATTGCTTTTCACGAAGCGAAGTAGAAAATTATGGGACGTACATTTGTAGAATACTCGCACCCAGACGTTTTTTGAAAAATTCGTTTGATGATAATATCTAATTGTATAACGTAATCTACAAAAACTATATCATAAGATATGAAAATCGATGCTAAAGTTCAGTCTATATCTAAATTGAAGGATTATTTCTTTTTAGTGCCTGATTATCAACGAGAATATGTTTGGAAACCCGATGACGAGGTCGAGCAGTTTTTGATCGATATTGAAAATGAATATAGTCCCGATGCAAAAGAGCAGCGTAATTATTTTTTAGGATCTATCATCATTGTCAATAATGATAGATGTTTCGATGTCGTGGACGGACAACAGCGTTTGACAACTATTATGTTGTCTTTGTGTGTTTTCCGAGATTTATTAAAAAAGGAGACATTGAACAGCGCTCAGAAAAATTATTTACAGATTATAGAAAATCTACTTTATAACTTTGATATTGAATCGGGAGAGACCCGTGTACGCTTAGAATTGCAGTATGAAGAGAGTCATGATTATTTGACAGCCTTGATACAGGAGCAACCTTACAATGGAGTGCGATCCCCATCTATAGAGCGAATGCAGGATGCCTATACGAAAATACTTCGACACTTTCAATTATATGCCGGGATTGATGAGTTGATAGATTTTGCGAAATATTGCTTGACAAAGATAGAACTCGTTGTAATCGAATCTCAAGATTTGAGTAGTGCATTGAAAATTTTCGAGACGATCAATCAGCGAGGGGCGGGATTGAATGCTATGGATTTGGTCAAAAATTTGCTGTTTAGTAATACCAAAGAGTCGGATTTTGCCAAGATAAAAGATATATGGAGGGAGATTATTCAAAATCTTCAGGAATGTTCTGAAGATCAAAAACCCCTACGATTTTTGCGATATTTTCTGAGTGCCCGATATTATAATGGTATCTTGCGAGAAGATGATATTTATAAATGGATTATATCTTCTGAAGGGAAACAGGCTACGCAATATGAAAAGCATCCGGTAGACTTTGCAAAGGAGATACGCTGTATGTCCAAACGGTATTCAGAACTTGTAAATGCCACTGAATTACAGCGGGATGGGTGCTTGTATCCTCACGTGACAAATATAGGCTTTATTAATAAATACAAATCCAGACAGCATTTGATCCTGTTATTGTCTTTGGGAAGCAATGCGGATGTGCCGGCAATCGAATATTTGGCCAAACAAATAGAGAGTTTTTTCTTTTTCAGCTCGACCCTCAGGATCCAAGCCAAGACGAATGAATCCTTGTTTGTCCAATGGGCGGAGAAATTACGTAATCTTACGACGATAGATGAAATTGCCTGCGTGATAGAGAAAACGATGTTACCTTATTTGCTGGATAAGGTAGGGGTATTTAAAGCCGAATTCATAACTTTGAGTCATGGGGTTTATAATCCCTTGTATCGGTTGCGCTATGTATTGGGGAAGATAGAAAATACGGTGTTGGAAAAATTGCACAGCCCGGTCTGTGGACATCAATTTTATAATGATTTGCAAATAGAACATATTTTACCTCAATCACCGAAAAATGGAAGTATTCCACTGGAGTTTTTGTCCGAGGAGGAGTATTACTCCTATGTGTATCGATTGGGTAATGTCACGTTGATCGAAAGCATGATTAATCAGGCCGTGAATAATTATAATGATTTATCGACAGATCAATGGTTTTATGACAAGCAGTCGGAGTATGGCAAATCGTCTGTTTGTCTGACGAAATTACTCGATAGTAAATTTTATATCGGAGTAAATACAGCCTTGAATCGATTCAAAAATGATTTCCAATACAATTTTACCGGTTGGAACAAGTCGTCTGTTGAGGCGAGGCAAAAAATATTATTGGAGTTGGTGTTCGATACGTGGAGAATTAACGATTTAAGATTGGATCGGGTAAAATGAACTTAAAATGGATGAGGATTCCGGCTGCTGCTTATAATGGTTTTTTCCGGATTGCCGGCGGATGTCGATCCGGCCGGAATCATTTATTTGTGTTGCTTTTCCGCGATATAGAACAGGTCGAAGCAGTCGTCCGCTACCGGTCCGATGCGGTAGTCTTCCATGGTGATCGAACGGGTCAGGGAGTCGTTGTCCCGGAGTAGGCGTCGGCGGTTGAGGCGGTTGAGCAGGTCGTAGGGGAGTTGCAGCATCCACCGGGGCAGCCGGTGTTGTAGGTCGAGCACGTCGAAACGGGTGATGCGCCGAACGCCTTGGCGGTTTTTTTCGTAGTATTCCATGATCCGTTCATTGCCGAAAACGCCGAGGGCCTCCACTGACGCAAAGGCGCTGCCGAGCAGGTTGCGGAGTTGGTCGGGATTGTATTCCCTGACGTGCCAGGGGTTGCGTGTCAGCGTCATGCGGATATTGGGGGTGGTCAGGATGAACTTGCCGCCCGGACGTAGTACGCGGTGCACTTCCCGTACCAGTTCCATGTCGTGTTTGATGTGTTCGATCACCTGAAAGGAGATGACGTAATCGAAGCTGCCCGACGGCAGGTCGAGAGGGGGAACTACGGCTTGCCGCATCTCCACGTGCGGGAACGGAGGCCGTTCGCCCGCAGGTTCGATTTTGTCGAGCGTGAGAAAGCTGGAGGCGTGGGGGGCGACTATTTCGATGCCGTAACCCGTGCCCGTACCTATTTCGAGTACGTCGCCGCTGATTCGCCGTGCTGCCTCGTGATAGGCCAGTTGCGAACGCTGGAATACGTAGTTGTCCGATATGTCGCGCGATACGCGTTCCGCCGTGAGTATTTTAGCCATTGTGCCCGGTCAGTTTTACACCGTTCTGCGTGATTTCCACTGCGCCCCGCTTGAGGAGCATGCCCAGCGAGCGTTTGAACACTTTCTTGCTCATCTGCGTCCGTGCAGCGATTTCCGCCGGGTCGCTGTCGTCGTTCAGGGGAAGCGAACCGCCGTTTTCGTGGATCATCGAAAGCAGCGTTTCCGCCGAATGGCGCACTTCGGCGACTCCCTGCTGTTGCAGGCTGACGTCGATGCGGTTGTCTTCCGTGATGCGTGTCACGTATCCCTTCAGACGGTCGCCTACGTCGATGCGGCGGAAAAGCTGGTTGCGGTAGATCATGCCCCAGTGACGGTTGTTCACGATCACCCGATAGCCGATCGGGGATTCCGAAGCCACGAGCAGCGAAACCTCTTCGCGGGGCTTTACCGTGATAACGTCGTTATTGACGTAGCTTTTGAATTTCATGGTCGCCACGCAGCGCCCCGTTACCGAATCTACATACATGTAAACCAGGCAGTTCCGTCCGGCCAACACGCCTCCCTGCTGGTTGCGGTTGGGCAGGAACAGGTCTTTGCCCGCGAGTCCCCAGTCGAGGAATGCGCCGTGCAGGTTCTTGTCCACTACGCGCAGGAATCCCGCTTCTCCTTCGCGCAGCTTCGGCGTTTCGGTCGTGGCGACCAATCGGTCTTCCGAATCGTGATAGACGAATACTTCGAGCGTATCGCCGACCTTGTTGGCCAGAGAAACATAACGGTTGGGCAGCAATACTTCGTTCTGTTCGTCGTCGATCAGATAGAGTCCGTAGTCCGAGATGCGGTTTACGGTGAGGGTTTGTGTGCGTCCTGCTTTGAGCATAATGGGTATTTTATCTTGACAAAAGTACGTTTTATTTTTGCCGAAAGCAATTTTTGAGCGAAGTTCCTGGGGGCGGAGGGGGCGGTTCCGGAATATTTCGTCTTGTCGTGAGATGCGATGTGGTTCGGAATTGAATTTTCATTTGTACCGGACTTTTTGTATATTTGAAATATAAATGGGGAGCTGTATATGGTGTGATGTTTTCAAGTATATATTGGGGTTGTGGTTATTTCGTTAATCATAATGACTGCTTCACAACAATTAATATTTCAAGCCTGCTCCCCTCCTTGAATATATTACAGATTATTCAATAATTAAACAAACTATGATATTACTCTTGTTTATTATTTGTATAGTTAATCTTATAACATTCTATAATGTGGATTATAAATATTACAAAGAACACGGAGAGTGGAACGATCATCCTAATACATACGGTGGAACATTTAGAAATTTAACAGCAGCTTGTGTTACATTTGCAATAGCTGTTGCTCTTCTTCTTGACAAATATTTAGGATAATCGAACGAAAAGAAGCGAGTAGCGGGAAATTTTATTTTAGTAAAAAAACGAATGGCGATATGGAACTGAAAGTGGCTTTGTGTCAATTCGACATGGTGTGGGAAGATACGGCGGCCAATTTGCGGACGGCCGGGAGAATGGTTGCCGAAGCGGATGCCGATCTGGTGATTTTGCCCGAGATGTTCGCTACGGGATTCGAGACCGATCCCGGTCGGGTCGCGCAACCGATGTCGGGTGAAATCGTGCAGGAGATGACCCGCTGGGGCCGGACGACGGGCAAGGCCGTCGCTGGCAGTCTGATCGTCGAAGAGGAGGGGCGCTATTACAACCGTCTGCTTTTCATAAAACCTTCGGGCGAGCGGGTGCAGAGCGACAAGCGGCATCTCTTCTCCATCGGCGGCGAAGGAGCTAATTTTTGTCCGGGACGGGAGCGGGTCGTCGTCGAATACGGCGGCATTCGTTTCCTGCTTCAGGTTTGCTACGACCTGCGCTTTCCCGTATGGAGCCGCTGCCGGAACGATTACGACGCTATTATTTACGTCGCTTCGTGGCCTGCGGGCCGCCGTGACGTGTGGCGGACGCTGCTCCGGGCCCGGGCGATCGAGAACCAGGCCTACGTATTGGGGGTGAACCGTACGGGGGACGACCCCCGGCTGCATTATTCGGGCGATTCGGCCGTGATCGGCTGTAAGGGAGAAACCCTTGCCGAAGCAGGGGAGGGGCAGAGGCTTTTGACCGCACGGCTCGATATGGACGAGCTGCGTCGTTTCCGCGAGAAATTTCCCGCCTGGCGCGATGCCGACGATTTCGATCTGAAGTGATCGGATGTTCCTCGATGATCGGCAGGACAGTTGGCTGTTTCAGCGCTTTTCGTTAAATTTGTTTCAGGAGATGTTTGTTTCCCGGGAAATGATTCTATTTTTTCCGTTTTTCCTCCTGTTTAGGTCGTTTATCGGTGAAGTGGCCGGAGTCTCTTTCGCAGTGAAAAAAATGATATATATTATTCTCCATGAAAACGACATGCCTTTTATTGACTTTGTTATTTGTGATCGGATTGACGGCCTGCTCTAAATCCGACGACCCTTTGCCGGAGAAGGTGTTTCAGGATGTAAACAAGACGGCAGAAGATTATTTGGCCGAAGAACCCGATCTGGAAGATTACTACAATTTTTTCCGGTTTCAGAATGACAGCGATCACACGTTGTATTGGGGCATCAATACAAAATTCTCGACAATAATGGGTCTTTATTATTGTCGTCCCGGACAGCAGGCTACGGATCTGATAACGATGGAATACTATCCGGGATTGCATGATTATGACATTTTAATTGACAATTTAATGGCTGTAGGGTGGATTGAGTTTTATTTCGATCTTCCTGCTCCTGATGATTTGCCTGATTGGAGAGTTCCGAATGAATTTCAGGATACGTGTGCGATGTATGTTTTTACAGCTTTGGAGCCGAACAGTCCGAAAAAGACTCCCAAAGATCCTTCACAATGGAAATTTGAGAAGTTCTCCGATCATAGCGTCCGCTGGACGTACCGTGTCACGAATGCGGATTATGACGAAGCGGTGCGACAGACCGAAGAACGCTGGGCCGAAAAAGACGACGAGGAGTAATAGGAGAGAAGATGTCTTGCGGCGGTCCGCAGGACCTGAAAGACCGGCGCCCGGAATATCTGATATTCCGGGCGCCGAAGTGTATGATTTCCGTTTTTCCGCCGTTACAAAAGGGAGCTAAAGATCCGTTTCGTCCCAGCCGAGGATCTTGCAGAAGTCGTACTCCTCGGGGTTGGACAGGTATTGGCGTGCCGCTTCGTAGTCGGGCGGGGTAATAGCCATCAGGATATTATCTACTACGGCTTTGAAGCGGTCGGACGAGATGTCCACCATGCGGGGCAGGATCTTGCCCGTCGCGGGGTCTTGCAGGTCTTTCAGGTAGAGGGGTTCGACGTTGCCGCAGCCGTCCACATAGACCATGCAGCCTGTCTTGCCTTCGCTGAAAAGCTTGTAAACGCCGATACCCAGCTCCGAGCAGTACGTCAGGTCGTATGCCACCGGCGTCTGCCCCCGGATTTCGTAACCCAACTCCACGGGGCGGGTCTGTACGTTGAGTTTCAGCTCCGCGAGCCGTTGGTCGAGCAGCATGCTGAAGAAACAGGCTTTCGACACTTTGCCCAGTTCGGGATGACCGTGCGCGTCGTAGGTGAAGTGAATACCGCACGAGGAGAGTTCCGCCTCGCTCAATTCGTGGAACACGCCTTCGGATATGACCGCCGCGCCGTAGTCCATGCTGACGATCCGGCGCTTGACGATGGACGAAACCATCAGACGGATGATCTTGTCGATGGTGATCGGCGTTTTGTTGAACATTTCGGGAATGACGATCATCGGGTAGTGGCACGCCTCGCCGATACCGAAGGCCAAGTGTCCGGCACTGCGGCCCATCGCCGACATGACGAACCAGTTGCCGCTGGTGCGGGCATCGACATAGACGGCCCGGGCGATCACCGCACCCTTGTCTTTAGCCGATTCGTAGCCGAAGGTCGGCGCGCAGTCGGGCAGCGGAAGGTCGTTGTCGATGGTTTTCGGGACGTGTATGTTAGCGATCGGATGACGCTTTTCTTCCAGAAATTTGGCCACGCGGTTGGCCGTCGATGCCGTGTCGTCGCCGCCGATGGTCACCAGCAGCTTGATGTTGTTCTCGGTGAAGAACTGCCAGTTGAAACGCTTCTCGAAATCTTCGTCCGAAGGTTTGAAGCGGCTCATGCGCAGGAACGAACCCGCGAGGTTGAAAATTTCGTCCGCTTTGAGGAAGGTGATGTTCTCCGTGGCGGGCGCTTCGCGGAAGAGCCCCGTGAAACCTTTGTGGAGTCCGATGACGCTGTATCCCTTCTGCAGGAAGGTTTTTGCCACGCTGCCCACTACCGTATTCATGCCCGGTGCCGGGCCGCCGCCCGTGAGAATGGCGATCGCTTCGTTTCGTTTGGTCATATCGTATCTGATTTTATAGCTCATTGACAGCACGAAATTAACGTGCCGAAAATACAATTATTTCGTTCGTACCGGAAAAAATATGGAGGCTTCCCGAGGGAGCCTCCATACGTTCTCGGGAGTAATGAAATGGATTACTCGATTACGGTGACGTTTATAGCTTGTTCGCCTTTAGCTCCGTTTCCAAGTTCGAAAGCGACTTTCTGTCCTTCGTTCAGCGTTTTGAAAGAATCGGATACGATGCCTGAAAAATGTACGAAGACCTCTTTGCCGTCTTCGCGGGTAATGAATCCGTAGCCTTTCTTGCTATCGAACCATTTAACTTGACCTGTCATAAATGAATATTGATTAAAAATGTATCAGCAAAGAAAGGTAAAAAGTGTTGATTCTCAAAATTTTTTCGCAATTATTTTTGCACGTTTTTTGTTCCTCGAAAAAATAGTTATATTTGTTCATCCGTATTATCTGTAAAAAGTTTGAAAGCTATGGGCAAGAAAGTAAAATGGGCGCTATTGACGATGCTGGGTTTTGCAACGGCTTGTTCGACAGTGAAGAACGCTCCTCAGGGAGAGCCGCAGGACCAGGCTCCGGATTCGGCCCGGGTCGAAAGACAGATCCGCCTGATGTACGGCGTGCGTCCTCCGGTACCTGTCGAGGAGGTCGAACGTCAGCAGGCCATCCGTGAGAAGACAGCCCGCAAGGAGGTTAAAAAGGCACAACGGGCCCGTGAGAAAGAGGCTCCGGCTTCCAAAAACGAATAATCGCCGATGACGGGACGAAAGCTCGGGTTGCGCAAGCGTATCGGGCTGCGCCTTTTTTCCGATCTTTATGCGGAGAAGATCGCCGAACACAAGCTGCGTACGCTCTTTTGGGAGTGTACGCTGCGTTGTAATTTGGCGTGCCGTCACTGCGGCAGTGACTGTCGGGTCGATCCCGGCGTGCCGGACATGCCGTTGGCGGATTTCCTGAAGGTGCTCGATGAGGAGGTTACGCCCCACAACCGCCCGGAAGATGTCTTGTTGATCTTTTCCGGCGGAGAGGTGCTCGTGCGCAGCGATCTGGAGGAAGCCGGCCGGGAGGTTACCCGCCGGGGCTATGCCTGGGGGATGGTGACCAACGGTCTGGCGCTCGACGCCGACTGCTTGCGAAGTCTGATGGATGCGGGGCTGAGATCCATTTCGATCAGTTTCGACGGCTTTGAGGACGCTCATAACTACATCCGACGCAATCCCCGCAGTTTCGGGAAGGCGCTCGACGCGATCCGGTTGATCGTGAGGGAACCCCGCTTGACCTACGACGTGATTACGTGCGTCACCTCGCCGATGGTCGCCCGGCTCGGAGAGTTCAAGGAGCTGCTGATCGCCGAGGGGGTCAAGTACTGGCGTATTTTCTCGATCTTCCCCGTCGGCCGGGCCAAGGACGATCCGACGCTCACGGTTACCGACGCACAGTTCCGCGAGGTGCTGGAGTTCATAAAGCGTACCCGTAAGGAGGGACGCATCGACTTGAGTTACGCCTGCGAAGGCTTTCTGGGCGGTTACGAAGGCGAGGTGCGGGACGATTTCTACCAGTGCGCCGCCGGGGTTTCGGCTGCCTCGATCCGGGTGGACGGGGCGATTTCGGGCTGTACCTCCATCCGGGCCAATTTCCATCAGGGGAATATTTACCGGGACAGTTTCTGGGACGTGTGGCAGAATCGCTTCGACAAGTTCCGCGACCGCGAATGGGCCCGCAAAGGGGAGTGCGCCGATTGCAAGATGTGGCGTTTCTGTCTGGGCGGCGGTATGCACCTGCACGACGACCAGGAGCATCTGATGTACTGCCACTACAAGCGATTGCAATAGTCGGAAACACAATAGGAGAGAGACTGTCTAACAGGTCCCTGAAATTGAAAATCGTCCCTGTCAGAGATCATTCCGACGGAGCATTAAAATCGGACTTGTTAAACAGCCTCTCTTTGCGTTATGTCCGGTGAGGCGAACGGTTTTTTCCGGTTCGGATGTTCCGGTCTTATTCGAGCTTATGTACGAAGCTCTTCACTTCCTTGCGTTCCCGGGGCAGCGTTTCCCGGGTGCGGAACGGCTCCGCCAGCCGGTCGGCCGGGCCGGGATAGCCGAGCGTCATCATCGTTACAGGCTCGATCTTTTCCGTGTCGAGGCCCAGCAGCCGGGTGCAGGCTTCCACGTCGAATCCGGCCATCTGATGCAGTTGCATACCCATCGAGGCGGCTTGCAGGGCGATCGAGATGTTCGCGGCGCCCACGTCGTGCATCCAGTGCCGGTTATAGACATCCGTCCCCGGGAAATTCTTGTATCCGCAGGAAACCAGTAACACCGGAGCATCGGGCGCCCAGGCTCGATTGCCTCCGGTGAGGCACTCCGCGAGCCGGGCATGAGCTTCCGGATATTCGCGAGTCGTATAGTAATATGCCCACTCCTGGGCATTGTTGCAGGAAGGAGCCCAGCGTGCCGCTTCGAACAGCAATGCCAGTTGTTCTTCATTGACGGGACGGGAATCGTATGAGCGGGGGCTCCATCGCTCTTCGATGGCTTTTATCAGTTTCATATCGGTAAATAGTAGGATGTGTTCTGGTAATCCGCAAATTTTGTGCCCCGTGCATTACCGGATTTCGGGAAGATGTCCCGCCGGTTCCGATAGACGGTCGATGCGCAGTCGGGCAGCCGCTGCGTTCGGTGGGTGGCTGTGAAAAAACTTGTCTGTAAGCTGCGGTCCCGGTTTTTGCCGAAAAGCTGGATGATATGGCGGTTTTCGGAAGAAGAGGGGCAGACCTGAAATTGAGAACTCCCTGATGAAACTCTTTGTGTCCGTGTGGCCTTTCGCCGACTACAACGGCAGTTTACGACGATAAAAAAACTTTCCCGTAAAGGAAAGATTACTCTGATTTTTCGAAGCCCCGGATTGCGTCGCTCTGTTTCGCTTTCGGACGAGACCTTATATTGGGTGTATAAAAATCAAAGATTCCGCTTGGCCAGGCGGAATCCTTTTTTCTTGTGTCCTTACTTTCGGCGATGAATAGCCGCCGTATGCCCATCATAAAAAAACCTTTGCCTTAAGCAAAGGTTTTGATTTTTGTCGGGGAGACTGGATTCGAACCAGCGACCTCCAACTCCCGAAGCTGGCGCGCTAACCGGACTGCGCTACACCCCGAACAAGTGCCCTTATCGTTTTAAGAGCGCACAAAGATAAGTTTAAAATCCGAAAAGACAAAATTATTTCCGAAAAAACATTCTTCAAAAATAACGGACCGGACTCAAAAGCCCCGCAGCGGACGATCGCGGCCGCCTCGCAGCAAGCCTCGCAGCAAGCCTCGCAGCGCCCGGTCCGCCCCGGCGGCGGAGGAGGAGGAGGAGGAGGAGGAGGAAAATCCCGGCTTCCGGAACAAGAGACCGATTTTTTCGTATAATTGATACCGCAACAACGCTTTCACGGGCCAGGAGGCGCAACCGCCCCGGATGCAATCCGGTTTTGCGGCCGCCCGTTTTTTCATGTTTACAGACAATGACCGCCAAACTGCTGCTCATACTCCGCTTCTACCGCTCGGCGATGCTCCTCTTCTGCGGAGCGGCGAGCCTCGCTCTGGCATGGGTCGCCAAGGTCCACGGAACGCCGATCGTCCCGGCCCTGCTGTTGGGAAAGGCTTTGATTTACCCGCTTTTCCTCTACGTGTGGATCATCCCGCGCTATTCCGATGAATTCTACTATTACCGCAACCTCGGCATCCGCCGCCGAACACTGCTGGGCGTAAGCTGCGCCGCGGGCTTTGTCCTGTGTTATGTATTGTTGAAACTGACGGCCCTTTTCCTGTATGAACCCCTCTGAAAAACATACCCTCGAAATCGACTCGGTCGAATTGTCGTTCGGCGACCGGCGTATCCTTTCGGGCGTATATCTGGCGGTCGAGACGGGCG
>OJNU01000892.1_pt1 | contig 17870 bp, 18 predicted proteins | sample 1597941 | NCBI WGS metagenome assembly OJNU01 (sample SAMN01915228, study PRJEB22387) | human gut metagenome | isolation source: stool | host: Homo sapiens | place: USA | reverse complement strand
CTTTGCGGAGGTACTGGAGCGCAAAAAAGGAGTGGCTGATTTTTATGATCACGATCTGGGTACCGAAACGACTGGTTGAAGTAGACCTCTATAACGTAGCAGCCCGCAGCCCGCAGGCGCTGGCCGAGCTGAGCGAGAACAGCTACGCCCGGCGGGTGCAGTATGCCGCCCAGAAGGTGCGCGGCTCCGGGGCAAAGATCGTTATGCTGACCGGCCCTTCGGCCAGCGGCAAGACCACCAGCGCCCACTGCATCGCCCGCGCCCTGGAGCAGCAGGACACCCCGGCGCAGGTCATCAGTCTGGACAATTTCTTCAAGGGGGCGGAGTTCTACCCCCGCCTGCCGGACGGCACGCTGGACTATGAGAACCCCGATACGCTGGACCTGCCCCTCATCAAGCAGTGCCTGCGGGAGCTGAGCGAGACCGGCAAGACCGCCCTGCCCGTCTACGACTTCTCGGCCGAGAAGCGCTCGGACGAGATGGAACCCATCGACCTGCAGGGCGGCGTGTGCCTGGTGGAGGGCATCCATGCCCTGAACCCGGAGCTTACCGGCCTTGTCAAGGGGGATGACATCTACCGCATCTATGCCGGTCTGCGGGAGGAATACTGCATCGACGGCCGCCGGGTGATCAATACCCAGGATATCCGCCTGTGCCGCCGCACCCTGCGGGACGCTGCCGCCCGGGGCCGCAGCCCCGAAAAGACCCTTGCCATGTGGGACCGGGTGCTGGACGGCGAGACCCGGTATATCAAGGGCTTCAAGACCACGGCAGACTTTTTGCTGGACACCTCCTTTACCTATGAGCTGGGCCTGATCTCCAGGCTGCTGGGCATCGTGCGCCGCCAGTTCACGCTGGAGGGCCACAACGCCGAGCTCTGGGACGAGACTGCCCGCCGCTTTGAGCACGTGGTCCCGCTGGATCTGGAGCTTCTGCCCGCCGACAGCATGCTGCGGGAGTTCTACGGCAGTGCCGTAAAATAAAATCGCGCTCTGCGGGGAAAATGTTCCATTCTCTTGTTCAAATGCGAAAAAACTGTTTCCAAATCCGCACGAAACTGTAAAAGTTGCGGTGGATTCGTTGCAATCAGTGCCTGAGTGCGCTATAATGAAACCATCATCTGACAGCACACACAGGGCCAATGCCCGTAAGAGAGGTGTCATTATGGATTTCAATAAGATCAAGGAAATGGGTCTGGAATATGCGGAAAAGGGCCGCAACGCCGCCATGGATCTGGCAGAGTGCGGCAGAACGCAGGCAAAGATCGTCTCGGAGCAGACCAAGCTTGCCCGGGCACAGCGTCAGCTGGGTGCACTGGTCTACAGCCTGGCCAAGGGCAACGAGGAGAACCAGCCCCTTGTGGATAAGTATATCGAGATGATCGGCAGCATCGAGGCCAACCTGAACGCCCTCAAGGAGAGCCTTGGCCCCGCTGCCGAGGTCATCACCCATGATCTGGACGAGGAGCCCGCCGAGGGCAGCGGCATCACCGTTGAGCCGACCGTGGAAAAGGACAAAAAGCCTGACACGGACAAAAAGACCTGCCCCCAGTGCGGCGCGCCGGTCTCTGAGGATGCGCTGTTCTGCAACAAGTGCGGCGCACAGCTGTAACGCAAAAGCCTTGAAAGGGCGGTGTCCCCGTAGGGGGATGCCGCCCTTTCTGCACAGAAACAGGGCAAAGTGTGAAAATTCTGGAAACAATTGAAATGAAAAGCCGGAAAATGCGCTTGTCCCCTTGAAAAATCGCAGATTCTGCGGTACAATCGAGCTCAGGTTTTTGAGCAGAGGAAAGGGGAGTGCACCCATGCAGGACTGGCCTGAACGGGAACGCTACACGGCGGAGGATCTGCTGCAGATCATCCGCATTCTGCGCGACAGAGAAAACGGCTGCCCCTGGGATAAGGTGCAGACCCACGCTTCCATCCGGAAGAATTTTCTGGAGGAGACCTGCGAGGCGCTGGAAGCCATTGATGCCGACGACGCAGCCATGATGCGCGAGGAGCTGGGCGACGTGCTGATGCAGGTGGCGTTCCATACCGTCATTGAGGAAGAGCGGGGCCGGTTCGATTTCGAGCAGGTCTGCCGGGAGGTGTGCGAGAAGCTGGTGTTCCGGCACCCGAACATCTTTGCCTCTTCGGCGGCTGAAAATGCCGGTATAAACAGCTGGGATGCGCTCAAAAATAAGGAAAAGGGCCGCACCACGCTGGCGGATGAGCTGAACACGGTTCCGGCTACCCTGCCCGCCCTGATGTATGCCCAGAAGATGCAGAAGCGTGCCGCCCGCAAGGGCGCGTTTGCGCAGACGGCAGAGGATGCCGCCGCTGCCCTGAAGGCTGCCGAGCGAGGCTGGGAGGAAGCGGTGCCGGAAAATGCCGCCGAGCGGGCCGGGGCGCTGCTGTTTGCAGCGGCCAATGCCATGCGGCTGGCCGGTGTGGACGCGGAAGAGGCCCTGACCTTTGCATCCGGGCGGTTCCGTCAGGAGCTGCTGCAAAAGACCGAAGATTCAGACGAGCAGGAACGCCCTGCCACTGTCTGATAGAAAAAGCTGAGTAAAATTTTGTGGAGGTACCCCATTATGACCAAGACCGATCTGATCGCACAGGTTGCAGCAAACACCGAGATGAGCAAGAAGAGCGCCGAGCTGGCTGTCAACGCCGCTTTCGACGCACTGAGCAAGGCAATGGCTGAGGGTGAGAAGATCACCATCTCTGGCTTTGGCACTTTTGAGATCCGTGAGCGCGCAGAGCGCCAGGGCATCAACCCCCGCACCCGTGAGCCCATTACCATCGCTGCTTCCAAGAGCATTGTCTTTAAGCCGGGCAAGGCTCTGAAGGATACCCTGTAAGTTTGATCTTTGCCGCCGGGGCCGCAGTGGTTCCGGCGGTTTTTTTGTAAAACCTCTCAGTCAACGCTTCGCGTTGCCAGTTCCCCTGTCCGGAGGTGCGGCGGTGGACAAAGCGCAATGATGGAGAGGGCCTGCTTTTCTGGAGGATCATAACATGAGACTGGATAAATACCTGAAAGTTTCGCGGCTCATCAAGCGCCGCACCGTGGCAAATGAGGTGGCCGATGCGGGCCGCATCCTCATCAATGGCAAGATCGCCAAGGCCAGCCAGGCGGTCAAGGAAGGGGACATCATCGAGGTCACCTTCGGCAACCGGCCCATCAAGGTAAAGGTGCTCTCTGATGTGGAGCCCCGCACCAAGGATGTGGCCCGGGAGATGTACGAAATCATTTCGGAATAACCTCTCAGGTGCTTTGCACCAGCTCCCCTAATAGGGGAGCCAGGTTTATGCTGCTGCATCTTTGCCTCGCCTATTAGGAGAGGTGGCAGCCCGAAGGGCTGACGGAGAGGTTCTATCCCGCAAGCTGTTTGCATAACCTTCACCAGAAGGGGGAGAGGTGCATGGCAGAGCAGGCGGGGAACAGCGACCTCATCCTGGAGAACCGGGAAAAGCTGACGGTAACAGGGGTCAGGCGGGTACTGCAGTGCAATGCGGAGAGCGCCGCCATTGAAACAGCCCGGGGCGTGCTGCAGCTGGCCGGGGCACAGCTCAACGTGACCAGCCTCGACCTCGACAGCGGGGAAGTGAAGCTGACGGGCCGCATCGACACGGTGGAGTACACCGCCGCGCGCACCCCGGGCGGCTTTCTGTCCCGGCTGCTCCGCTGATGGCACCGGCCCTTGCGCCCGCACTCATCGGGCAGGAGGCGGCTGCCTGCGCCCTGCTGGGCCTTGTGCTGGGCAGCGTGCGCGCGGTGTTTCCGGTCAGGGGGCGGGCGGCGTTCCTGCCGGATATGGCCCTTGTGGGGGCTGTCCTGCTGGGGCTGCAGAGCTATGCCGCCGCCCTGAGCGCCGGGGGCGTGCTGCGGTGGTATATGCCGGGCAGCGCCTTTCTCTGTGCTTTTGGGGCCGAACGGCTTCTGCGGCCTGCCCTGCAGGCAATGGAACAGGGGCTGTTCTGGCTGGCGGCGGGGCCGCTCCGGCTGGCCCGGCGGGCATTGCAGCCGCTGGCAGCAGCCCGCAAAAACCGGGCGGAGCAGGCCAGAGCGCGCCGCGCGCAAAAAAGAAGCGCAAAAAAACCGAAAAAGAACTTGCCAAGCACACGGCGGTTGTTGTATAATTCTAACGTATCAAAGTAAGAGTACAGGCGTTTCGGGCCTGCTGAGCACAGGAGGCGCTGAAAAATGGCAAATACCACCCGGAAAAAGCGCAGACGCAGCCCGTTTGTGCGGACGATCCTTCGTCTTTTCTTCATTCTGCTGCTGTTGAGTATGCTGGTGGCCTACATCTCCAATCAGGTGTCCATCAGTTCCCGGCGTGCGGAATTGCAGACGCTGAGCGAGCAGATCGAACAGCAAAAGACCCAGAACGAGGAGATGAAGCGCATCCTCAGCGGCGATGCTGACGATGTGACCGAGTGGGTCGCCCGGGATTCTTACAACTACGCAGCCCCCAACGAGCGCATCTTTGTGGATGTGACCGGCAACTGAGGGCACACCCCGCCGGGCAGCTCTGCGGACAGACCCGGTGCCCCCACAAAAAGAGAGCAAGGAGTATTGAGTTTTGGCAATTGAGGTAGGGAACGTACTGGAAGGCCGTGTGACCGGCGTAAAGCCCTTTGGCGCGTTTGTTGCGCTGCCTGAGGGCAAATCGGGCATGGTCCACATTTCCGAGGTGTCCAATGAATATGTGCAGGATATCAACACGGTGCTGCACGACGGCGATGCTGTGAAGGTGCAGGTCATCAACATTGCACCGGACGGCAAGATCGCGCTGTCCATCAAGCGGCTGCTGTCGCCGGCACCCCGTCAGCCGCGCAGTGACCGTGGGCCCCGGCCCGGCGGCCCGCGCCAGAACAGCCCCCGCGAGGGCGGCCATTTCGGCAATTCCCGCGGCGGCGGACGGCCCCCTCGTGAGGGCGGGCGCGGCCCTGCCCGGGACGCTGCACCCCGTGTGTGGCAGCCCAAGGCCCCGGCCAAGAGCGATAACCTGAGCTTTGAGGATATGATGAGCCGCTTCAAGAGCCAGAGCGAGGAAAAGATGGCCGACCTCGACCACGAGACCAACAACCGCCGCGGCGGCGGTTATGCACCGCGCTCCCGCCGCGGCCGCTGAGCCATAGAACGAACCTGGCCTGCCCCAGCGGGGCGGGCCTGTTTTTTGGTGGTGCGGCAACGCCCACGGACAAGAAAGGAACCAGAATGCCTGCAAAATTTGAACTGATCGCACCCTGCTTCTTTGGCTGCGAGGCAACTGCGAAATTTGAGCTGACCCGCATCGGGGCCGAGAACATCCGGGTAGGGGATGGCCGCCTGACCTTTGCGGGCGGGCCGGAGATGATCGCTGCCGCCAACCTGAACCTGCGCACGGTGGAGCGCGTGATGCTGCTCCTCAACACCTACCCCGCTTCCACCTTCGATGAGCTGTTTGACGGCGTGTACAGCATCCCCTGGGAAGAGCTGCTGCCCGCCGATGCCGCCTTCCCTGTGACCGGCTCTTCCCTGAACAGCCAGCTCACCAGTGTGCCTGCCTGCCAGAGCATCATCAAAAAGGCTGTGGTCAAGCGCCTGATGAACAAGCATCATACCTCTGTTTTGCCCGAGACCGGCGCGGAGTACAAGATCCGTTTCATGCTGCGCAAGAATGTCTGCGAGATCATGCTGGACACCACCGGCGAGGGCCTGCACAAGCGCGGCTACCGCCGCAACGCCATGGAGGCCCCCATCCGTGAGACGCTGGCCGCGACCATTGCCGACCTGGGCCGTGTCCGCCGCGACAGTCTGGTGGAAGATCCCTTCTGCGGCAGCGGTACTCTGCTGATCGAAGCCGCCCAGAAGGCCATGAATATTGCCCCCGGCCTCAAGCGCCGCTTTGCCGCCGAGCGTTACAGCTTTGTACCCGCTTCCCTCTGGGCCGAGCAGCGCCAGAAAGCGCTGGCAGAGTCCAAGCTGGATGTGGGCTTTGAAGCCTTTGGCTACGATATCGACCCCGCCGCCGTGGCACTGGCCAATGCCAACGCAAAGCTGGCCGGTGTGGAAAAGCGCTGCCATTTTGAGGTGGCCGATGTTGCTGACTTTGCGGCAAAGCCCGAAGCCATCGTTCTGACCAATCCCCCGTACGGCGAGCGGATGAACACCATCGAGGGTGCCGCCAAGCTGGCCCGCACCCTGGGCCAGCAGATGGCCGAGCATCCCTGCGCGGGCCTGTACGCCATCACTGCCGATATGGAGTTTGAGAGCCACTACGGCAAGCGCACCAACAAGCGCCGCAAGATGTACAACGGTATGATCCCCTGCCAGCTGTATATGTACTACGAGGCCCCCAAGTTTGAGCACAAGGCAAAGCCGATGCCCAAGCAGGGCTTTGACGGGAAGCGTACCGTCGAGTTCAAGAAAAAGTAAACAGGAGAATAAAAAGACATGGACGGTCGGATGCGGCCTTATCTTCCGGAGCTTACCATCCGGGATTATAATATCTACCAATGGTACCTGCGGGGCGTGCAGTATCAGCTGAACACGACCTACGGGCTCTACTCGTGCAGTCAGCTGCAGCACAACGGGGTTCTGTTCGCACTGCTGTCAGACAGCCTGGCCGGGCGGGAGGCGACCTGCAAAAAGGTGCGCCTGCCCTGGACGCTCTGCTGGAGGCCGATGATGTGCCAGACCCAGGGTATCCGGCTGGCCGCGCAGGTGGAGGTGCTGCTGGGCTGGCATAAGCTGCAGGACCGCCGCTGTGACGAGCTGCCCTTCAAACAGCGGGTGAAGCGCACCATCGACCGCATCCTGCTCCGCCGCGCCTATGAAAAGGCCGTGCAGGAGAACCCCGCGCTGGAACGGCTGTTTGAACAGGAGCAGGAGCAGGCGATCGTTCAGATGAACCTGAACGCCAAGAACTACACCGAGGTTGCCGAGCCTATGAGCAACATCTACGGCGCGCTCTACTCCACGCTCGCCACCGATGAGAACAGCCAGCGCAAGAGTATGCGCTATATCGGCAGCTGCATCGGGCGGGTGTTCTACCTGCTGGATAAGGCGGGCCGTGTGGCCGATGACAAGCGGGCCGAGCGGTACAATGTGTATCTGGTCAATGGTGTCGAGGACCCCGGTGCTGCACTGGAAAATGCCCGGCGGCAGTCGCTGGCTGCGGCAAACGATCTGGTGCGCGCCTACGGGATGCTGGATGTCAAGCTGAACAAGAGCCTGATCGACAATATTATGATCCTGGGCCTGCGCCATGCGGTGGAGCCGCTGGACCCGGAGAACCAGCCCGTGCGCTGGGAGCTGCCGTGAAGGCTCGCAAGAGCTGGGCTATGGCCTACTGCGGCATGGCGGCTGCCCTGAGCGTGGCCCTGATGCTGCTGGGGGCCGTGGTGCCGGTGCTGATGTTCATTGCCCCGGCGGTGGCCAGCCTGCTCATCGCCACGGTCTGCGTGGAGTGCGGCAGGACCATGGCCTTGACAGCCTACGGCGCGGTGAGCCTGCTCAGCCTGCTCTTTGTGCCGGATAAGGAGGTGGCGCTGGTCTTTGTGTTCCTGCTGGGGTATTACCCGCTGGTCAAGCCCCGGTTTGAGCGCATCCGTCTGCCGCTGGTGCGGGTGCTGTGCAAGCTGCTGCTCTGCAACGGTGCCGTGCTGGCTATGTACGGGCTGGTGCTGCTGCTGGTGCCTGCGGGCAGTATTTCGCAGGAGCTGAAGACCACCGCGCTGGTGGTCTCGCTGGCCACCCTTGCCATGGGCAATGTTGCCTTTCTGCTGTATGACCGGGCGCTCCACAACCTGCTGCAGGTGTATCAGCTGGTGTGGCGGCCGAAGCTGCATAAGATGCTGGGAAAAAGATAATGGGTCAAACCCCTCAGGCGGGCTTACGCCCGCCAGCCCCCTAATAGTGGGGCCTTTGGCATTTCGTAAAGTTTCCCTATATACACAAACTGTATTGCTCTGCCAAGGCCGCCCCTAGTAGGGGCGGTGTCATCCCGAAGGGATGACGGTGGGGTTTAATAGCAGGGCTTTGTCTAAGAGGATTCTAATTGAGAGGAGTGATGTCTACCACCAGTTGACACAAAGCGCCGGGCCACACGGGTGACAGCCGTGAGGGTGACGAGGAGAGGAATCATCGAAAATTTCGGCGGATGTTTCTCCGGCTGACCATGGGCTATACCAGCCGCAGAGAGGGGCAAAAATCGGCAGTGATACCGTAACAGATCCCCTCAAAGAAAGCCATACAAGAACATAAACTGTTACAGGAGGCTGACAGCTGTGCTGCGCGCGTTTTTTGCGCCGGGCTGTCGGCATGGAGGTGTTTTGTATGTGTGGCATCGTAGGTTATTCGGGTAAGCGCAGCGCCCAGGAAGTGCTGCTGAACGGTCTGGAAAAGCTGGAATACCGCGGCTATGACTCCGCCGGCGTCGCGCTGGCGCTGGAAGGCGGCATCCACGTCGTCAAGAGCAAGGGTCGGCTGGAAGTGCTCCGCCGCAAGCTGGAGGCAGAAAACCTGCCCGAGAGCTTCTGCGGCATCGGACACACCCGCTGGGCCACCCACGGCGAGCCCAGCGACGTCAACAGCCATCCCCACTCCACCCCCCGCGTGAGCATCGTCCACAACGGCATCATCGAGAACTACGGCCCTTTGAAGGCCGACCTGATGGCCAAGGGCGTCACCTTTGAGAGCGAGACGGACACCGAAGTGCTGGTCAAGCTCATCGACTACTTCTGCTGCGCCCAGCCCAAGCAGAGCCCTCTGGCAGCCCTGCGGGAGGCGCTGGCGATGGTGCGGGGCAGCTATGCGCTGGGCGTGCTGTTCCGGGAAGAGCCGGACACCATCTACGCTGTCAAGAAGGAGAGCCCCCTCATCGTGGGCTGGGGCGAGGGCGAGAACTTCGTGGCCTCCGATATTCCGGCCCTGCTCAAGTACACCCGCCGCTACAGCGTCCTCGAGGAGGGCGACATGGCGGTGGTCAAGGCCGACGGCATCCGGTTCTACGACGCCTTCGGCAAGCCGGTGGAGCGGGAAGTGCTGACCGCCGACTGGGACGAAGAAGCCGCTGAGAAGGGCGGCTACCCCCACTTCATGCTGAAAGAGATCCATGAGCAGCCTGCCGCTATCACGGCCACCGTCAGCCCCCGCGTGGAGAACGGTATGCCCGACCTCCGCATCCCGGAACTGAGCGATGAGAAGCTGCGCAGCATCAAGAACATCCACCTCGTGGCCTGCGGCACGGCCATGCACGCCGGTATGGTGGGCAAGACTGCCATCGAGCGGCTGGCCCGAGTCCCTGCCGAGGTGGACATCGCCAGCGAGTTCCGCTATCGTGACCCCATCCTCGACCCCGACGACCTCGTCATCATCATCAGCCAGTCGGGCGAGACCAGCGACACGCTGGCCGCCCTCCGCCTCGCCAAGAGCCGGGACGTGCCGGTGCTGGCTGTCGTCAATGTGGTGGGCAGCTCCATCGCCCGCGCAGCGGACTACGTCCTCTACACCTACGCCGGCCCGGAGATCGCCGTAGCGTCCACCAAAGCCTATATGGTGCAGCTCTGCACCCTCTACCTCTTCGCGTTCCGTCTGGCCTACGCCAGAGGCCGTCTGAGCGAGGCAGAGACCCGCCGCCTGACCGCCGAGCTGCTCCGCGCCGGTGAGGTCATCCAGCCCCGTCTGGCCGACTGTGAGCAGATAAAGTACCTCGCCAGCCGCTTCGTCAACACCCAGAGCTGCTTCTTCATCGGGCGCGGCTTCGACTACGCCCTCTCGCTGGAAGGCAGCCTGAAGCTCAAGGAGATCAGCTACGTCCACTCGGACGCCTACGCTGCCGGTGAGCTCAAGCACGGTACCATCAGCCTCATCACCGACGGTGTGCCGGTCATCGCGCTGGCCACCCAGAAGCAGGTGTACGAAAAGACCATCTCCAACGCCAAGGAGACCAAGAGCCGCGGTGCGCGGGTCATCCTCTTCACGACGAAGGACGTTGTCGTCCCGGAGGGCGTGGCGGACTATGTGGTACGTCTGGACGACTATGACGAGCTGCTGATGCCCCTGCAGCTCATCGTGCCGCTGCAGCTGTTCGCCTACTATATGGCCGTCCTGCGCGGCTGTGACGTTGATAAGCCCCGCAATCTGGCAAAGAGCGTGACGGTGGAGTAAATAGAACAAAAAAGGAAAGCCTCCCTGGCTGGGGAGGCTTTCCTTTTTATCTGAGATTCAGAGAGTTACCAGAACCAATAGCGTTTCTTGATGACGATGTAGGCGATGATGATGCCCACGATGACCACAAGGCCCGCGATGAAGAAGGTCATGTCCACATGGGCGAAGCGGAGATTCTGGGTGGTCAGCAGGTATTCGCCCGCCGTGTCCGCCTCGAGGACATTATCCTTGTAGCTGTTGAGGAACTGCCACTTGCCCTTGACGGCATTGTGCAGGTAGACGCGGGTGTAGGCGGCGTTGTCGCCGGTCATCTCGACCTGAACGACGCCCGGCAGAGCCTCGCCGCCGTTGAGGGTGAAGGTGACGCCATACTCAGAGGGGGCAAAGCTCAGGGCTGTGCTCACCTGCGCGGAGGTGCTCTTCACATCGCGGCCCGCGATGCGGATGGTGTAGTTATCGGCCTCGACCACGAGGGTCTTGCCGTTCAGACGGAGGGCATTCAGCATCTCGCCGGTGATGGTGGGGACCTCGCGCTGTGCGAAGGTCACTTCGTCGGTGCCGTCGGCCTCGATGGCCTCCACGACGGGGTCGGTGATGACCTCACCGTTGTTGCCGTCGGTGCTGCCGCCGCCATTGCCGGAGCTGGAAGCATTCCGGTTGACGATGACCGTCACCGAAGCGGACGCCGTGCCGTTGGAGACGACGATGGAGGTCGCGCCCGTACCCACGGCAGTGATGACGCCCTTGGCGCTCACAGTGGCCACCTTGGTGTCATTGGACTTGAAGGTGAGGGACTGGGAGGCGGAAGACGGGGTCACTTTGCCGGTGATGGTGCGGCTGGCGCCCGGTTTGAGGACGACATAGCTCGTGTTCAGGTCGATGGACTGACGGTCTACGCCGCTGTTGACGACCTTGACAGTGGCCGATGCGCTCACATCGCCGCAGGTGGCGGTGATGGTGGCGGTGCCGGGGGCGACACCGGTGACTTTGCCGAAGTTGTTGACGGTAGCCACAGCGGGATCGGAGGAGCTGAGGCTCACGCTGGCGTAATTCGATGCGCTGGAAGGCAGCACGCCCAGCGACAGGGAAGTGGTCTCGCCGACAGCGATGGTGCTGGAGGCCAGCGTGATGTCCATCTCCTTGACGATCATGGATTCATCCAGCTCGGTAGTGATGGTGTAGACACAGCTCACGCCGTCTGCGCTGGCGATGACCTGCGCCGTGCCGACGCCCACCGCCTGCGCCACGCCCTCAGACGTCACGTTCACGATGGTGCTGTCGTTGGACATAAAAGTTACCGTGGCATTGCGTGCGGCCTTTGCGGGCAGAATGACCGGTGAGAGCTGCTGCTGCGTCCCTACCGTCATGGTGGAGGCGTAGCTGCCGGTCTCGACGCTCTCCACAGCCGTAGCGGACCAGGGCAGAGAGAGGGCAGCGGCCGCGTTCAGGGGACCAGCTGCAGAGGCCGGAAGCGCAGCGCCGGCGGCCAGCAGGCCCAGCAGAGCGGTGCTCACGGCCAGCATTTTCAGGTTCAGTTTCATTCTTTCGTACCTCTTTGGGCGTTGATGTGAGCGCTTAGCGGAACAGAACGCCCAGAGCTTCCATCGCGTATTCGAAATAGGTCAGCTTGTCGTACTCCACGCGGGCGGTGACGCTCATACCGTTGGACAGATCGACCTTGTCGCCGCTGTTGCTGATGACGTAGGTGCTGTCCGGGGTGATGGTCATTTTGTAGTAGGAGCCGGAGGAGCTGGCGGTCACATCGCTGTCGATGGAGGTCACGGTGCCGGTCAGGGTGCCGTAGGAATACTCCGACAGGCCGGTGATGGCGATCTTGCAGGGGTCGCCCACATGGAGCAGCGGCCGGTCGCTGAGGGTGACGTAAGCCACCACCTCGAGGTCGCTGTTCTCGCTGGCGACGGTGGCCAGCGGGGTGCCGGCGCTGAGCACCATGCCCACCTTATAGGGTGTGTCCATGTGGATGACGCCGGAGGTGGGGGCATAGATGTAGTAGTCGTTGGCGCCGGTGCTCAGGGCGTCCATCTGGCTCTGCAGATTGTCGATGTTGCTCTGCACACTGGTCAGGCTGGCAGAGATCGACTGCAGGGTAGAGTAATACAGGGCCTCCACCTCGCTCTGGTTCTGCTCCATCAGGGCCTTGATCTGCTCGTCGGAGTAGCCTGCGGCCTGATAGGGCGAGGCGTCGAAGGCCTTCTGGGCAACCTGACTCTTGTAGGTCTCGTACTGGTAGTAGTAGGGCTGGTCGTCAATGTCCGTCTCGCTGAAGTAGTTCTTGTCATCCTGAATGGACTTGACCAGCTTTTCGTACTGGCTCTTCTGCTTTTTGTAGATGTCCAGCTGGCTCTGGATGCTGTCCTGCTGCATGTCGAGGTCGGTGCTCTTGATGTGAGCGATGAGGTCGCCCTCGTTGACGTAGGTACCCTCGGCGATGTTCAGCTCGGTGATGGAGCCGGAGTAGCTGGACATGATGTAGGTCTTGTTGGCGGCCTGCACCGAGCCGCTGGACTGACTGACGTAGGTGCGGTAGTTTTTTGTGCTCCACACCACGAGGAAGAGGATGAGGGCAGCCGTCAGGAGAATGAGCGCGTAGCCAAAAGGCGGCAGCTTTTTCTCCATCATGATGCGGCGGTCCTGCAGCTCGTTGATGTCGCGGATGGTCGTCGTCATATTACTTTGTCTCCATAAAGGTATCCACAACGCCCTCGTCATCATCCTGATTGACAAAGATGGTGTAGACAGTGCCGGTCAGCTCGAGCTCGTGCTCAAAAGCCATGATGTTCAGCTTCTGGGAGGCAAGGCCGCTCTGGCTCATGGGGCCGACGTAGTGGGCGTACAGGCAGTTGCGCACACGGAGCACAGCGTCCATGGAGTAGCCGGCCTCCATGCGGGGGATGAGCTGGGTGGCCTGCTGCATCATATAGACTTCGGGCTGGGGGTTGGGACCGGCGGGCAGTTTGATGCACTGCACGAGGGGGCCGAGGGGCTGTGCGCCGTTGCTCTTGATAAAGTTATGCATCTGGGTCAGCACGATCTGCATATTGTTGAACTCTTCGGGCTGGATGCGGCGGCTGACCACGTTGGTCAGCTTGAGGGTCTTGTTTTCTGCGGTCTGGATCTCTCTCATGATTTTATACCACCTGTTCTTGGTTTCATTGCTTGTAATAGGCAATAACAAAACGTGAAGTTAGAGGCTGAAGCCTGACCTTCTCGCAAAGCCTCTCCCAAAGGGAGAGCCTTTACGGGGCAGGGGGGAGACCTCTGCGCATCGGCTGACTTCATATTTTGTTATCACCTATTACCCATCCCATGATGAATATAGGTATCAATTTATTATAACGGTTTGGCGGTGCGGAATAAAGAGCCAAACTGTAAATTTTATAAAAAAATAAGGTATGCCCGGAGGCAGGTGCCTCCGGGCATACCATTACGAGGCATTATCATCCGGCGGCCCGAGGGCCGCCGGACGAAACACACTTCAGATTCTAGGGGTTACTGATTAGACAGCGGTGCCGTCAATCTTCATGACATTGTCGTTGAAGAGGACCTTGGCATCGGTGGTGCCCAGGGTGTAAGCGACAGAAACCATGCCCAGAGTACGCATGACCTTGTTGCCGAAGGTCATGTCGTCGCCATTGACATCATGGTAGATGTTGGTCTTCAGAGCGCCGTCAGCGCCGAAGATCTTCTTGGTATCATCGCTGCCCCAATCGCCGTTGAACATAACACCCAGGGTGCTCTTGACGGTATCAGCGAAGAAGGAGTTGCTGATCAGGGTGATCAGGTTGGTGTTGAACTTCTTGACGTTAGCAGCGTTCCAGACAGGAGCGGTGGTGTCAGCCAGGATGGAGAACAGGTCAGCGCCGCCGTAGACGACCTCAGAGTTAACAGCAGTAAAGTTTGCAGGCATCATCATAATGAATTACTCCCTTCAAATGATTGAAAAACAAATTTAGTCGGCCCAGATCCCAGATGCGCATCCGGAAAGAAAGCCATTTATGTAACTGCGTGCGCACGCAGCTGCAACGAATTAGTAGGTGATGGACTCGCCATCCTCCTCGTCCTCCACCACCTTGGCGGCCAAGACGGGGGCGGGCTTCTCCGTGCGCTTCTTATCACGGAAGATGCCCTGCTGCAGGCTCCAGAGCTCGTAGTATTTGCCCTGCTTTTCCAGCAGCTCTTCGTGGGTGCCGCGCTCTACGATCTCGCCGTGGTCCATGACCAGGATGAGGTCACAATCCCGGATGGTGGAGAGGCGGTGGGCGACGATCAGCATCGAGCGGTCTGCCAGCTGGTTGTAGATCATATCAAAGATGGTATTCTCTGTGCCAAAGTCCAGACTGCTGGTGGATTCGTCCAGGATATAGAGGTTCGCATCCTTCAGGAAGGCCCGAGCCAGTGCAAGGCGCTGCTTCTCACCGCCCGAGAGGCCGTTGCCGGCTTCTTCCAGATAGGTGTTGTACTGCAGCGGCAGCTTGCGGATGAACTCGTGGGCGTCTGCCTTTTTGGCAGCGGCCTTGACCTCATCGAGGCTGGCTTCTGGTCGGGAAATGCGGATGTTGTCGTAGATGGTCTTGCTGAACAGCTCGACGTTCTGGGGGACATAGGCGATGGCACGGCGGACGGAGCTGTTGCTGTACTCGTCCAGATCGACGCCGCCTACGCTGATGGTACCGCTTTCCGGCTCATAATACTTGAGCAGGAGCTTGGTGATGGTGGATTTGCCGCTGCCGCTGCTGCCCACGAGGGCCACCTTCTTGCCATAAGGGATGGTGAAGGAGACGTGGCTCAGGGCCGGGGAACGGCTGCCGTAGCGGAAGGAGACATCCTTGAATTCAATGTCACCGTCGATTTTTTCCATCTCGGTGTATTCGCGGGTCTCGTCCTGCTCGGACTCGTAATCCATGATCTCGGTCAGACGCTTGATGGAGATCTGGGCCTGCTGGATGGACATCTGCAGGCTGACCAGCTCGCTGACCGGAGAAGTAAAGTAAGAGGAAAGGGTGCTGAAGGCCATATAGCCGCCCAGGGTCATCTCACCGTTCAGCACCTGCATGATGCCCACATAAGAGGTGACCATGCCGAGGATGGTGGTGATGAGGGTGGAGATCAGGGACTGCACCGTGCTGATCTTGCTGGAGCGCAGGCTGATCTTCAGGCTCTTGATGTATTCCCGCTCCAGAGCTTCCAGCTCACGGTCCTCTTCGGCGTTACACTTGACGGTCTCGATGCCCCGGAGGCTCTCGATCATCTGGCTGTTGAGGACAGCAGACTGCTGCATGGTCTCTTCGTTGATCCGCTTGAAGGGCTGCTTGAAGATGAACACCAGCAGGATGCTCAGCAGGGTGGTGAAAATCGAAATGGAGAAGAGGGTGGCATTCATCCGGAAGAGGATGACGCCGGTGGCGCAGGCCATCACAATATCCATCACGACGCTCAGCGCGATGCTGGTGAACACCGATTTGATGGTGCTGGCGTCGGAGTAGCGGGTGGTGATCTCGCCGGTCTTGCGGGTGGCGAAGAACTTCATGGGCAGCCGGAAGACATGCCCGAAGTAGCCCAGCATCAGGGGAATATCCACCTTGATGGACAGATAGATGAGCACCCACTGCCGCACCATGCTGATGAGTGCGCTGGTGACATTGACGATGCTGAACACCAGAATGACAGCCACCAGCAGGCTCTTCAGCCCGTAGGGAAGGATCTCATCCATCAGGATCTTGTTGTACATCGAGGATGCGATCCCGATGATGGTCATGATGACCGAGCTGAGGATGGCGTAGAAGAAAAGCTTCTTCTGGGGCCACAGCAGGTCGAGGAAACGCTTGACCATGCTGCCCTGTTTCTGCTTGCCTGCCTTGAACTCCGAGGTGGGGATCATCAGGAGCAGAACGCCGGTAAAGTTCTTGTAGAACTCATCGAGGGAGATCTTTTTCAGCTCTTTTGCCGGGTCGCCGATGATGACGTAGTCGCGGCATCTGAACTTCTTTCCTTCGTCAGCGCACTTCTTCCGCTCCTCATCCTGCCGGACCATGTGCCGACGCCGCTCGCCGTCGTCCTTGATGGTGGTCTTCTTGAAGACCGTCACAAAGTGGGCCAGACCCTCGTCGGTGATGACCTGTGCAATACAGGGAGTGGTGAATTCGCTGAGGAAGTTTTCCCGGTCTACCCGGACGGCGGCGGTGCTGAATCCCAACTCCTGCGCCGCCTTTTCCATACCGGTCAGGTTTGTGCCTTTTAAGTCGGTACCCATCATGTCCCGCAGGCGGGTGATGGTGATCTCCTTTTTGTAATGGAGGCACACCATTGCGAGACAGGCGGCAGCGCAGTCTGTGGTGTCGTGCTGCCGGACATAGGTATAACGCATAGATGCTTCCTTTGTGGTTTCTATTTCAAAACGCCCGCCTTGCGGCTGAGGACGATTTGGCGAAGAAGAAAGGGTCTCTACTGCTGGCGCTTCATCCGCTTCCCCAATAAAGCAGCATACAGCTCTCTGCCTCGCCCCGCCCTGCGGCCAGGCGGAGCAGAGAGCAGCTGCTATCAAAAAGAAGGGAGCGCCTACCCTTTGATCATTTTGACCGGCCCGGAGAGGGGATTTTGACGTACCGTCTCCCAAACCTTGGGCATAGTATAACACATTCTGTCGGGTTCTTCAAGAGGACAATTTTTAATAAACCCTTAAATTTTGAAAAAAATGTGAAAAAAGTCTCAGTTTGGTAACAAGAAGGCAGCAAAAAAGAGCGGCGAATCTTTCGATTCGCCGCTCTTTCAACAAGTCTTTGGTAAAACCTCAGACAACAAAGTTAGGAAATATTGCCGTTGATGTCAGTGACCTTCTTGACAGTCAGGACAGCAGCGTCCTTCATGCCCAGAGTGTAGACAACAGAAGCCAGACCCAGAGTGGTCATGATCTTGTTGCCGAAGTTCTGAGAATCAGCGTTGATATCGTGGCCAACATGGTACAGAGCAGTGAGGCTGCCGTTGTCGCCGAAGATGCGGTTGTCCTCGCCCCAGTTGCCGCTGAACATAACACCCAGAGTAGCCTTCAGCAGATCGCTGGTGAAGCTGTTGCTGACCAGAGTGATAATGTTGCTGGAGAACTGCTTGACGTTGGCAGCAGTCCATGCGTTGGGCAGGTAGTCAGCCACAGCGCCGCCGTAGACGACCTCTGCGTTCACAGCAGAGAAGTTTGCAGGCATCATCATAATGAATTACTCCCTTCAAATGAATAAAACGAATATAATCGGTCCCCTCCCGGTTGCGCAACCGGGAAAACCTATGCAACCGAGTGCGCACTCGGCAACATCACGAGTTAAGTAAGCTGCCATTTTGGCATCTTTACACTATTTTACCATACTTTTCCCATTGCCACAAGGCTAAATGGCCGGAAAAACAGCCAAAACGGGCAGAAAAGTAGAAAAAATGCGTGGTAATCACTCTGCCGCCGCCCCTCAGAGCCAAAAAACGCTGGGGGAAAAACGCCAGAATCTCCAAAAATACCATTACAGCTTGGATGTAGTGTAACACAAATACGCCATTTCTTCAAGAGGACATTTTTTAATTTGCCTTTAATTTTTGAAAATAATGTGAAAAAGGCTACAGTTTGGTTACACACAGCACACAAAAAAACGGCGAAGAAAACTCTTCGCCGCAAAAAGCGCCTCTTGCCTGACTCGAACAGGCGACACCCTGATTAACAGTCAGGTGCTCTA